>ERZ1034865.1365-NODE-1365-length-10828-cov-4.119187_pt1 | contig 10828 bp, 5 predicted proteins | sample MGYA00520632_ERZ1034865 | MGnify/ENA primary metagenome ERZ1034865 (study PRJEB33766, sample SAMN09781738) | gut metagenome | biome: gut microbiome | host: Homo sapiens | place: Madagascar | study: EMG produced TPA metagenomics assembly of the PRJNA485056 data...
ATCCGGAGATATACCGGCAAGGCATGGAAATATAAGTGCACGGTAAAGAAGACTTGATTCATGCAAATGACTATGTTGACTGGCTTATGGATGGTACATCTCAGTCTTTCGATTTCACGGTATCATTCCTTGGAACAGATGTAACAATGACGTGTAACCAATAAATAGTACACGGAAAGTGCAGGGAAGAGCGTATTATACTGCATCAACAGTGAAATACACGTTCTTTCCTGCAGATTTATATAACGCTTTTCCAGCCAACGAAAAGGATTTTAATTATGAAAAATAAAACAAAACTCAATTTAAATAACAGAACGAGCAAACAGATATTTATCATTGTTGGACTGATAATTATTATCTGGTGCCTTTTGTTTGGCTTAAAACCACCGGAATCTTCTTCGGAATATACAGGAAGCTACGCTGCAAAAGTATATGAGAACGGAAAGTTAAATAAAAAGGCTTCAAGTCAATCTCTTCTTGTGCTTAATTACGAAGGCGATGGATCACTGGTCCTGAATGGGAACGCCACGAATGAAAACTGGTCAGAAACGAGCGATGGAATCAGAATTGGTGATAAAAAACTCATACGTAAAAATGCAGATTTTGAATATACAGACTCCGGGGAGAAAATAAAAGTTATTTTTACAAAACCAAAAAATGATACAGCAGCAAAAGAAAAATAAGGAAAGGGGGGAGAAGCATTGAAAAAGACACATAACCGTGGACATCGAATTAATGACGTATTATCGGTGATAATAGGAATTTTGTTAGCTTTGATATGCGCTATTGCAGCATATGCCACAGTAACGGCCTCTTCGTCAACATGGTTGCCTTATGAGGGAAAAATCGCCCGGAAAGTGCTTGTAAAAGTAACAACAACAGGTAAAAATGTTGATGCTGCTAAGTATACCGTAACCGCGACCGGTGCTATGGGTGTTTATAAAGATAACCTTAAAACGTCTATAAATGGCGATGTTTTTATACAGTCCAGTGGCACAGACAGCCATACCCATAAAGCAATGACAACAAAAAACTACACCTATAAAGATGGCGGAACAAATCATACCGAAACGTATTACAAAATTGGAAGCAAATCAGCAACATATACAAAAGCACATTCCGCTGCTAAAAAATATGGTTTTGCCCATTGCCGAAAACCAAAAACGACGCATACCCCGCTGCGAAATGCAACAGCAAAAGAGGCAGTTACCGTACCGGCCCACGCACAGTATACGGTAACATACAATGCAAAGACCGGTATAGACGTAAAGAGAATTACTCCACAGAATGGAAAAGCAAAACTGGAAGCACAATTAAAACACGGACAAAAACTAAATATTTTCGGGTTAAATGATGGCGCAAAATACAAAATCACCGAAAAGGGCACAAAACAATATGCTCCATCCTATACAACGGAAGCGGAGAAAGCAACAAGACTGAAAGCCTCTGCCGATATTGGTCTTGATCTTTCCACGCCGGAAGAAATGATTGGCCCAAATGCAGTGTACAACTTTGTAAATACGAAAACCGAACAGGAAGGCTATGAGCTGGCAATTAAGAAGAAGCTTTCAGGTGATCTTATTGAAAATAGCGATAAAGACCGGGAGTTTAATTTTTATTACCACATAAAAGGTTTGGACCCTGACGTTTCGTATAAAATTTATCTGCCGGGTGCCGCAGTAAGTGAAGATAGTGAGGATTACGATGCTTCCTTGGTGAAAAGCGTAACGCCTACAACAGATAAAAAGCCGGGAGATATTGGTTATGATACATCTGGAGAAATCGAAGAATATTTCAGCATGAAGGCCGGCGGAGATGACATTACCAAGGCCTATCGCATTGAAGGCCTCCCGAAAGGAGCGCAGTTTATTGTAGAAGAAATCGCTGCATCGGGAGAGGGAACGACACTGCCAGATGGCTTTGAAACAGAGTTTCCTTATGACACAAAATACGAAGTTACAGTTGGGTCGGATTCAACCAATAAAGATGCTGCAGCCGGAATAAGCAAGCTCGATGAAGATGGTGCCTTTAATAATGTGTTGCAAGCCTTATTTAACACACGCAAAACCAAACCATTGAATTGGGGCCTGCAATCCGGAGTTGAAACTTTTGGTGATGAAAATATTGAATACACATTTACAAATAGCAGAAGTGCTAAACACAGCTTCGAGATTGAGAAAAAAGTGGAAATTGATGGCCAAAATACAACATCAAGCCAGAAATACGCGTTTGAGCTTATTGGTACAGATTTAGAGCCAAATAAAACCTATACATCCACTGATGGAAGCGTTTCGTTTACTACAGATGATGCCGGAAATATTCCAACAAACTCATTACTCCAAAATGAGCATGCGGTGAAAATAACGCTTCAAGCAGGGAAGACTTTAAGGTTCGAAAACATCCCAGGAACGGCAAAACTGGGAGTGGAAGAAAGCGGTGTGAAATTTGTGCCGAAATTTGTGCTTAAGGATACGGAGAATAACAAAGTCCTGAAAGAAGAAACGGGTACATACGGGAAAAATTCTTTGTTTGATATGTCGGATCAAACCATTAGCACGGATCAGAAACTGATTATTACAAATACATATAATTCATCTAGTGATTTAACAATTAATAAAGTAATTTCCGGTGATGGGGCCAATGATCGTGACACATTTAGTGCACATATCGAACTTAAGAATTTGGAACAAGGAAAAACATATACAGGTTTTGGCGATGGGCCTAAAACCATTACTGCTGATAGTAACGGAGAATGTAAACTGGATATAACATTGAAAGCTGGTTCCTCCTATAAAATCAGAAAAATTCCGAGTAATGCAACCTTTAAAATTACAGAAGAAAAAAACAGTAAGGGATATACCCCATCATATGAAGTAGAGACTTTGGGCGGCATTGAGCAGTTAAATGCCTCTTCTGACAAGGGAGAATCACTTAGCACGCCGTGGGAGACGCTGGCAACAAATTCATCTTACACATTTACAAACACAAAAGATGCTCCGGAACCTAAGAAAACAGTGTCGGATGAAGATAACATCACAAAAGACGGTACAGGGGAAGAAAAGGAGGTAACAGAAAATACAGTAGAAAACAGAAATTCAACATGGACATATACTATAAAACAAGAAGTACAGCCGGGAGCATCGAATTTCAGCATCACAGACTATATGCCACCGTATCTTGAAACAATTCTGAGTGAGGATCCGGATAATAATCTGGTTCACGCAAAATTCTATAAAAAAGATGGCACTGCAGTTGAAGGCGCTATCGTAAAAACAGATGCGCCTTCAGAGAATCCAGATACTGAAGAAGTAACTACTTATAAAAATGATGCATACAGCATAAGTTATGATACAAGCGATATAAGCGGAACGCTGACGGCATCGTTACACGATAAGGAGCTTCTAAAAGCGGGCGGAACTGCAGAACTTACATTCACCGTATTCTTGCCACCGGATGTAAGCATGGATGAGCTGAAAGAAGCAGGTTGCATAAACAGTGATGCATCCGAGATAAAATTCAAAAACCAAGGGGAAACAATTGTATCCGATAACAAGTTTGATACAAATCAAACGACAACCCATATTCCGCTGGATACGGGGCTTACTATAAAGAAAAATGTTATCGGGAAATTGGGCGATAAAACCAAGGAGTTTAATTACAAAATAAACCTTCGGAATTTGACTCCGGAAACAGAATACACATTCAGCACACCGGAAAATGTAACGGTAAGTGCGGAATATAACAGCAATACCGGACAGATAACATTTACCGCACTGAATGAAAAGAAGAATCCAAAGAAGAATGTGAATATCAGTATTTATGAAAATACGGAGGACAGAGACCGGATCGGAACCATATCTACCGGTAAAGATGGAACCGCAACGATGAATCTATCTACGGGCGACTATGTTGCAGCTATTTCCGGCACAGAGCAAACCTTCTCCATTGAAACAACGTATGCAGGTTCTGGAGTAGGCACTGTGACAACTGCTATCGAAGGATATAAGCAAATGGTTGTCCCATCTAAGGGAGAGATTACAAAATTCTCATCCGATGCAAATGGTAAAGCAGATGTTTCATTTACTCTGAAACATGGAAAATCCGTTTCTTTTGACGACCTGCCTGCAGGGGCAACATACAATGTTACTGAACTGGCAGATCCTCAGTATACGGCTTCCTATGTTGTGCAAAAGGGTGTTGGTACTGTAACGACACCAACAAAAACTAATTTCTCCAATAATGAAGAAATTTCAACAGGAGAAAATTCTCTCGTCGCTGAAAATGCTGTGACCATTCAGTTCAACAATGTGGTAAATACAAAGAAAATCACCATAAATAAGGTGCAGGCAGGCGGTTCCCAGGAATTGTCCGGAGCTAAGTTAACCTTGAAAAATTCAGATGGTGATACAATTGAAACTTGGGTTTCTGATGGTAAGGCAAAAGACCTGGAAGTGGCATACGGAGAAACCTATACCTTAACAGAGGATGATGCACCAGCCGGATATGAAATAGCAGAAAGCATTACCTTCCGAATTACATCCGAAGGGCTGCTGGAAATCAAAAAAGATGGATCCTGGCAGGAACAAAAAACTGCTAATGTCACTATGGAAGATGCACTTTCCGAATTTGATATTGAATTCGAAAAGAGAGATTTCAGGACAGAGGATATGCTTTCCGGTGCAGAGCTTGTACTTAAAACAAGTAACGGTAAAGTAATAAAGTCATGGACAAGCACATCTACATCAGAAAAAATAAAGCTGACGAAAGGAGACTATATTTTATCAGAATCCTCTGCACCAAAAGGATACGACAAGACAGAAGACATAAAATTCACAGTCAATGAATCCGGAAAAGTTGTGTCCTCTACTTCCCAGACTGCCGTAAATGATAAAACGGTTACAATGTATGATGATAAAGAATCAAAGAATGTTGCAATCGAAAAGAAGGTGAAAGGTTCTTTAGGAGATACAGAGTACGATTTTCACTTTACTGGAACATTTACCGGTCTGACAAAAGGCGTTACCTATGAGATCGGAGATAATCTGACAATGAAAGCCGATGAAAATGGCAATGCGAAAGTGACTTTTACGCTAAAGGATGGAGAAAAAATCATCATCAAGAAGCTGCCGGTTGGTGCTACATATACTTTTGCGGAAGAGGGCAACAACCATAAGGCATCTTATGAGATTACATCCGATGAAAAGGACGCAGTCATTGCGAAGAAAGAGGCGGCCAACGATGAAAGCAACAAAGCATTGAGTACGGAAATCGAAAACGTAGATTCTACTGATGGAAACATCAATGTAACATTTATCAACTACCGTGGATTAACCGCAGTTACGGGAATTCCAGGGGGCTTCAAGCATTTGTTGTTTGCAATTACATTATGCGGGTTAATCGCTGGCGCAATTGTCAAGAGAAAGAAAAAGTATAAGCTATAATGTATTCCAGCAAGGCACTCTCGAAAAAAATCGGGGGTGCCTATTTTTTTCGAGGTGAACCTTCTAAAGTGTTTTAACCATTGGTAATCCACATAGCTATTTGGTATTGATATGATAGCAGAAAAGTGCTATCATAAAAGTGGGTAAAACGACACTAAAAACTATTTACGGGAGGTGCATCATGCAAATTCGTCCATCGGCAGCAATTCGGCAGAATTACAATACGATTGCAGATTTATGCCGAAAAATAAAAGAACCGGTTTTCTTAACAAAAAACGGAGAAGGTGATTTGGTTGTTATGGATATTGAGACATACAACCGGAGAGAAAAAATGATTTCGTTGAGGGAAAAATTACTATCTATCGAAGAAGATCGAATAGAAGGAAGAAAAGGATGCTCGGTTGATGATCTGGAGATATCTCTTGATGGATTAATCGAAGAGGTATAGTTTATGGCAGAGTTAAAATATGAAGTCATTATTTCGGATGAAGCCAAAAGGATTCTGGGAAAACATATTCGGTTCGTGGCTCAAGAAAATAAGAAAGTCGCAATAAAGAAAAAAGATGACATTATAAAAGCTATACGTTCTTTAGAAGAGTATATGCCACAGCGATTTCCGTTTATGAACGAACCCTATATACCACCCAACAAATATCATAAAATGTTTGTTTCTAAATACTACCTGCTGATATATCAAATAAAAGACAGTACAGTATATGTGGAATATATAATCGATTGTAGGCAGGACTATAGCTGGCTATTAATGTAGTTCTCTGAACTGCAAAAGACAGAAATACAAGTGATTGTAGCAAGAATTGTAACAACAAAATGAAAGGATTGAATAATGAAGAAGAGGGGATTAAAAACAGGGATCAGTGCACTCATTAGCGCTGCAGTATTGACAACAACAGTGATGCCGGCAGCTGCAGATGCAGATAACGTCGTTTCCGAATCAGCAAATTCAGATCATAAAAGTATCCGGGAAGAAAACACATCAAAGGCTGTGGCAGCTACCCCCACAAATTTAGAGGAAGCAAAAAAGGCATTGTCTGATGCAGAAAACGTAATGGAAACTGCAGAAAAAGTAAAGAACGATGCAGAAAAGGCCCTAACCAATTCAAAAGATAAAACCGAATCTGCGAAGACAGAATCAGCATCTGCAGAGGATCACCTAACGAAAGCCCAGAAGAAGTCTATTGATGCATTTGCAACAGTTGTAGAAAAGAATGCTGCGAATGTTTCAAGTAAAAATGATGCCTTGAATGCAGCTGAGAAAGAACTGACTGAAGCAAAGACTGAAAAAGAATCTGCAGATAAGGCAGTGTCGAATGCAGAAACAGACAAAGAAACGGCGAATAAGGCTTATCAAGAAGCAAAAGCTCAGCTTCCGGGAGCACAAGAGGCCTTAGAAAATGCTAAAGCAGAGGAAGAAAAAGCGAAAGCTGATGCAGAGAGTAAATCAAACGAATATGAAGAAGCCAAAGATGCTTATGACAAGGCGGTATCTGATGCAGCAAAAGCATCCGACAATCTAAAAAAGGCAGAGGCTGAAAGAGATTCAGCAAATATATTGAAAGAAAATGCGGCAAAAGAACTTGCCGAGGCAAAGGAAAAGGTAAACACACTTCAGGAAAAGCTGAAAGCAGTAGACGAGGATTCGGATAGCTACAAGGCACTTTTCGCTGCCCGTGAAGAAGCAAAACGTGTTCTTGATTCAAAAGAAGATGCTTTAAAAGCAGCAAGCGACAGCCTTTCTACAACAGAAGAGAGTTTAAAATCTGCAACAGAGCAGTATAATGAGATAAAGGCTTCTGCAAACGAGCTAATGAAACTGAAAGAAAAGGTGTCAGATACAAAGGCTGCACTAGATACAGCAGAAGCAACGCTAAAAGAAAAACAAGCGGTATCCGAAAAGGCAGAGCAGGATAAGATCCAGGCAGAGGACGCAGTGAATGCTGCAGCAGATGAACTGACCCAGAAGAACAAAGAGGTAACCGATGCAGAGAAGGAAGCATCGGATGCAGAAAAAGAATACCAGGATGCTCAGAAAAAGTATGAACAGGACAAGAAAGCGGCAGAGGATGCGCTGAATTCTGCCAGAAAAGAATATGAAGAAGCCGGAATTCGGTTCCTGTCAGAGAACATGACAACGGATAAATCCTATGAACAAATAGTTGCAGATACAATTTCCGATGATTTTCTTGAATTGAACGGTGTTTTCAAAGAAGAAGGCAGCGTTGAATATTTCAAAGAAAATCTAAGAGAAATGCTTAGTGTAAAGGCGCTTCTTCAATCTGCAGAGGTATCAAAAATCGGAAATGAGAATCGCTTAAAAGAAGGCGTTGACGAATTAAGGCTGGACTATAATCTGATGATGTTTTCTGCTATTTGTAATGCTGTACAGACTGTAACTGGATGTGAACATATAACCGATGACAGGGTGAATGAAATTCTAGGAATAGAATACGCAACAGGGAAAAAAGGGATTGGAGAAAATCTAAGTATGGCTGGTGGAAACCCATACGATGTCTGGTATGACCTCGAAAAGCAGTTAATGGAGGAAGAATACCGAAAAAAAGAAGAAAATCCGAACTACAAGATAAATTATAGTTTATTTGGGCACTATAATACGCTTCGCAATAAAGTGTATAAAACAACCGGAGTATCCTGGTATGGCGGGGCCGGCGAGCAGTTCTTTTCCGCACAGGATGATACTTTTGGCCCGACCTGCACACCGGATGAGTTTATTGCAGGACTTACATCTTATGCAAAGAAGTATGAGGATGCGGTTACCAGTGCTGAAAATACGAAAAAATCTCTGGAAGCAAATGAGCCGGAATATCTCACTGCTGCCAGAACAAAACTGGAAGAAGCAAAGAAAAAGCAGGAAGCAGCCAAGAACGCTGCATCTTCTGCAAAAGAAACCCTTGCTGATGCAAATAGCCAGCTTGAAATAAAGACAAACGAGCTGAAAGTCGCAACAGAGGATTATGAGAAGTATAAGGCAGGCACTTATGCTGAAGCAAAATCTTCTTATGAGGCTGCATCCTCTGCACTGACTGCGTTCAATAAGGCCAATCCGGAAATTGAACAAAATCTGAAAAATGCAGAAACGGTTTTGGATCAGGCGAAGGCTGCTAAGGAAGCAGCAGAAACAGGATATAATGAGGCTCTATCTGAAAAAAATGAGGCCGAGACAGCATATAAGAAAGCTTCCACGAATCTGCAGGAACGGAAAACTGAGATCGCAAATACAAAGTCGGAGCTTGAAATTGCACAGGCAGACGTCACAACAAAGCAGATGGCTTATGAGAATGCCACTAGAAACTATGACGCCAGCGTACAGGCAGTAAGTGATCGAAAAGCAGAAAGTGAGGCATTGGAATCAGCCAAGAATGAGGCCGAAAAAACTCTGAAAGAGAAGGAAAGTGCAAAAGACCAGGCAAATTCAAATCTACAGGAAAAGAAAGAAAAAGTTTCCTCTGCGGAAAATGAACTTTCTTCCAAGGAAAGTTCTCTTAATGTAGCAGAAGCAGCATTAAGTCAAGCGGATTCTGTACTAAAGACTGCCAATGAAAGAAAGACAAAAGCAGAAGAATCTGTGAAAGAAAAACAGACTGCTGTAGACACAGCATCAAAGGATCTGGAAGCTGCAAAAGAGAAATATGAGCAGGCAAAGAAGGTAAAAAAAGAGGATCCATCCACTTACGAAGAGAACTTCCCAGAGCTTGCAGAGCTGGAAAAGAGTGTATCAGCCGCTGAGAAGATCCTTAACGAGAAGAAACAGGCGCTTTCCGATGCGGAAGAAAATGAAAAGTCCGCACAGAATGCATATGATAAAGCATGCAGGGAATATGCAGCAGCAGTCGCAGACTACAATATTGCTTTATCTTATGTGGACAAGTACACGGTATATGATATCAGCAAGGTATCCGGCATCAAAGTTTCCGGTATCTCCAATAAGACATATACCGGAAAAGCTTTAAAGCAGAATATCAAGGTAACGCACAACGGAAAGCCGGTAACATTTAAAGTATCCTACTCGGGTGGAAATACGACGGTAGGAAAACATACAGTAATTATTACAGGCACAGGAAAGTATACCGGAACAAGGAAATACACATACAGAATCCTTCCTAAGACAGTAGGCGGAAGATCCTATAAGAAGAAGAAAACATCTATAACGGTATCCTATAAGAAAGTGAAAGGAGTATCTGGATATCAGATCGCTTACAGGATCAAAGGGACATCAAAGTGGAAATATAAGACCACAACTGGAAAGTCCAAGAAGCTCTCGTCATTAAAACGTCGTAAGACCTATGAAATCCGTGTACGTACATACAAAACTGTAAAGAAGACGAAATACTACAGTAACTGGAGTGGAATTTCAAAAGTCAAAACAAAGTGATAGATAGCGGATAGGATTAGAACTCGCTGAATCCAGTATGTTCTTATTGAATCTATCGCCACTAAATCCACATGCTTTAGCTGTGGGGAGTGTCAAAGGTACATACCTGCAGAAACTGTTAAAAAATCGTATATTATATTTAAGATCATCGTAACATTGCGAATATGGCAAATGAGACGATGATCTTTTCTTTTGGAGAAGATCATGAATAAAAAACTATTACGAAAATTATTGTCTATTATCATCATATTAATTATTGCACTGGGGGCATTTGTTTCAGTCAAAGGTCTGGGGCCTGTTCAGAAGCTTTCTGACAAGATGAAATACGGCCTGGATATCAACGGCGGTGTCTATGTTCTGATGGAAGCTGAAACCAACGAAAAGGGGACACAGCTTTCCAAGCTGATGGATCAGACGAAGTCCGTTTTGGAGAACCGTGTCAATGCAATGGGAATCTCGGAAGCATCCGTATCCATTGAGGGTACGAACCGAGTTCGTGTAGAAATGCCGGGCGTTGAAGATGCACAGGCGGCCATCGACCAGATTGGTAAGACAGCACAGCTGAAACTCTTCCTGGCAGATGGCACTGAGGTCATGAGCGGTAACGAGATTACCGATTCTTCTTTTACCACCGACTCTAAGAACGGCGGATATAAGATTACCATCGACTTCTCATCCAAGGGGTCCGATGCATTCGCAAGTGCAACTGAAAAGGCGGCATCCGGAACGGTAAAGTCCACCATGAAAGACGAAAACGGTCAGGTGGTTTCCAATACCGCAATCGTCATCAAGCTGGATGACGAAGTGGTATCGGCACCGAGCGTAAGCGAAAAGATTGCATCCAGAAGCTGTGAAATTACCCGCCCGGGCGGATTCAGTGAAGATGAGGCTTCTTCTACCTCCGCACTGATTCGAGGCGGTGCGCTGCCGGCAACCCTGAAGGAAATCAGTTCCTCTGTAGAGACGGCGACCATCGGTG
>ERZ1034865.1368-NODE-1368-length-10820-cov-7.057037_pt1 | contig 10820 bp, 9 predicted proteins | sample MGYA00520632_ERZ1034865 | MGnify/ENA primary metagenome ERZ1034865 (study PRJEB33766, sample SAMN09781738) | gut metagenome | biome: gut microbiome | host: Homo sapiens | place: Madagascar | study: EMG produced TPA metagenomics assembly of the PRJNA485056 data...
CCCAATTCTTCATCAGCTCGGCGGCGCAGCGCACACCGTCGACGGCGGCGGTCATGATGCCGCCCGCGTAGCCCGCGCCCTCGCCGCAGGGGTAAAGCCCGGCCAGGCCGGTGCATTGCAGGTTTTCTTTATCGCGCAGCAGGCGCACAGGGCTGCTGGTGCGGGTCTCCAGACCCGTCAGCACGGCGTCGGGGGCGCGATAGGCCGCCAGCTTGCGGCCAAAGGCGGTCAATCCCTCGCGCAGGGCACCGCTCAAATCATCGGGCAGCAGGCTGCCGAGGTCGCAGGGCGTCACACCGCGCGGGTAGGTCGGCTGCACTGCCCCCAGCTCCAGCGCACCGCGCCCGGCCAGAAAGCTGCCGACGGTCTCCGCCGGGGCAAGATAATTCCCGCCGCCTGCGCGGTAAGCGGCCTGCTCCAGCCGACGCTGGAACGCGACGGCCTTTGCCGGGTCGTTGTCGAAGTCGTTGCCGTCCACACTGACGACCACCGCCGCGTTGGCGTTGCGGCCATCGCGGGCGTGCAGGCTCATGCCGTTGGTGACAACGCCGCCCGCCTCGCTGGCGGCGGCGCAGACCGTGCCGCCCGGGCACATGCAGAAAGTGTAAACGCACCGCCCGCCGGAGACGTGCTGGCTCAGCTGGTACTCCCCCTTCGGCAGCGCCGGGTGACCCGCCGCGCCGTGGTAGAGGCTTTTGTCGATCTCGGTCTGCAGGTGCTCGGCGCGGAAGCCGACGGAGAACGGCTTGCATTCCAGCGGCAGACCCAGGCCGTGCAGCATGGCAAACGTATCCCGTGCGCTGTGGCCGACGGCCAAGATCATCTGCTCGCAGGGCACGGGGCCCGCCGTCGTTTCGATGCCGGTCAGCGCACCGTTCCGGGTGTGCAGGCCGGTCAACGCCGTGTTGAACCGCACCTCGCCGCCCAGAGCCTCGATCTCGCCGCGAATGCTGCGGATGACGCCGCGCAGCAGGTCGGTGCCGACGTGGGGCTTCTGCCGCCACGCAATGTCGGCGGGCGCGCCGTGGTCCAGGAACGCCCCGGTCACGAACGCGCACAGCGGGTCACCGACGCGGGTCGTCAGCTTGCCGTCCGAGAAGGTGCCCGCGCCGCCCTCACCAAACTGAATGTTGGCATTGGGGTCCAGTGTGCCGGTTTTCTCAAAATGCCCGACGGCCCGAATCCGTTCGTCCAGCGCGGGGCCGCGTTCGAGCACCAGCGGGCGGTAGCCTCTGCGGGCCAGCAGCAGCGCCGCAAACAGGCCCGCCGGGCCAAGACCGACGACCACCGGGCGATGGGTCAGCGGCGTTTTCCCCGTTGTAAAGTCGAATTTCGGCGGCTGTGTATAACAGACACAGGGCGAGGCCCCGGCCAATGCCGATTCCTCACCCTCGTCCTTGAGTGTGACTGCGATGGTGTAGACAAGCACCGGCGTACCGTGCCGGGCGTCCACACTGAGTTTTGCCACACCGCAGTGCGCCGCCCGGCGGGCGGGCACACGGAGAATGGCCAGTGCCTTCGCCGCTGCCTCGGCGTCCGGGTCGGGGCAGGTCAGCGGCAGGCGGATGTTGCGGACTAAAAGCATAGATAAGGTTCCTTAAACGATGGTATTTTGTTTGTGCCATGTAGGGGCCGGACATGTCCGGCCCTCGGCTTTCCCGTTATAGGGCGGTTTCCCGTAGGCTGCGGGCCGGGCATGCCCGGCACCTACTGCGTCGCGTTACTTCGACGTGACCTCGCACTGGACCGTATAGCTGCCGGTGGCAAAAATACGGCTGGACGACGGGATCTGGATGCTGACGGCAATCGTCTGCTGGCCGACGGTCAGGTTCAGGCTCTGGCAGTCGATCTGCGCAACGATGCTGTCGGCGGACAGCTTCTCGATTTCATCCGCCGGGCCGTAGAGCGTCACACCGCTGACGATGCTGGACAAGATCTGCAGCTCGTAGTTGCTGGGCACATTGATGGCGCGGATGTTCGAGACGTTCAGCTTTGTCGAGGCCATCTCCGACGTGTCAAAGTCCAGCGTGACGTTCGTGACGCCGTCCAGCGAGACGATGCCCGCGGGCAGCTCGATAAGGCGCTGGTAATCGCGGCCCGGCTCAAACTCACGGGCCAGGTCAAAGTCCGTCACGGTCAGGACCTCCAAGGCGCTGATCGTGCGGGCGGGACCGGCCACGCGCAGAGTCTGCTGGCTCAGCGAATAGTGCAGACTCTCGACGTCGAAGCCGTTCGGCGTACCGATGAAGTCCACCTCCAGCGGCAGCTCCCGCACCTGATAGACTGTCAGCGTGACGTTGGCGGAGTCGCTCTCCATCGAGATATACTGCGGCGTGAAGGCGTTGCCCTCCTCATCGCGCAGCTCCAGCGTGGCGGGCACCGTCGTGGTGTCTGCCAGCTCGCCGTCCATCTGGACGGGGGCGACGATGCTGGACACCTGATCCAGCTCGCTCGTCGGGCCGCGCAGCGTGATCTCGGCGGGCACGGCGGTGGTCTTGTTCAGCATATAGCCGCTGGAGATCGTCACCGCGGAGGCGTCCACCGTGACGGGAACGGTCTTTTCGCTGACCTCATCAAAGACGACGTCGATGGTGCTCGGGCTTTCCACCGTGCACTCAATGTCGCCGGGGAAGTCTGTTGTGTTCGTCACGCGGGCCTGCAGGCGCAGCGTGACCTTGCCCGCGCCGCTGACACCGGCGTAGCTCGGGTAGACCATGATGTCGGCGCTGCGGATGTTGCCGATGATCGTGCTGTTGCCCTCGACTTTTACGGTCACGCCCTCAATGTCGGGCTTTTCCACAATGTCCAGACCTTGGGCCGTGTAGGTAGACGCGCCGCTCGTGTAGTTGATCGGCACGCCGGTCACCGTCGTGGAGCCCTGGGGGTCGATGTAGACCGTAACGATGATCCACATGGCAAAGCCCATGATGATTGCCAGAACGGCGGAAAACACCGGGTTATTCCAGATCGTGCGCGGGCCCTTGGACGCGGCGCCGTTCAGCCCCGGCGCGAGAGGGTTATTCGGGTTTGGCATGGTTCATTGCGCCTCCCTTGCGCAGCAGCTTTTGCAGCGGCGAGATGTTGACCTCCTCGTCCTCGGCGGGGGGAACGATCTCCTCCTGCAGAAGGTTGAAGAGGTTCTGGCGGTCCAGGCGGCGGATGAGCACGCCGTTCTTCGCCATCGAGATGATGCCGGTCTCCTCGCTGACGATGACGACGATGGCGTCGGAGTTCTCGCTCATGCCGAGGCCCGCGCGGTGGCGGGTGCCCATGTCCTTGCCCATCTCGAGGTTGTTGGACAGCGGCAGCACGCAGCCCGCCGCCACAATGACGCCGTCGCGGATGACGACAGCGCCGTCGTGCAGGGGCGTGCCCTCATAGAAGATCGTGCCGAGCATTTCGGGAATGACATCGGCGTGCATCGGCGTACCGGTGCGGATGATCTCATCCAGATTGTTGTTGCGCTCCAGCACCATCAGCGCGCCGGTGCGCGTGTCGGACAGCTGCTCCGCCGCGTCGCATATAGCCACAACGGCGCTCTGCCACGCGCCGCGCAGCGATGGGTCACTGCGGCGGTTCCCGACCAGAAGGTTGGCCCACATTGTGGACTGGCCCATGCGCTCGAGCGTGCGGCGCAGCTCCGGCTGGAAGATGACGACGGCGGCCATAAAGCCGATGGTGATGACGTTGTTGAGCACCCAGGTGACGGTTTTCAGGTTGAGCATGACGGCCAGACCGTAGAAAACCAGAATCAGGATGATGCCCTTGACCAGCTGACCCGCGCGGGATTTGCGCGCGAATTGCAGCAGCTGGTAAAAGACAAAGGAGATAATAAGGATGTCCAGCGTATCGGACAGCGGGTCAAATGTACGCAGGCTGCTTAAAACGGCATTGAACATCTGGTTGGGCAGCATGGGCACCGCAGCCCCCTTTCTGGGTTGAAAATACTATCTAAGGCTCCCCTTGAGGGGAGCTCCGCCCGCAGGCGGTGAGGGGTGGGCGGGTAGCGGACCCGCAAATCAGGCACCACCCGGCCACCCTTCCGGCCCGCGGCCACCTCCCCTATGAGGGGAGGCTTTGAAGCGGGAGGCTGACAAACTCACTCGATCAGCGCCACCGCATGGGCGGCGATGCCGAGGCCCTCGCCGGTGAAGCCGAGGTGCTCCTCCGTCGTGGCCTTGACGCTGACGGCGTCCACGGGCAGACCGAAGGCGTCGGCAATGTTCCGGCGCATGGCCGGGATATGCGGGGCCAGCTTCGGGCGCTGGCAGAGGATCGTGGCGTCGATGTTGCCGACCTTATAGCCGTGCTCAGCGATGATGCGGGCGACCTCGCGGGTCAGGGCCAGCGAGTCCGCGCCCTTGTAGGCGGGGTCGTTATCCGGGAAGTGCTGGCCGATGTCGCCCAGTGCCGCCGCGCCCAGCACAGCGTCCATTACGGCGTGCAGCAGCACATCCGCGTCGGAGTGGCCGAGCAGGCCCTTCTCATACGGGATCTCCACGCCGCCCATAATGAGCTTGCGATCCTCCACTAAGCGGTGAACGTCGTATCCGTGACCAATGCGCATGGTTTTCTCCTTTTGCAGATCTTCTTTTGTAGTGATTTTATAGTTGGCGTAATCGCCCTCGGTCAGCCTGACGGGCAGACCGGCCAGCTCAAACAGGCTGCAATCATCGGTGACAAGGCGGGTTTTTTCCCCCGTGACGGCGGCAAGCGCCTGGGTGTAGAGTGCGCGGCGGAAGCACTGCGGCGTCTGCACGGCGTAGAGCGTGGCGCGGTCCGGCGTGTCCAGCACGCGGCCCGACGGGTCTGCGACCTTCACCGTATCCTTGACGGGCACTGCGGGCGCGGCTGCGCCGGTCTCGGCGGCAGCGGTCAGTGCGGCAGCGATGACGCTCTCGCTGACAAAGGGGCGGGCGGCGTCGTGGATGGCAACAAGCTCGCCCGTCGCCGCGGCCAGACCGTTGCGCACGCTGTCGGCGCGGGTCGCACCGCCCTGTACGACGGCGCAGGGCTTGGGACAGGCGGCGGCGATGGCCTCGCAGGCGGCGCGGTTGCCGCCGCAGACCAGCACAAGCTGGGTAATTGCCGGGTGCGCAGCCAGTGCGGCACAGCTTGTCTCCAGCACGGTGCGGCCATCCGGCAGACGGTAGCTCAATTTGTCAAAGCCCATACGGCGGGATGCCCCTGCCGCCACCACAATGGCGGTCACGGCGGGAAGATTCGGTTGTGCCATGGGCACACTGCCCCCTTTACCTATTTATAATAAACATTATACAGGGTTATGCCAAGAAAATCCACTAAAATCAGGATGATTTTTTTGTGAGAATAAAAAAATATCGCATTCTCCGCAGGGGCCGGGCACACCCGGCACGCAGCCCTGCGAAAAACGCGATTTTGCGGAAAGGCCGCGGGCGGGACATCTCCCACCCCTACCGTGCGGCAGGATCTTCCGTCACCGGCAGCACCAGCACCGCCTTTGCCCCGCGCGGTGTGTTCCGGGCAAAGGCCGCCGTGCCGCCGTGGGCGCGAATGATCTGCTCGACGACGTGCAGACCCAGAATGTGGGGCGTATTCTCCCCCGCTTCACCGGTCTGCAGGGCGTGCAGCACGGCTGGCGGGTAGCCCGCGCCGTCGTCGGCTATCGTGATCCTCAGTGTTTTTCCTGTGCGCACGGCGGAAAGCTGCACCTGCACGGGGCCGGGGTTGTGGCAGGCCGCATTGTGCAGCAGGTTTTCCACTGCGCGGGCCAGCAGCGCGGCGTCCGCGTCCAGAATTGCCTTGTCGGCGTCGGTTGCAATTTCCAACGCCACCGTGCAGCGGGCCGCCAGAGGGCTGTCACAGAACTCGGCGGCCAGCCTGCGCAGCAGCGGTCCGGCCTGGGTCGGTTGGCAGCGCAGCGGCTGCGCACCGTATTGCAGCTTGCTGGTCAGGTTCAGATCCTCGATCAAAGTGCGCAGCTTCTCGCTCTGGGTGCGGATGCCGCACGCCTTCTGCCGCGCCGCGGCGGGCAGGGCGGTGTCCTGCTCGAGCTGCTCGGCCCAGCCCAGAATCAGCGCCAGCGGTGTGCGCACATCATGGCTGACCCCCGCGATCCAGCTTGTGCGGGCATCGTCCCGCCGGGCAATGATCTCATTGCGGCGGCGCAGCTGCTCACTCGTGCGGTTGACCGTGTCGGCCAGCTCCCCCGCAAAGCCGTCTGTCGGCAGCCGGATCGTACCGCCATCGGCTACGGTGGCCAGCCCTGCGGCAATCGTCTGCAAGCGCCGCGCACCGCGCCAGCTGAACAGCAGACAGCATGCAGCTGCCACACCCAGCAGCAGCGCCAGCGCGGGCAGCAAACCCGCTGCCATAGCGCTCATAAGCTGCTCATTGTTGTAAATATTGTACCTCCAGACCGAACCGCGCGGCATGGCGGCCACAAACAGGCCGTAGTCTGCCGTCCAGCAGAACACCGGCCAGTCGTCAAGATACCACCGCGAGAACGAGGCAATTTCCGACGCTGTGTAGTGTTTATTCAAGTTCTGCGGCAGGTCATGCTGCCAGATCACACTGCCGTCGTCGTCCAGCGCCATCGCCCAGGCGTAGCCCTGCAGCCAGTCCGCGGGCGTGCGGGCGGGGTCCAGCTGCAGGCCGTCGGCGGTAGGGGTCAGGGCCTCTGCCAGCGTGCCGATGCGGACGCGGCTGTCCGTGGCCGCGCCGTAGTGCAGCCCCAGATAGACCACCGCCCCCAGCAGCAGACCCACCACCAGCAGCACCACGGCCGCCGTGGCCAGCACATAGCGCCCGATCATTCGTGTAAAGGTTTTCAACTTCACACCTCCCCGGTCAGCCGGTAGCCGATGCCCCGCACCGTGAGAAGCCACTGCGGATGCCCGGGGTCAGGCTCGATTTTCTCCCGCAGATGGCGGATATGCACGTTCAGGCTGTTCTCGTACCCGTAATAGTCCGCGCCCCAGACGGCCTCGCAAACGGCATCATAGGTTACGATGTGCCCGCGGTCATCGGCCAGCCTTTGCAGCAGGGCGCGCTCGGTGGCGGTCAGGGCCAGCGTTGTGCCGTCGGCGCGGCGGACGGCGGCGTCCTGCAAATTGACCGTGCAGTCCCCCAGCGTCAGCACCCGGCTGCGGCGCAGCTCGGTGCGGTAGGCCCGCTGCAAAAGGTGCTGCACGCGCAAAAGCAGCTCCTGCATCAGGAACGGCTTGGTCAGATAGTCGTCCGCGCCAAGCCCCAGCCCGAACAGCCTGTCCGCGTCGGCGTCCCGCGCCGAGAGAAACAGCGCCGGGACGTCCGATTCTGTCCGCAGGGTGCGGAACAACCCGAAGCCGTCGCCGTCCGGCAGGTTGATGTCCAGAATCATCAGGTCCGGGCGGTGCGCGGCGAAGGCCGCCCGTGCCGCGGCGCAGTCTGCGGCAGTGCATACGGTCTTGTAGCCTGCCGTGCGCAGGTTGTCCGTGACTAGGGTAAGCAGGTCTGGGTTGTCATCGACCAGGAGGATGGCGGCGTCGTAGATGGTGGTCATAGGTTTTCCCCTTTTTTGAGCTTGTAGGGGCCGTCCATATACGGCCCCTGCCTATCATACTACGATTCACCCCCGCCCACCATGGCACGACCCCAAAATTAAGGCAAAATTAAGCTGCTCTTACAATTCGTTTAAGGCGCAGGGTGTAGCATAGGGCCATACCGAAAGCAAAGGAGTGTGCATTATGCAAACCGTAATCGAAACAAAGGCCCTGTGCAAGCAGTACGGGCCGCATACAGCCGTGGACCATGTGGAGCTGCACGTACCGCAGGGGTGCGTGTACGGGTTCATCGGGCCGAACGGCGCGGGCAAATCCACCACCATGAAGATGCTGCTGGGGCTCATCCACCCCACGGCGGGCCGGGTGCGCCTGCTCGGGCAGGAGCTGACCGAGAAAAGCCGCCTGCCGCTGCTGCGCCAGACCGGAAGCCTGATTGAGTCCCCCGCCGGGTATCTGCATCTGACCGCACAGGAGAATCTGGAGATCGTGGCCGACTTAAAGGGTGTGCCCCATAAGGACATCGGCCGCGTGCTGGACATTGTGCATCTGACGCAGGACCGCAACCGCAGGGTCGGGCAGTATTCGCTCGGCATGAAGCAGCGGCTCGGCATTGCCATGGCGCTGCTAGGCAGCCCGAAGCTGCTGATCCTGGATGAGCCGACGAACGGTCTGGACCCCGCGGGCATTCAGGAGATGCGCGCGCTCATCCGGAACATGCCCGCTGCCACGGGCGCGACGGTGCTGATCTCGAGCCATCTTTTGGGCGAGATGGAGCAGATGGTCGAGCAGGTCGGCATCATCGACCACGGCCATATACTGTTTGAGGGACCGCTGACCGAATTGCAGCGCCACAGCCGCGGCAATGTCACACTGCGGCTGCTGGACCCGGCCAAGGCCGCACCGATCCTGCGCGCCAACGGTCTGACCGCGCACGGCGACAGCTGCGTTGTGACGCTGCCGCCCCTGCAGGATGCCTTGCTGGCCGACCTCGTGCAAAAACTGGCTGCCTGCGGCGCGGGCGTTGTGGAGCTGACGCCCCACACCAAGACGCTGGAGGAGATTTTCCTGAGCCTGACGAGCGAGGAGGCGGACTGAGATGGGCAAAGCACTGCATGCGGAGCTGCAAAAGGCCCGCCGCCGCCACGATTTGCTAATCTGCCTGGCCGTGCCGGTGGTCGTGTATCTCTGGGCCGGGGCGGCGGCCCCCACCGGCGCGGACGAGCTGGCCAACGCCTACAGCGCCCTTTTGTTCGCGCTGCCTGTTCTGAACGCCATTTTAATGCCCATTGTGATGGCACTGATCGCCAGCCGCCTGTGGGACATGGAGGTCAAGGGCAGCACCACAAAACTGCTGTACACGCTGCAAAGCCGCCGCAGTCTGTTTGCGGGCAAGGCGCTGCTGGGCACGGGCGAGGTCCTGCTGATGGTCACGCTGGAAATGGCCGTATCCATCCTGCTGGGGCGGGTGCAGGGCTATACCGAGGCGTTCCCCGCCGAGCCGTTTGTGTACACGGGCATTTGCACGCTGGCTGTCGATGTCATGCTGTTTTTCTCGGAGCTTCTGCTGATGTTGATTTTTGACAACCCGCTGCCTGCGCTTTGTGTCGGCATTGTGGGGGCACTGATCGGGCTGTTTTCGGCGTTCATGCCGCCCCTTGTCAGTTATTTTGTGCCGTGGGGCTACTTTGTCCCGCTGTCCTGCTATGAGATTGCCCTCTGGGACCAGGCCACCCACACTGTGACCTACGGCCCGCGGCCCTACAACTGGGGACTGCTGGTGTTTACCGTGGTACTGGCTGCGGCTTTGTTTGCCGCCGCCTGGCGCATGATGCGCGATAAGGAGGTATAACGAATGCTGAAGCGTTGTATAATTGCCGAGAACCGCAAGCTGCATGCGTCGCCCATCTGGGTGATCTTCTTTGTGCTGCCGTTGATTTCCGCCGGGTACGGGACATTCAACTATCTGCAAAATCTGGAAATCCTGACCGAGCGGTGGTACAGCCTGTGGACGCAGCACACGCTGTTTTACTCGATGCTGTTCTTTCCCGCGATGGTGTCGGCGTATGCGGCCTACCTTTGGCGGCTTGAGCACCTTGGCCACAACTGGAACCTGATCATGGCAGCACCCGTGCGGCCCTTTGCGCTGTTTGCGGCAAAGCTCCTTGTTGTTGTAAAGCTGATGTGCTTTACGCAATGTTTTGTCTTTGTGCTGTACGTGGCGTGCGGGCGGCTGTTTGCCGGGTTCAGCGATTGGCCGCCGGTGAGCATCGTTTTCTATCTGGTGCGCGGCATTTTCGGCGGGCTGGCTGTGGCGGCGGTGCAGCTTTTGCTGGCCATGCTGATCCGCAGCTTTGCGGTGCCGATTTTCTTAGGGCTGGTCGGCGGCATTGCGGGAATGCTGATCGGCAGCAAGGGCTATGCCCTGCTGTGGCCCTACTGCCTGATGCAGCAGGGCATGAACGCCAACCGCAGCACCGACGTGCTGGCCGGGAATGTGCTGCCGTTTTTGCTGGCGTGTGCGGGCTGGCTGGCGGTGGTGCTTTTGACCGCAAAAGTGCTGCTGGAAAAAACGGATGTGAAAGCGTAATGTTTTACCGCGCAGCAGGGGCCGCATATAGGCGGCCCGGCGGTATATGGCGGGTGGGCATTTGCGGGAGAGCACCGGGCCGGGCATGCCCGGCCCCTACCGCCGCGCCCTATATTTCTGCTTGCGAAACGCCCTGCCCTGCTGTATAATAAAAGCACTAACAAACAGGAGGGCACGCCATGACTGCCAATGCTGCCGATTTTGCCGGGTCCGGGTGCGGGCGCCGTTACGAGAAAGAGCTGGAGACCCATTTTCGCGATTGTCTGCTGTTTTATCTGGATGGCCGCATCCGCTTTGAGCGCTACTGCTACGGCGAGGCCGCCTGTCTGGTGTTCAGCGTCTGGGCCCACGGCTTTGACGCTGACGGGAACATTTTATGGGACCGCGAACCGGAGTTTGAGAGCCAGAAAACCGCCATTCCCCGCGTACTGACCGACATTCAGGAGGACGGGAACGCCCTGCAGTTTGACGGTGCCTTCAAGCGCTACGTCAAGACCGAGGAATTCGACGAGGACAAGCCCAACGGATACGGGAAGTTTAAGGTGTTCTGGCTGAAAAGGAAAAAGTAAAAAAGACTCCTGCAGCGTGAATTAAACGCTGCAGGAGCTTTTTTGTGTTTGCAGCACCACTAAACAGCAGAACATTTCTCAAAGTTATAACGAAAAATTCCGATAAAAGGCCAGCGGCGGCTTTCGCAAAGAAAGCCGCCG
>ERZ1034865.1371-NODE-1371-length-10805-cov-218.978512_pt1 | contig 10805 bp, 14 predicted proteins | sample MGYA00520632_ERZ1034865 | MGnify/ENA primary metagenome ERZ1034865 (study PRJEB33766, sample SAMN09781738) | gut metagenome | biome: gut microbiome | host: Homo sapiens | place: Madagascar | study: EMG produced TPA metagenomics assembly of the PRJNA485056 data...
GAATCCTGCTTTTTTGCAATGTTGTTGTCAATGACACTAGCAATCTGTCCCATTTCTGAACCTCCTGTCTCCTCTTTAGGAACATCTTCTAACAGCTTGAGCTTGAAGTTCTCATCACCGTCAATCATATGAAGTGACATATGCCCATCCCTTGAAAAGTGACTATAGGGTTCATCCGCAAAATATGGCTTGTCCCAAAAGACTCTAATAGGGTATGACACATCTGTCTTAAAGTCTCCAACTACCGTACCTTTGCCATAGTAAGGATAAAAGACTCTATCCTGTAGCTTGAACATATGAATAATGTCAACATCAGGGTCATTAAAGCTGATATTATATCGCCCTTCTGGCGTGAAAATGCTTCTCTTGCAGCTATTCTTCCACTGAACATGAATAGGATAGATGTACAGGTCGTTGTTATCAACATCCGTTACAATGCCTTCACCGAATCTTCCGGAATAAACCTCATCGCCTACTTCAAACATAATAACCACTCCTTCTTGTCTTAAAATAGCCCTAGGACGCTCCAAAATCATTTCTAAGGCGTTCTCAAGGTGTCTTAGTATAATTTACTTAGTCACCCTTGAGAAACGCTCTGAAGCGATTTAAGAGCTTCCTGCTCTTGTCATGCTGTCTCCTAACTACAGTGATTTTTAATGCATCAGCATTTTTGGCATAGACAGATATATAGCCATCTGCTGTGAATGTGCTTTCACTTTCGACCAGATGTTCATTAGTAGCAAACCATCTGACTACGATCGGATAGACACATGGCTCTTTAAGAATATCTGTGACCATTCCAAAACCATGGAAAGGTGCATAGACCATGTCACCTAACTTGAACTTAGATACAGTCATCAGGTGTCCACTCCCTTTCATCCATGATCTTAATAGCCTTCTCAAGGCACTTGCTAAACTCATTCATGCAAGAGGTGGGTCTGTTACCGCACTTATGTCCCCTGCAAAGCCCCATAAGGTAGTCTGCACGGTAGCCTACAAGAATCTTTGAGATGAAACTCAAGTTACCTTGGCATCCACCAGTGAACTTGATGTGGTGTACACAATACTTATGAGGGATAACTGTGTCATCATCATCATCGTACTTTACTGGCGTTAAATCAAACTCAATCTGACTACTACAGACCTTTTCTGGCTTGAATCTAAAATGCATAATGTCAACCTCCTTTCACTGACTTGCATTTCCTCTATTAGGTGTCTCAATAGCTAGGAAAAGGAAAGTGACCTTTCCTCTACTAGGTGTCTCAATTACTTGGTCATTAGCTAACTGAGAGACGTTCTCAGTTGCCAATGCCGAAGGCTCGTGGTATAAGACACACAGCTAGAGGGCTTCTCTAGCGCAGCACTTAAGACACAAAAAAAAGACCCCATACCTCACCAGTCCTTTCTGGTGCGGTATGGAGTCTTAAAGATATCATAAGGTTACTATCTATCTAGCTACTATCTATCTATAAAGGATCTATATATTAAGTATACTTTAAGTATTCTATATATAGATAGTTAATAGATAGTATATAGTAGTTAGATTTAAGGTATCTAGTAAGACTCTCTATGATATCTTAAAGATATCTTAAAGAGTCCTTCTCCCCTTCCTCAGTAGGTGTCTCAATTAGGCACTATGGAGCGTGTCTCAATTAGTGGAAAGCGTAAAGGCTACTCAGCACTTCATTGATATTGAAAGACCCACGTTCAGGAAGATCAGGAAGTTTCTTTTCGGTCAGGTGAGATACTTCTTCTGCGAACTCTTTAAGTACGTCATGTTCCGTATAGAGTTTCACAAAGCACTCCCTAACGGTCTTGAAAAGAAGTCCTGCGTCTTCCAAAGTAGTCCCATAAGAGTCGTGAATCATGGCAAAATGGTTAATGCCTTGATCTTTAGCAGTCCCTACGGTCAATTGGAGATGGCTTGCGTCCATGCTATGAATGAAGTTCGGTGCAATGGAGTTAGCCTGTTTATTACTCCAAACGTCACCCAAAGTATACGGAACGTAAATTCTCTTCTGTGTCTGTGCGAAGCGGAGTCTGTAGGTTCTGCTTTTTGTGACCAGATATGGTTGATGAATAATGAGTCCCATGGGAGTCGTCCATTGGACTACATTCTCATTCTTGCAGATCATCCTTGTGACCTTCTGCAACCATTCCATACCTTCGACTGCCTTGACTACTACTTTGCCTACTGCTTCCCAAATCAGCTTTGCCATGTAAGAAGCACATGGTCTGCCGTTGTCTTCGGTAAAGACACCCTCATCCATGTGCGGTTCAACTGTGTCTACAAAGACCTGTTCCTTGAAGCCATACTCTTTAGAGCCATATGCGAGGGTCATGACAGAACGTTTGGTCACTTTACGGTTGACGCCAAAGTTCAGCCAAAGTTGAGCAAGGGTCTTCGTACCGTACTTTGGTCTGTTTTTGTCTTCATCCCATTCATCTGCTGTACCATGTTCGGAATCATATTTTAATACTTGGCATACAACATATGCTACCCTCCCATAAATATCTTGCGGTTTGTCGGAAGGTTTCAGATTGACAGCTTCTGCCCCTACAGGGTCTCTCAAGATCGCTGAAAAGTGCTGAAGACCAGAACATGTTCCATCAAAGGCGATCGGTACGCCAGTTGACCATCCCACGATAGACCCATCATGAGAAGCCTTGTATGTTACCATTTCCTTATACTCAAAGCAGAACTGAAGGAACTCAAAGGGACAATCAAGGTTTCCCCACCAGTCCAACATGCCAATCGGGTCTTCTGCGGTGTCAAGGATGTTCTGTTCGTTCTCCTTGACCCACTTGATTTCATCAGCAAAAGACACCTTGTCAATCCCCGCAAACTCAGCCCCTGCGATCAAGAACCAGCGTTCTGTGCTTGGGTCTGTCACCTTTGGTGCATCTGCGAATTGGATAAGACCCTTGTTGAGGTCATCACCCTGAAAGCTAAAAGACGGAATCGGATAGATACGACCTCTAAAGTCCATATTGCAAGGGAAATAGATATGGTCGTAGTCCTTGAAGCGTTCAGCCGTGTCGATGTTAGCCAATACCCTTACCATCTTACCTTTACGGCTTGACTCTTTCTTGTATTGGAGAAACATCTTGTGTTTGTGTGCCTTGAGTTCTTCCTCAGTTGGGTTGACAAGAGGTGGAAGACCCTGATATGGTTCGGTGCTAGGAAGACCCGCTCTATCACCACCCATCTTGACAATTTCATGAGCCACTTTGAGTACCTTTTTGTCAATTTTCCATGGGGTACTCTGGATGGCATTGAGAGCCTTGAATTGTTTAGACAGGTCTGCGGATTTCAGCTTCTTGATATACTTGTCATAATAGTACCCACCTTCCTGAAAGCGATACAGGCGTACCGCTTTATTGAAGACGGAGAGTTCACCATAGTAGCCCCCTTCATCCACGCTAGTCCAGTCCTTTGGTGGGATGATAGTCGGGCAAGTCTTGTATGCGTGAAGCAGTGCATAGTCTGTATTGGCTTCCCAAATATCAAGGAACTTCTGTGTGGCGTGAATGTCATCCGTAGAACCACCAACGGACTTGAGTTCAAACAGGTCTGTAGAGGCAAGCAAGATCTCTACCAACTTGCCCCCTAAAGTCATCCATTCAGCCTTCTCAAAGGTTTTCGGCTTCCATGGGATGTTGGCATCCATGACCTTCTTCTCAACTTGCTGAACATAGTAGCGTCTGTAGTAGTCACTGTTTCTTGTCTTGAGTCCCCTAGCGATACCTACAGGAATGTTTGTAAACTCAAACATCTTCCTATTGTTATCCTTGAGCCAGTCCTGAAAGACAGTGCTATTGATATAGTTCTGATAGTCCTGACCCATCAAGTAGTTCAGAAATTCCTGCAAGTGTACTTCATCCTTGATCTGTTCCCCTGTACTAGCCCCAACATTAGAGAGCATGGTTTCCTTGTTATTGTTGTGCTTTTTCGGTATTACAATCTGATTGATGACGTTAGACAAGAGGGAAAGGCACAGAATTGAGACGAATGTGTCTTCATCTTCAAACTGTGCATGGGAATACTTCAAGAGGTTATAATACATGGGCTTTACGCCTCTTTTAGGTGTAAGCATGAGGTCTACCCATGTCTTCATGTTTCTTGCAAGGTTCGCATACAGATGATTGATAAGACCAGACCCCATGGCAGTATGGGACGCATCACCTGTGCCTTCTTTATACTTGAGGGCATCCTTGAGTTTGTCCATTGCCATGTTTCTGTATTCGTTTTCTAGTTTCAGTTCGTCATCAAGTGTAGCCATGGTATTAGTTTGTCCTTTCTTTTTCAATCAAGTATTCAACCATCCCCATAGCGGTGCTATGAAGACCAATTTTCTTGAAAATGTGCTTCCAATGGTTAGTCAAGAGGGCATACAAGTCCCAATCTGCAATACCGCCACGGCAAAGAGCCTTGAGGTATTTCATAAAGGCTCTTCTCTTGTGATACTGTTCAATAACATCAAAGATATTATCGGAATAGCAGTCCATGATAGACACAACATCATTGTAGTTCCATTTCTTGATACCTCTACTTGTGATAACTTTAATTTTCAGCATGATAATTTCCTCCTTCTTTAGTCTTCAAATACCAAATCCATGGCAATGTGTCTTGCCACGGTGCGGTCTAACATGGCGGGCATAGACCCCTTCTCATCATCGTAGGTCTTCCATGTGTCTATCACGGCATCACTAGCCCCTAACAGTTCAGCTACTTCAATCGTGATAGCCTGTCTAGCCCAATCGGTCGTATCCCCCTTGCGAGGAATATGGTATCTTCTAAGGTCGTCAAGGATTTCCCTGTACTGACAATTACACAGGTTAATCATCCACCACCATGGCTTCCTTGAGATGATTTCCCCTGCTATGATGTTGGCTACATCCCAACTGTAGCACAAATGACAAGTCTCATATCCTGCCAGTAAATCAATCATAAGACCCTTGACAATACCTCTAAGTTCCATGGTGCTTTCCAACTGACGTTTCATGATAGACCTCCTAGGCAATAGCAACTACAAAAGCAATAAGCAAAAGTACAATGACAAGTGCGACAAGGTTTGCAAGCATTGTAGCCCCTGCACCTACAAGAAAGAAATCAGCAAGGGCAAGTACATACAGGGCAAGACCAATTCTAAAAATAGTTTTCATGGTTAATCAACCTCCTTATCTTCATCACTTGGCATATCAATCTGCTTGTAAAGCCATTCCCAATCGTATGCCAAAAGGTCATTTACTTCCCCAAATTCGACCCCATCGGGATAGAGGTCTTCAAGGAAGTCCATAAGTTCTTCTTCCTTGTCAGCTCTCTCAATTTCATCAAGTACGTCAATCGCCTGCCCCCATACGTTGCGGTGCAGTGCATCAAAATCGTATTCATCGTAAACTTTAAGCATGGTAGTTACCCCCTTAATCCTCTTTAAGAATGTCACGGAAATCTTCAAGCACATATACCTTGAATGGATAATCTTCTGCATTCACAACTACCTTGATAGGGAATGCATAGATGTACACCTCTTGAATGAACCCCATCCATCCAGTAGGCAAGGATTCCCACGTTTTCACCAGTGGAAAAGTCAAGGCATTCGTCTTGTCTAAATAATTCATCTCATTAACCAATTCCTGCATGAGTCTGGTCATAATAGTTACCTCCTTGAGTTATGCCTCTAAAAACATTACCATGTCAAGACTGTCCTTGAAATTCTGTTTCTCGAGAAATTCAAGAGCTTCCGGATGTTCCTTGAGGGTATCATAGAGCCTCCCATAGAACCCTTGCGACTGTGCTAAACTCTTGACGGCTTCCATAATTTCCTGTGCGTTCATGATGTTTACCCCCTAGTCGTCATAATCGGGATAGTCATGTTCATTGTACATGCGTTCCCATTCACTCATCATCTCACGATACCCTTGTGCTGATTTGCGATAGCCCAAAATGTCAAGCAAGCGGATTGACGTTTGAATATCGTCAGCCATAGGGTGCATATGCACACCGTAGACAAGGTATTCAATCCGATTTTCAAGTGCATACTTGAGTTCTTGACGTTCACCGTCAAACAGTTCTACATGCGTCATATTTTCCATGATGATTTCCCCCTATCTATCTATCTTGTCAAACCTGTGAACTCACAAACGATACCATGAGAGTGCATGGTATAGACAAATTCTTTTTCTGTGTCTGCCTTGTCTTTTGGCGTCCTTGCATGGTCTATCATAGACCCATACTTAGCTACAAGGTATTCAATGCGGGTATTGATAGACCCCCATAAAGTCATGGGATGAACCATTTTAATATCCCATGTGTCAATTCCTGTTTCTCTATCCATGATGTTTGCCCCCTATTAGTAGTAAATCCTTGTTTCATGGCGGATTTCAGCGATTTCTCGCTCCTCCTCTTTGGTGAGAGGTTCAAGCTCGCCCGTGTAATAATTGTAGGCGAGATGTTCCTTGTACATGAGAGCGAGCATATCTTTATCAAGCCCCTTGTATCTGTTTGCGTACTCATTTAACCACCATGTAAGCTGTTTCGATGTTGTTACGCTGTACTTGCCTGTATAGATAATTCTATCGTGTCTAACGATAACTACTTTGGTATCATAAGAGATAAAGCCCTCCTCTCCTGTGATACCCTCTACATAATGCCCGCAATTTGCATAGCGATGATTTTCAAGATTTCTAATTCTCATGATTGTTACCCCCTATGAGTTCCAATGGGTAGTCACCCGACTACCCTTGCATTATTTAAGACACAGCTAGTTATCACTGATTTTCAAGCTCTTTGGTCATTTCCATTCGCTCTTTTTCTGTAGCCATATCAGCTACGAAAACGGTTTTCCACCGTACAGTGCAAGCGACACACTCTTGCACAAATTCGCGGGCAAACTCTCTTGCAAGCTCTACCGCTTTTTCGCACGTTGTGTCGTAGATTTCTACTTTAAGACTCTTTTCCATATGTCCATGATAGACGCCTACGCACTCACTCATAGTGCAATCAGTCGTTAAACTGATAATCCGCATAGCGGTTTTAACATTGATTGGCATGTAGTGCTTTGTTACCATACCAATGTTCAAAGTAGCGTTGATTGTTTCATTATGTTTCATTTTGTGTTCCCCCTGTATCTTACTCACTGTAGTGATTTGTTTCTGTTTTCTATCCATTCGTAAGTGAATGTCTTCCTATGGGTTCTTTCGGTATCCCATCCCCTAGCCATTATCGCACTAATGGCTATGCTATATCCGTTTGCTACGCATTGGTGGGATTGTGTCCCCCGCCATCGGATTGCCCTATTCAGTTGTCAAAGAACCGTTGTCACCATTCCGATTGGTTCGCTCGCTTTCGTTGCTTGCCTTTCGTTGTTTATAGGATACGCCTTTGCAAGCAGAATGTCCAATAAACTATTTGACAAGTTTTCATGAGAATGTTTCTAATAATAGATACTGAACAGAATGTTCGATAACATAGGTGCGGAATTGCCTATATATGTAATAGGTATTAAAGGGTAGTAGTTAGTAGCATATTTGTATAGGTATTCATAAAGGTGCATAAAGATACCATAGAGCGTACGTTATGAAATTCATAGAGAGTACGTTATGGATTATCTATGCAAGAATGTGTATATGTATACAAAAGGGCATTTTGCGGTCAATTATGAGTTAATTCTATGGCTCTATGAGAGTAACAGATAATTGACTGTGGGTCAACAATAACAGATGATGGGAGAGATAAAAGTGACTGTGGGTCAATTTTGCAAAAAATAAAACGTTGTTTGACTCTTAAAGTGACTCATAGTCAATTCCTAAAGTTAAACACTGTTTGATTTTGCGTGTGCAACAGATAGAAAAGAATCTATCTGTTATCCTTGAGTGTTGCTAGGCGTTCCGTCTAGCGTTCTAAATGATATCCTAAAGAGTGTTCTAAGAGCCATTCTAGGACGCATGGTAGAGCATGTCCTAGAGCATGTGTTAATCTGTGTTTCAGTGAAACGTTAAAGAGACGCAGTGGTATCACTGAGAGGACGTGAAGAGCACCCATAGGGGGGAATCCAGACCAGCCCAAGTGGATGAATAGACACTTCACAATTTTTTCCAAAATTTTGTAAGACCCAGTTAGAACTTCCACTTATGAACCACCTGAAAGTTCTCCACATGATCCTTAGAGAGTCCCACAGACACCTCAATGGCTCTATCATAGTTGTAGTTCCTCTGGAATCCAATAGGGACATAGAAGTGACCATCGTGAGATCTACCAAGACCTGTAGACACTTCCCAGTTCCTTTTGTATTCCAGATCAGCCATTTTCTTGACCACTGAAGTCATATTGATATCTGAGGTCACTTTGGTCTGAAGTCCTAAAGAGCCTTGTTTAGAATCTTTAGGATCTCTTAATGATACCTGACTAGATCTTTTAGGGATCTCAAAGGTCTGACCATTGATCTCAGCAATGTATCTGTTATCTACCACCAAGTCTGGGTCTGTCATCGCTTGTTTCTCTTTAAGTGTCACATGGTTCGTTTCATGGAGTACCTCAGTACAGCTAGAGTCACTAGGACTCTCCACTTTAGATTCAGAGTTAGTGGTAGTAGAATGTAAAATAGCATAGCAGCCATAGCCAAGAAGGAAAGAAACTACAGCCACTATGATATACTTGAGATATTTGATAATAGTAGTAATCATATTACACTTCCTTTATATAGATAGTTAGATAGCTAGATAGTAGCTAGATAGAAGGTAGCATTAAGGTATCTGTCAGAACTCATAAAGGACTCTTTTAGAATTGTTTAGAAATTCTTTATGATACCTGACCAGCCCTTTAAGAAGGCTTTAAGAGTCTATAAGAGTTTTTAAGGTTAGCTACTAACTAGCTATTTACTAGCTACTAACTAACTTATATTTATGAATATTCATTATGCAACTCATAATGTGAAGAACAGAATGTAGTATCATTATGTATACTATAACTTTCCTTCCCTTCTACCATTAGGTGTCTCAATTAGTGAGTTTGTATATTTGTGTCTCAATAAGAATTTAGGTTGACAATAAACTCTTCCTATCCTTATTTATAATTATACATAATTCTGTATATTTATAAATAGTTACAAAATAGCTAGTCAGTAGAAAGTACCAACTAGCTAGAATGCGCTTATTTCGTTTCTAAGCGCTTCCTGTCTGTCTTAGGAAAAGTTACCTTCAAAGCACCTTAGAAGCCATCAGAACGCATTTTACGACTTCCTGAAGGGGGTCAAGCTGCTCACATGCATCTTACCAAGACTCAGCTTATCATTAAAGACCTCTGGCTTACCCCAATTCAAAACTCCTCCATCAGGATCTGCCCACATCTCTAATTCCTCTTCAAGATGCTCCTCTAAGCCCACATTGGCATCTCTATCAAGCACATCATGCCAATAAGCTACAGCCATAGCTACAGCATCCAATCTATCATCGTGAGCCAAAGCACCACGTTCATCACAGAGTCTGGTCATCTGATAAACAAAGCTATAGGCTGGCTGTCTCTCATAGACCCTATAATCGTCCATAATAACGCTCTGATTAAGGACAATCTTATGACTCATGAGCAGCGGTTCAAGAGTATCAATGATACGCTTCTCCTTCTGCTGTCTATTGTTGATCTCCTGAACGGCACAAGGATGAATCCTATTTAGAACAGGTTTCAGCAGCTGAGAGAACATGCCATCACCGAAGTTAGATTCGATGACCACTTCATTGACATTATAGAACTTAGCCTTGTTAGCTAGGGTCGTAAGTGTCCCCTCAGAGTACCCTTCATGATAGCCACCAATATCCATAATGAACAGGTAGCCATTGAGGTACTTAATGATCGAGTAGGCAGTCTCATCCTTACCTCTACCACTAGGGTCTATTGCCATAACCGTCCCAGAATACTCTGAAACCTCCTCAGAGCGACTCAAAGGACTGTAGAAGTAATCTCCCTTAAGAGCCACCGAGGGCACGTCTGAGAGCCTTTTAGAGCCTTCTGAGCACCATGCCCATTTAAGGCTAGACTGCTTCATATCAAGGTCAGCTACAATAAAGTCCTTCACCTTCAGTGGATACTTTTCAGCATCAGAGAGATTTGTATTAAGCATGAACTGAAGAGTGAACCCTGCCTTACCATAAGACAGTTTACGCTTCTCAATTTCCTCTACATTGAATCTATCTGGGTCTGTAGGTATAAACTTATCAGCAAAAGACTCTGGGTCTGCATCATAAGGTTCAGCAATGAATGGTGCTAAGTCATTCCCATAGGATTCCCTTTCTGCCGTGGAAGCTGGATACAAAACAGTCCAGATACGTCTGCTATAGCCGCGTTTGGTGAGTTCATTATAGAGACTCATTTCGTTCTGAGGAGTCCCCAGATAGATGATCTTACCACCCGGCTTTAAGACTGCATCAAATTCCTTTACTGCTTCACCTAGCTTATCACGCTGCACCTGAGTACCAGAGTTATTCGGGACTTCTACGTCATCGGCAATCAAGAGGTCTGCACGAGACCCTGTGATCTGACCTGTGATACCTACAGACTTCACCGATGGAGAAATATCTGGCACTGCAAGACCCACATCAAAGAGGTTCTGTGTGTCTCTCTGCCCCCTTTGAGTTTGTAAAGGTTCCAAGAAGGGCAGCAAATAGATGATACGTTTGATAAAGACAGCATTTGCATCTGCTCTATCTTTGGATGCAGACACAACCAAGACCTTTAGCTGAGGGTCTTTCCAAAGCATCCATACGGTGTATGCACAAGTCAGAAAGGACTTAGCGACACCTCGAAACCCCTC
>ERZ1034865.1377-NODE-1377-length-10770-cov-5.075315_pt1 | contig 10770 bp, 26 predicted proteins | sample MGYA00520632_ERZ1034865 | MGnify/ENA primary metagenome ERZ1034865 (study PRJEB33766, sample SAMN09781738) | gut metagenome | biome: gut microbiome | host: Homo sapiens | place: Madagascar | study: EMG produced TPA metagenomics assembly of the PRJNA485056 data...
ATCGGCAGCAGCAGGCAGAGAAAAGAGCGGAGAGCTTAAAGAGATGGGTTGCAATGGCGTTAAACGGAGAAAAATTCTCCACACCGAAAGTATCTGTATCCTGGAGATCATCGGAGGCGGTTGAGTATGCGGGAGATGTCACAGATCTTCCGGCGGAATACATAAAGGTTAAAGATCCAGAAGTGGACAAGGTGGCGTTGAAAAAGGCATTAAAGGCCGGAGAGGTTGTTAAGGGTGCGTCTCTTGTAAAGAAACAGAATATGCAGATTAAGTAGGTGATGGTATGGCAGGATTATCATTTCGTTTGCTAGAAGCGTCTGAAATAGATTGCAGGATAGCAACAGTAAGCGAAAAAGGCGTGTCCTTATTACTCTATAAAGACGCTAGAGTGGATCAGAATATCCTTGATGAAACAGTAGGACCGATGAACTGGCAGAGGAGCCACAGCCGGGACAACGCAAACTGTACAGTCAGTTTGTGGGACGAAGAAAAAAAACAATGGATATCAAAAGAGGACACCGGTACGGAAAGTTATACGGAGAAAGAAAAAGGACTTGCATCGGATAGTTTTAAGAGAGCCTGCTTCAACTGGGGTATTGGTCGGGAACTTTATACGGCTCCGTTTATCTGGGTGCCATCTGATAAATGCAAAATCGTAAGTACCGGAAGAAATGATTCCAGAGGAAAGCCAGTTTATACATGCAGTGATCGCTTTACCGTAAGCAATATTGGATATGACGAAAAAAAGAACATCATTGATCTGGTTATCAAATGCAAAAATACAGTGGTTTTTTCCATGAAATCAAAACCAGATCAACCGGAATATGCAACGGAAGAAATGCGACAGACATTTTTGAGCGAATGTAATCGCATTGGAAAATCGAAATCAGTAATATTAAGAGCGATTGGTGGAACAACGCTAGCTGAACTGACGATTGACCAGTTTAAAATAGCGATGGAAGCGTTTGAGAAAACACCGTCAAAATCAACAGGTGGCGTTGATCCAAGCACTATACCGCCAGAGAATGAGGAGGGAGTCCCGTTTAAATAATGGAATGTAAAGGGAGGCTGATCACCGTACAAAAGGATTGGAGAACCGGGAAATTCCAGGTAGCGTTCGAGGTTGACGATGATGTGAGCGGCCAGGTTGATAATATCAATGAAAAAGAATTGAAGATCACCGCCAAGATCTGGAGGGAAAAGCGTAGTCTTGACAGTAACGCTTATTACTGGGTGCTGCTTTCCAGATTGGCGGAGTACATGAAGATATCAAAGCCGTGCGCTCATAACATGATGTTACGCCGCTACGGTCAAAATTTACTGATTGACGGGATCAAGGCATACATTCGTATACCAGACACAGAAAAAGCCGAGAAAATGGCTCTGGAAGCGTCAACCTATCACATCAGACCGACCTCACAGACCGTATCTGGGAGTGACGGGGTAACGTATCGTACATACGTGATGTTAAAAGGATCAAGCGACTATGATACACGAGAAATGTCGGAATTAATAGATGGCCTGGTGTCAGAGTGTAAAGAATGCGGCATTGAGACGGCAACGCCGGAAGAATTGCAAAGGATGCTTGATCTGTATGATCAGAACAGGAGAAAAGATGGCTAAAAAGCTATGGAGCGCATTTACCGATGATATGGATCATTGCTATTTTACCGGATCACCGAATGTAGAACGCCACCACATTTTTGAGGGGCGGCAGGGCTATAAAGAGAAATCCGAAAAAAGAGGTTTTGTGATTCCATTAAGACCAGACTTACACCCAAACGGAGCGAGCTTCGCAAGAACGAAAGAAAATTTGGAGATCGACAGGAAGTTAAAGGAAATGGCTCAAGAATACTATGAGAGTCATTACGGGAGCCGGAAAGAGTTTATGGGAGAATTTGGCAAGAACTACTTATGACCTCCGGGGTCTAAGACCCAAGAGATAGATATGTCACGAAAATCCATTCCCGCCCGGTTGAACTTTCAGCAGCCGCGGCGGGAGAAAGGAGGATACATTGGACTACAGAATTGCAGATACCGCAATGGCGGTTGTATATAACGCTATCGGTGTAGGCCGTGAGAACGCCACATCAAGACAGGAACTGACAAGAAAAACTGGAATGCCAGATCGTGCAGTCAGAAAGGCGATTGAGATGCTTCGACACGAAAGACCAATCTTAAGTGTAGAGGGTGGGAGAGGTTATTACATCCCACGTACAAATGCACAGGGACGGTCTGAGGCGGCTAGATGGATTGAAAGGCAGAATCGCCGCATAGCCAGTATTAGAAAGGCACAGAACGGCGCTAGGCGGTTTACACAGACAGAAAAGAAAGAAAAGCAGTGCCGCGGTCAAATTTCTTTTTTTGGAGGTGGCTACAGTGGTTAACTCCAAAAAGAAGGGAGCAAGGGGAGAACGAGAACTCTCGAAGATACTTAGAGACTACGGATACAACGCCAGAAGAGGGCAACAGTATTGTGGAGCCAACGGAGACGCTGACGTTGTTGGTTTGCCAGGAATCCATATTGAGTGCAAGCGGGTTGAAAAACTGAATCTGCTAGACGCAATGGGACAGGCCGTGCATGATGCTGCCACCGGGATACTTCCGGCAGTATTCCACCGCCGTGATCGGTGCGAATGGCTTGTGACTATGCGATTGGATGACTGGATGCAGATATACAGAGAATGGGAGGCAGGCAGAGATGAGAGATAGCCTTGTATTTTATAAATCATTCCAGACTGCCATTAAACGCCTACCAGAAGATCAGCAGTTAAAGGCATTGTGGGCGATCATAGACTATGGGTTAGATGGAGTCGAGCCGGAAGAGGACGGCCTTTACCTGGTGGCGTATGATATGGCAAAGCCACAGGTTGACGCTAATATCGAGCGAAAAGCAAATGGATACAGAGGTGGGAGACCTGTTAAATATGACAACGTAGAAAAGAATGATAACTATGTGGAAGAAAAAACAGTAGAGAATAGTAAGAAAAAGGTGCCGCATGAAGATACAAGCCCGGTAGTTGGTTACATACCATTGATTGATGGAACAGACTACGCCGTCACGGAACTGGCTCTTGCTGAATTGCAAAGTCTATACCCGGCAGTGGATGCAGCACAGGAGTTAAGAAATATTATCGGTTGGAACAAATCTAATCCGAAGAACAAGAAGACACGAAGTGGTGTTACCAGACATATAAATAGCTGGTTTGCGAGAGCACAGAATGACGCAACGAGAAAATCACAGGGAAAGCCAGGAGCAAAAAAGAACGGTTTTCACAATTTCGAACAGAGAGACACCGACTACGATGCTCTGGCAACGCAGCGGATCAGAGAGAGGTTGGGCAATGGCTAGAATAAAGTTATACAGATGCGAGGATTTAAAGACCGGGGAAGTCTGTGAGGGTAACGCTAAGCAGATGGGGGATTTTCTGGGGTGTCCAGGACAAATGGTGTATTCGTTGATCGCAAGAGGAATTTACAAAGATAGGTATAAAATTGAACTTGCTGGAGAATACGGAGAGTATGTTGACTATTTTTCTGAGCAATGGAAGCATGTTACAAAAAAATTGAAAGAAAGCGGATATGATCTTGCAAGGATCTATCTGGTAGAGGAACACACAAATGACGATGTATGAAAGATTATATATACCGATCACAGGCGAGGTGATTCGGGAGTTGCAGAAAAGAATCCGTGTAGGCAGTCGCATTACGGTACGAACCTATAAAGGTTCCAATCTCGGAAACTTTGATGATCCTGGAACGGCCTGCAAACAGGAAGTAGAAAGAAGAGCAATCGTAACTGGTTGTTATCCGTTTGGGGTAACGGCCAGAATCGAAAGAAGCGGCTTAATTGATAGCATGACGTGGGCAGAACTGGAAATGAGAAGGAGACAGTATGGACGGATTGGCTTGTAAAGATATGACTGCCGCCGAATACCTTTCTAATCTTGCGATGCCACGCAATTATCACGCGGAGGTGACGAGGGTGAAAACCAGAAATATGAGTTATGAAGACCACGGTGTTTTCCCTGGCGATGAAAAGGAACTGCTGATCCGGTGTAGAAAGGCAGACAGAGAAGAACGTCATAACCTCTTACACGCCTGTATAGATGCGGCACCGGAAGGTTTGGAATTCTTTGTATATCAAAGCCTGGCGAGTGGGAAAAGCTATGATAGTATTTCAAGAACCGATTATATCCCAGCAAAGAAGGATGATTTTTACGCGTATCGCCGGAAAGCAATGGGCACGTTTTACAACTTATTGAGGATGGAGGGCAAATGGAATGATGATTGAAGTGATTGGTAGTCCTGCCATGTTAGAACAACTGGCAGAAGAAGCTACAGAATTAGCACAGGCAGCATTAAAAGCAGCACGGATTTTAAGAAAAGAAAATCCTACACCTGTTACATTGTCAGAAGCGTGTGTAAAACTGCGAGAGGAGTATACGGATGTTATTCAGTGCGCACTTGAATTGATGCTGATTCCGGACAGTGACCAGATAGCCGAAAAGGCATTACGGTTTAAAAAACGCATGGAGGAAAGAAAACAGGGGGGAAAATGAAGTTAACATTATTTACGGTGGGGGTTGAACCAAGCGAAGAAAAAAAAGAAATCCATCAATTTCCTGTTATGTTATGGTTTCACGAACCAATTTCAGAAGAAAATGCTAGGAAATGGCTGCAGGCGGCACTAACGAAAATCGCAGAAGGAGAAACCATAGATGTATGACTGGGATGATATTTGCTACGAATGCACAGGCTACGGCGATAACTACGAAGAAAGCGAAGATGGCGAGATGATCTGCCGTTGCAGCACGTGTCCGAATAATGCAGACAGAGAGTGGGAGGAAGAATGGGAAACTTGATCATAGACTGCTTCGCCGGTGGCGGTGGAGCATCTGTTGGAATTGAAATGGCACTTGGCAGGCCAGTGGATATTGCCATTAATCATGATCCAGAAGCTATTCGAATGCATACCGTAAACCACCCAGATACACTACATCTCACAGAAGATATTTTTAAGGTGGATTTGCAAAGATATGTAGGTAACAGGCACGTAGACCTTATGTGGGCTTCTCCAGACTGCACCAGCCACTCTAAAGCAAAGGGAGGTCAGCCGAGAAAACATGGACTTCGGATACTTCCGTGGGCAGTTTATAAACATGCAAAGAAGATTCTTCCGGATGTGATTATCATGGAGAATGTGGAAGAAATACAACAGTGGGGGCCATTAGACGAGAAAGGATATCAGATTAAGGAAAGAGCCGGTGAAGATTATCGAAAATTCATTTCAGCAATGGAAAATATCGGTTATGAATTTGACAGCCGGGAACTGGTAGCAGCTGACTATGGAGCACCAACCACTAGGAAAAGGTGGTATGCCATTTTCCGAAGAGATGGAAAAGAGATACAGTGGCCGAAGCCTACACACGGAAGGTTAGGTACTGGCCTGGAGCCGTACAGACAGTGTGGAGATTATATTGGCTGGTCAGATTTAGGGAAATCCATTTTTGACCGCAAAAAGCCACTGGCAGAAGCCACGCAAAAACGGATCGCTAACGGAGTCCGAAAATATATTGCTGAAAATCCAGATCCATATATTGTGAAAGACAAAAATGCACTTGCTTTTATCATCCAGTACCACGGGGAGACCAGAGAGGGAGATTCAAGGGGGCAGCTGCTTACTGATCCAATAAAGACTATTGATACATCAAATCGGTATGGTCTTGTCACTGCCTTTATCACAAAATATTATAAAACTGGAATTGGTCAAGGGTGTGAAGAACCTTTACACACTATCACAACATCACCGGGGCATTTTGGAGTAGTATCCGCTTTCCTAGTTAAATACTACGGAACCGGATGCGGACAGGAGTTGAATAAGCCGTTAGGGACGATCACCACAAAAGACAGGTTCGGTCTGGTAAATGTATTAGTTAACATCAATGGCGAGCAATATGCAATTTCAGATATTTTCTTGAGGATGTTGAAGCCGGAAGAACTAAAACTGATGCAGGGATTTCCAAAGGATTACATCATTGACCATGATATCAACGGAAAGCCGTATCCAATCAAAGAACAGGTCGCAAGAATCGGAAATAGCGTAGTTCCGATCATGGCAGAACAGATCGTAAAAGCAAACTGTCCATATCTTAAAGTTGGTGAGAGGGTTCCGAACCTTGTGATTGATGATAGCGGTATGCAGCTTAAATTTGCATAGGTGATGATTATATGAATTATGATGCAACGGTAATATGGTTTACCGGAATGATAATAATGTATCTACGTCTGTATATTGATGATGTTTTTACAGCCCATGAAAAGATATTGTTTATATTATGGTTTTGCAAAGTTTATTCATTGGCTATTGCAGCAGCGATTTTATTTACAGGAGCGTGAAAGATATGACAGAACTTGAAAAACAAGAACGTGAGATAGGACATAGCTGCATAAATGGTGTATTTCTAGATGAATTAGAGTCAGACAGAGGAAATATTAATACAGAAATCATGGAGGACTGCACCATAGCGTGTCAGCTGCTTACATGGGGAAAGTGATGATGGAAAATGGATTATAAGCACTGTAGATGTGTATGCGGTGGAATTATAGGGCAATACAGTAAAGCGAAAGGATTCACCTGTGAAAGATGCAATAAAGAGTATCAATTATCAGAGCTAAAATTTGATTGGATTGCATTGAACGAAAAGACAGGATGGCTGTTTCCGATGTTGAAAAAGGAGGACTAAAAATGAAATTATTTAAAACAGTAGATGAAAAATTAGCAGAAATTGGATTTACAAAAGTAGAAGAGGATAAGTATGGATGTATCTATGAGAAAAAAACAAGAAATATAATTTTACACAAAAAGTTGTCATTGGACACAAAAAATCTGGTAGACATATTTTACAGTCATATGATCCAGATTTAGGAGATTCAAACGGAATCGGAAATACTTGCGTAGGTCTTACAGGGTATGAAATGAAATTGTTTATCAAAAAGATGAAACAATTAAAAATGTATGCAGGCAAGGAGGACACAAAATGTTAATCAGAAGTCAGGATAAGATGTCTCTGGTAAAGTTTGAGAATATTGTTATAAACATCAACAATATCAATGGTAAAGAAATTATTTGTTGGAGCCAGATGAATCCAGGAGAAGACGAATATATTTCACTGGGTCATTATTCCACCAAAGCAAAAGCCATGAAAGTACTGGATATGATTCAGGACAAATATGCGGTCTATCAGACAGTTCACACAGTGTCAAATGGGCTTGCAACAATGTCACTTTTTGCAGATTGTTCTGACGAGGTAAATGAGCTGTATATAAAAGCGCAAAATGCGTTAGAAAAAGCTGTTGTCTTTCAGATGCCGGAAGATTCGGAGGTGTAAAAGAATGAATAAGATCGTATTGGACGCTACTTGTGGCTCAAGAATGATTTGGTTCAACAAAAATAATGAGCTAGCTGTTTTTGTGGATAAGCGTGAATTGGACTGTGAAGCAATATGGACAAGTGGAAATGGGCAAGCTACAAGATACTGCAATATCCACCCTGACGTTATAGCAGATTTTACAAATCTTCCGTTTGAGGACAGTACTTTCTATCATGTTGTGTTTGACCCACCACACCTCATTCAGGGCGGAGATAATTCATGGATGGTAAAAAAATACGGAAAGCTTAATAAGAGCACATGGAAACAGGTACTGCATGATGGCTTTTCTGAGTGTATGCGTGTATTAAAGCCCTATGGCACATTGATTTTTAAATGGAACGAAGTACAGATTCCTGTAAAGGATGTAATTGCAGCTATCGGAGTAGAACCATTGTACGGCAATAGATCTGGCAAACAGGGAAAAACGCACTGGATGGCATTCATAAAGACTGAGAAGGTGGAAGTATGAAGTACAGAAAGAAGCCAGTTGTAGTTGATGCAGTGCAGTGGACTGGTACAAACCATCGAGAAATGTTCGATTTCCTGACGGACTATCAATGCACAGACCAGTACATGTCGGCAGAAGGTAAGAATTTCTATATTGACCATTGGAAGGTTCCGGGTGGTCTGGTTATTAAGACACTTGAAGGCGAGCATCTTGCAAACATTGGTGATTATATCATCCGCGGTGTTCACGGTGAATTTTATCCGTGTAAGCCAGATATATTCAGAGAAACTTATGAGAAGGTGGAAGGATGATTCTAAACCAGAAAGACCAGAAAATCTGCGATAAATATAGCGCCTATGATAATTCTGGATGCGTACATTGCTGGGAATGCCCTTTAATTAAGGGCGACCCGAGTCAATATGATTTTCGGTGCAAAGCAAACAGCCATTATAACAGGAAAACACATGAATGGGAATATGACGAAAACGAGCAAAGTAGAAAGTTTGAGGAATTTCTTAAAAGATATTATTAGGAGGTCATGATGAGCAGAGTACGAACCAGATTAGAACAATACAAAGCTGAGATAGAAGAGAAATCACAGTATAAGCATGAATTTCTAGGAAGTGCGCCGTATATCGTAAACACTCTTCTGGCTGATCTGGAACAGGACGATAAAGAAAATGGTTGGATTCCGGTCAGTGAGAGATTGCCGGAAGAACATGATTCTATATTTGCAAAATTCAAAGGAACAGGCAACTGGAAAAGAGGAATGTTCGAAAAAACATCTAAATATGTGATTGCTACAGTTGTATTTGACGATGGAACAGTATTGGTAGAGCAGGCACATACTACTGATGGAATTTGGAGAACGGATAAAAAAGTTTTAGGCGGAACAGTAGTTGCATGGATGGACTATCCAAAACCATATAGGGAGGACTAAGGAATGCGCTTAATAGATGCAGATTTGTTAAAAGAAAAAATCTCAAAATGGCTGAAACCATCTAAGCCAGATGAAACAGAAATGATAGAGGTTACAGATGCTCTTGTTAGTACGATGATAGAAATTGAGGAACAGCCGACAGCTTTTGATGCGGAAAAAGTTACGGAATCTCTTATGAACAGATTTCGTGTTGTTTCCAATGATGAGGACTTGGAATGGAACAGAGCTATAGATTACGCAATTAAAATAGTGAAAGGTGGTGGAGTTGAATGAGAGAGATTCTTTTCAAGGCAAAGCGGATTGATAACGGTGAATGGGTTAAGGGATATTATACGGAATGCAATGGCAAGACATTCATTGGCATTGATATATCCATTTACAGTGATATATTTGAGGTTTTTTGTACTCCTGTAATTAGGTGGTTTGAAGTTGATCCAAAAACCCTTTGCCAGTTCACAGGACTTTGCGACAAGAACGGCAAGAAAATCTGGGAGAGCGATATTATTTCGTACCAAAGAGACAATGATGATTGCCCGTTTCCGAATAAGGATACGAAGAAAAGATTTGGGAAAGTATTCTATCAAGGTTTTAGATCGACTTTTGCTATTGGCATGGGAAAAAATGGAAGTAGATCTATAAATGATGATTTGTGGAAATACGTTCAGAATGGAAATCGAGTTGAGGTTATCGGAAACCAGTTTGACAACCCAGAATTATTACAGGAGGAAGCATGAGTAAATCAGTATTAGTGATTGATACACCAGGAATCAGTGCATTGATGAGATTACATGAGGTGAAGTAGATGAGTAAGAAAGTGAAGTGCTGTGAGTGTGCTTATTTTTTAGGCTGGGCTTTGCCAGTAAGGGTAAATAAATGCAATTACGAATATGCGAAAAGAGTTTTGAAGTTAGCATCTACTACAGGAGTATGTGGATAAACCATGAAAACCAAGACAAGATCGCATGAGCAGTATTGCAGAAAATTTAAAAAAGACAAGTTTTTAGAACGACATAACGATTTTTTTAAAGACGAAATATTAAAACTTGAAAACATGATCAAGGAATATGAAAAAGAAAATTTTGTGGAAGTAAACGAATCGTGGAAAATTTTATTTATGAAAAGATTTCAAGAAGTGAAGTAGATGGAGGGAAAAATGAAAAACGGAATCATATGCAAAGAAGATGGCGATGCACTGCTTGAAATCTATCGGGCAATCAATGTTTTGGACGGATCGCTAGAACGTAATCTGACTATGGAAGAAATTGTTTTGATATTTGCGCTTGGACAAGCCATAAAAGAGAATTTTGGGGAGGATACAGAGAAACCGGAGGTGGTGTAAATGGCATTAGCAAAGAAATGCGACAGATGTGGGGCATATTATGATTACTATGAGCCGAAAGAATTAAGCGTTTGTGAATTTAACGCAATAGTAGAAACAATCATAGATAAAAAAGGCGAGATTGTTGCTGGCTGGAAAGAAGACCTTTGTCCAAGATGCAGAAAAAGTTTTAAAAAGTGGTTGAAGGGAGAAAGGTAAATGGAGCGATTGACTTACGTTACAGAGGATGGCGAGATACTATTCCACCCGGAAGATTTGCCAGAGGACGAGGGCATGACGATCCGGCAGCTGGCAATACATGGCAGATGGGAGGAGCTGAACCAGATTGCTGAGAAACTGACCAACATGGAACAGATGGAAGAACAGGGGATACTGGTGAGACTTCCGTGCAAAGTCGGAGGTACAGTTTACACGTTAAGTTATAGGTATGACTGCAAGAATAATTATGATTGCAAAGCTTTCCAAAAGTGGAAATGTGAAGACAATATTCCATGCGAATACGAAAAGAAAGAATATTTTGTGAAAAAATCTCAGTTTTGCTTAACCATGATGAATTCTCTTGGAAAAACTGTATTTCTCACTCGTGAGGAAGCAGAGAAGGCATTGGAGG
>ERZ1034865.1380-NODE-1380-length-10762-cov-4.059120_pt1 | contig 10762 bp, 10 predicted proteins | sample MGYA00520632_ERZ1034865 | MGnify/ENA primary metagenome ERZ1034865 (study PRJEB33766, sample SAMN09781738) | gut metagenome | biome: gut microbiome | host: Homo sapiens | place: Madagascar | study: EMG produced TPA metagenomics assembly of the PRJNA485056 data...
GTGCCAGAATTATCCTCCCGCTCGCAGGATGACCTTAAACAAAGCTATTATAGTCTGCAGGAATTTTTGTCTGAACGGCAGAACGGTGGGATTTTGCGGTTGATAGAGCAATATGCTAATGATGTTTTGCGCTTTCAACAAGGAGAACCCATGTGCAGGCAAGAATCACTATTCAGTTGGCGTGACAATGCGCTGGACTTGGGACAGGACTTGTTCACCTGTGCCGGCCTTGCTGCGCTAGATGTGAGGGAACGGTGTGTTACTGAGGACTTTCTCTGGGCACCGGTCATTCGCACGGATCGGGTTGAACTGCAAAGTATCTTGGATCGTGGATTGGCAGAAAATCATTATCATATGAACGGATCCTCGCAGATTTTCCCGATATCGTGGGCGTTTCTGATGAACCATCCTCAATCAATTCGAGCTTATTTTGAGAAGGCTGAATTCGGAGAGGATCTGAATGGAACATACTCCTTTGGAGTGCAGAACAACCGCATATCTTGGCGCGAACGCATCTACGAGGCGGCTTGGATAAGACAACAGCTTTTTTCCTACATTTGTGGTAATGAAAAGCCCACAGAAACTGTGCAAAATTATGCTAAATTTGTCCGTGGAAAAAGACTGTACGGTAGACTGATTACCGCTGTGCACACCAGCCGTGTTTGTGCATTACAGGGATTTTCTCCAAATGAAACATGGCGTAAACTAGACTATACACTGGAACCGTTTAAATCGGCGGAATTCGTTGCCAGTAGTCGACGTCTTTTGGCAGGTGAACGGTTTTTGCTGTATCATTGCTTTCGCAATTGCTATGATGGAACATTTTCGACTGCGTTATGTAATTTGTTTTATTTGTATCTTCTGTATAAAATACGTTTTCGCAAAGAACTTGTCCAGACGAATCATCGACTCGGCTTTCGCAATTTTGCTGAGTATCAGGACCGCAAAGCAAATATCTGGGGTGACGATTCACTCTATTGGACTGAATCTTGCCGACTGTCAGCAGCCAATGCGTTGGCGAGACCTTACCATATACGTAAAGACGATGAATCTTACCTTCCATCGCGTCCGATGCCACACATGGAAGAAAAAGATCGCTGCGTAACAAGCTTGGAAATGCGGATTATGCCATCAATGACTCCAGAAGATTTGATTCGATCTGTTTGGAGTGCAGATCAATATATTCTGCATGGAATGAACGTTTCATTTTCTGGTATTCCAAACAGGAAAAGCTATTCTGTATATCAAAAGCAAATTTTGCAGTACCTGAAGGAGTATGCACCGTTTTTTTATGTACTCCATTTTGCAAAGCAACCGCAGGAGCGAATCTCGGAAAGCGCTGCGCACAGCAAGCGCCCCTGCTTGAGGAGTAAAGCCTTACGCGAGAAGGTTCGCTTACAGGCGGTTGCCACGGCGAAGGCTCTTTCACGTAGTAGCTATTTATGTAGCCGCATTCGAGGTATTGATGCGTGCAACCATGAGATTGGTTGTCGCCCAGAGATTTTCGCAACTGCATTCCGTTATCTGCGAAACCTCACTCCCATAAATGATGCTGGAACTAGAACAAAGCGTTATTTCCCTTTGCTGATGGCAACTTATCATGTCGGAGAGGATTTCCTTGATTTAACAGATGGTTTGCGTGCAATTGATGAGGCCATTTGCTTTTTGAAGTTGCAGAGTGGTGAACGTTTGGGCCATGCGTTAGCACTGGGAACTATGCCAGAAATTTACTATAAAAATAGGCGATGGACTGTGAAGATGCCCGCACAGGATTTGCTAGATAATATTGTTTGGCTGCTATTTCGTACATTGGAATGGGATGTTCCTGTTCCTAGTTCACTGCGTAGCAAGCTGGAATTGCAAGCAATATCTCTGATTGCGTTGATTTACGGTGAGTATCGTGCTCAGAAAGGAACATCGACCGAACCTTTCACATTGAGCGAATACTTTGAGGCGTGGAAACTGCGTGGAGATGATCCGGAATTATATCGCCTATTCAAAGCAGATGTCGAAAGGTACGAACGTAATATGGAAAAATTGGCAGGTGATGAATCGCAACTTTGTACGCCTTACCAGCGAGCAATGCTGAACCGAATGAATTGGAACAAAGACAGTCGCTTTGAGACTGCAGCGACAAAGGAAGAGTTTCTGCTTACACGAAAAAACCGAAAGATTGCGACGCTTACGTATTTGTACTTTTTTGACCCTATGGTTCGATGGAAGGGGCAAAAAGTGCGAGATTTTCAAATTTCAGAAGGATATGTAAAAGTTATTCACGATCTTCAAAACTGTATGATGAGGAAGATTGCGTACCGAGGGCTGTCAATCGAGTGTAACCCCTCTTCTAATAGGTTGATTGGCTCTTTTGGAAACTATCAGAGTCATCCGATATTTCGGTTTAACCATATGCAGCTGTCTCTGGCGAACTTTGATGATCAGCCGAGCCAGTTACATGTGTCTATTAACACCGACGATTTAGGCGTTTTCGATACTTCACTGGAAAATGAATACGCACTTATATACAGTGCGTTGCAAGAATACCAAGACAGTAATGGAAGTCTGCAAATCGGGAATACCACAATTTGTGACTACTTGGAATCTGTTCGTAGGATGGGATGCGAAATGACTTTTCCGAAAGCAGAATGTACTGAACGAAAGCGTAGTGGACAAGAATAAGTGCAAGGAGATTCCATATGGGAGATTTTATAAAAGAACTGAATATTATCGACTTTTTGGGATTACTTCTACCGGGCTCTTTTTTACTACTGATGGTAAATTACACACAAACGCACAAACTTACAGGACTGGAATTTACAGCAGCGGATATAATCTTTTTGATTGTAGGGGGATACGTAGTCGGATCACTTTTACATGATGTTTGGGAACTTATAGAGTTAGCAATTTGGAAAGTGATCGTCCTTTTTGATCCAAAAGTGCATGCTGTAAAGAATGCTGAGCGAGTTCAAAAGAAAGCCCGCATTACGCTAAAAAAGAAAGCCAGCATTACGCTAAAAAAGAAAGCCCGCATTACGCTAAAAAAGAAAGCCAACATTACACTAAAGAACTGTGTGGAAAAATATTTTTCGATAAAAGTAGGCATGGGGAAATCCTTGCCATTCAAATGGAATACGAATGATAATGTTTGGATACGTGAAGCAGATCCGCTCATTCAAACTGCCTTAGTAGAAAAGGGTAACTATCGTAAACGAATTGTATTTGATGGATTTCACGTTATGATGCGTAACTTGCTTTGCACAAGCATTCTTATTAAAGTGATTACCCATTGCGTAGGAATTCCGAACCCTCTTAATGAATTTTTGCGTGAATATATTAACAATCCTGATGCTGTATGCGTTATTATTACTGTGAGTGGGTTTCTTATGGCTTGGCGTAGTTGGCACTACGCATACTTAAAGTATAAATATAGCTATGAGGACTTTATGGTACTCTGCGCTGATAAAAACAACAAGGATAAGAATGTGTAGTGACAAAAAATTTCATATGCTTAAATATAATAGCATTTGCAGAATACTTTTACAGAACGTATGTGCATCAAGAGGTTACCAGATTAATTCAGTTTACGCTTCATTTCGTAATTACGTCTTCCTTAAATTGTGGGTGTACGCGTCCAATGTGTTACTAATACCAGGAGAGAATTGTTGTTGACGTTTATCTTCAAGTGTGTTACCATACTCTTGTAAGTGATTTATGTGTCCAGCAAAGCAATTTGCACTGACACACGTTGTTATTTTTGTACTTTGTGCCTGTAATGCCGCTGACCTCTTGGTCTGCGCATTGCGGGCATTTTTTATCCGCCGGGGGCTGCCCCGTATAAAGCGAGAATGACTTTTGTGCTGCTACTGACAGCGAAGAAAAGTTGTTCTCGCTTTTTATTTTGGTTTAGCGCCGCCCGGCGTTAAAAATAGAAATGCAAGAAAGGTGAAATCACAATGATGGACGAACTCAAACAGCAATTTTACGAAGTTATGCACAAGTATCAAAAGCCGTTTTCGGAAGATGGTGTCGTGGCAAACCTTACACAGTGGTACGAACAAAAGCAAGGGCTTTTGCAGCTTCTGCGCAGGCATCCGCTATGGAATGAGAAAGAATTGGCAATCGTGTTCCGTGTGGAGGAACGCCGAGAAATTGACCGCATCACGGTAGATGAAACACGCGCCGCCATACTGGAACTGGGCCGCAGGGTCTGCACGGATGATACTGTGTACGAGAACTTTGAAACCGCCCTGCGCGCAGCAACCGCAGACTATGCCCGGATACCAAACGAGTACCGCTTGGACACGATTCGGCAGTACGGCGGCATCAAGTGCGCACCGGGGCAAAAGGCAAGCCGCATTATCAATCGACTCTGCCTGAAATTTCATCTCGACAAAATTGAGGAAGAAACGGAAGCAGGTGAGCCGGACAACCGCTATATGCGCATGGTTAAACCTTACAATGCACTGTTTGCGCGGCTGGCCGATGCCTTGAACCCGGCGCATATCGAGAAAACTGCTGTGCTGTCTATCCACCCCTGCGATTTTCTCGAAATGTCTAACCGCGACAACACTTGGAGTTCCTGCCACTGCTTAGAAAGGGGCAGCTATCACGGCGGCTGTCAGTCCTATATGGGCGATGCCGTCAGTATGATTTTCTTCACGGTCAGTGATGAGTACACACAGGACTTTCATACAGCCCCGCGAATCACGCGAGAAATTTTCTGCTATAAGGACAATGTGCTGCTGCAATCTCGTCTGTACCCTACGGATTTGGAAGACCAGAAAACACTGTATCGCGGCATCGTTCAGCAGGCAATCGCTACATGCCTTGACAAACCGAACCTGTGGTCGATCAAGCGCGGAAAAGACACCGAACCTTACTGCGAATCTGCGGCGGACAGCAATCATTATCCCGACTATGAGTATGGGTATGCGGTAGTATCTCTGCTGAAAGGAGAAACAGACTATGGCAAAATGACGATTGGCTCGGTGGCCCGCTGCGTTTGCTGCGGAGGGGAGCAGAAGGACCACCGCTCGATACGCTGTGCAGAATGCGGTAGTATGTTTGTTTGCAAAGGCTGCGGTAAAACAGTGCATGGATATGGGCGATATATTGATAACCACTTTTACTGTAAGGAATGCAGCTATCGCTGCACTGCCTGCGAAGAGGAGTTTATCGGTATGCCGCGCATCGGAATTGCCCGCTCTGGCGAGCAGCGTGGAATTTGCCCTGCCTGCTATGATCGAGTGATAAGTGTATGCAGAAACTGCACAATTCATAGCGACTGCCTTTCCATCGGTGCCAATCGTTTCTGCCCGAATCAGATGAACGGCCTTGCCGCATAAAGGAGAAATCCATGCAAGAATTGACGTTTGAAACCATTCTGCGCCTGCCGCAGATGGAACTAAAAAAGACTCTGAAAGCTGAACTGAAAAGCAGAGGTTATCCCGTCACTGATAAGATAGGCTATTTGTACGCAGAGGGAACAATCCCTGTGCTGCTGGTGGCCCACATGGACACGGTTCACCACCAGCCTGTCGAGCAGATATGCTACTCGGCAGACGGGACGGTAGCTATGTCGCCGCAGGGAATCGGAGGTGATGACCGCTGTGGTGTCTGGATGATTTTGCAGATCCTACGCACAGCAAACTGTCATGTGCTGTTCTGTGAGGATGAGGAAGTCGGCTGTGTAGGTGCAAAGAAATTCACAAGAGGTTCTTTGCGGCCGCAGGTAAACTACATCGTAGAGCTTGACCGCCGGGGCAGCAATGATGCTGTGTTTTACCGCTGCGATAACCCGGAGTTTGAGGACTTCGTCACCTCGTTCGGATTCGAGACGGCCAGCGGCTCGTGCAGTGATATATCCTATATTGCGCCGTATCTGGAAACGGCGGCGGTCAATATCAGCTGTGGTTACTACTGCGAGCATCAACGGCATGAGTACATCCACTTAGAGGAGATGGAACTGAATGCCGCCCGCGTGGCGCAGATGGTAACGCAGCAGACAGAACACTTTGAATATAGGGAACAGCAGGACAGCTTCTTCGGCGGGCGAGTTTACCAGTTTTCTATGTGGGATATGACCTCGGAGCGTGAAACCTACAAGTGGCTTTCACCGCTGCCGAAAGAAGCAAAAATCAAGCTGGGAACGGCGGAACTTATCATGTCTCATGCCAAGATTGACCGGCAGGGGAAGGTACACCGCTATGTTCCCAAATTGAAAGCATCTGTCCTGACAGAAAACGCCATAGCAGTAATGCCGGATGGTAAGAAAGCAAGATATGATTCCCAAAAGGCAAAATGCCAAAAAGTTATGCCCCTGTCAAGGGCGTTGGAAATACTGAATACAATATAAACACAGCCCCTTCCGCTGATGCAATTTCAGCAGAAGGGGCTATTCCTTTAATTATATTGAATTTTCCCTGGAGGGTCACACAAATTACCGATTCCAGATGTTATTTTCAAGATCGACAAGCCGCTTCTTATACTCGGCCATCCGCTGGTCGGCTTTGCCGTCATCATCGGGAAAGCTGACAAGGTAGCCGGTGTCCGTGTCATGGAAGCCGATTTCGCCGGTAAGGCCGCATATATCGGAAACTTTCAGCAAGGTATGAAAGTCATACTGCATAGCACTGATTTCAAGCGTTTTGTTCATGGCGGACTCCTGTGTTTTTACTTACTTTGCCCATTATAGCGCACCCGCCGGGGAAATGCAAACAAATAAATAATGCGCATCATTGCGTATAAGAAAAAATAATGCGTAAATTTGTTGGGAAATGACGTATTCAAAACGTATAAGGTAAATATAAGCATCGAAGGGAGTTGATGTTATGCTTATTGCTATCGACCATGGCAACAAACAGGTCAAAACCGTCCACGGGAATGCCATCGTTTCCGGTGTACAGAAAAGCAAAACCAGACCTTACGGCAGAGATGTACTGAAATACAGTGGCAGTTATTATACACTGTCCGCGCAGCGCATCCCTTATCAGAAAGACAAAACCACCGATGAGCGTTTCTTTATCCTGTCGTTGTTTGCCATTGCGGAGGAAATTGAAGCGCAGGGCGCTTATACCTCCGGGCTGATGCCCATTGACCTTGCCATCGGCCTGCCGCCCGCACACTTTGGCGCGCAGAACAAAGCGTTCGTGCGCTACTTCAAGCGCAAGGAACCGATTTACTTCTCCTACCGTGACAAGCTGTACAGCATCCTGATCCGCAACGTGCAGTGCTATCCGCAGGCGTTTGCGGCAGCAGCTATGATGCTGGGCGAGCTGGCAACCGTGCCGCGTGCGCTGATTCTTGACGTGGGCGGCTTCACGGCAGACTATCTGCTGCTGAAGAACGGCCGCGCCGACCTGTCCACCTGTGATTCGCTGGAAAACGGCGTGATTCTGCTGTATAACCGCATCCGCTCTAAAGCCAGCTCTGATTTGGACATTCTGTTGGAGGAAACCGATGTAGATGCCATTCTCTTGCAGGGACAGGGGAGCAGCTACGGGGAAGAAGTTGCCGCGCTGGTGGAATATCAGGCACAGGAGTTTGTCAATGATATGCTGGGCGCACTGCGCGAGCGCCAGCTTGACCTGCGCACGGGGCGCGTGATCTTTGTGGGCGGCGGTGCCTGCCTGCTGCGGCGGCAAATCGAGTCATCCGGCAAGGTGGCACACCCCGTCTTTGTGGAGGACGTGAATGCCAACGCCAAGGGCTTTGGGTATCTTTACCGTTGCACAGTGACAGGGGCGTGAGGAACCATGAAGCTAAAAAAGGACCGGGGGCGCTTTACAGTTCGCTTTGACATGGAAAATTCAGACCATGTACGCGCCGTAGAATACTTAGAACGGCAGCGTGACAGGGGAAAGGCACAGTATCTTGCCGATGCAATTCTGTGCTATGAAAAGGCAGAGACGAAGTCTTTCCCACAGGCAGACCGCGCCTTGATTGAGCAAATCGTGCAGGAATACTTAGAAAAACAGAGCATGGGACGTACCCCTGATTTGCAGAAAGAGGAGCCATCTATATCTTCGCCGCCGATAGATTTAATAGCCAGTGCTTTGGCCGATTTTAGAGGGTAAAGCACTATACAGAAAAAGGGCTTCCGCCAGCAGATGCGGAAGCCCTTTTTTGAGAAGGAGAATAATTACTAAAAGTCATTACTATTAGAGGAATTAAACCACTGAACACTGATATACATATATTCGGAGTAAGGTATGATTCGATATAAGAAAATTTGTTATTCGATTGAGACTGACAAGGAAAGATTCAAATCAAGCAAGTGAGTGCGAACTTCATTGTGTAATATTAATGGTATGTCCCAATAATAGGGGCACGTTGACTGTATTATCAAATAGAACAGCCGCATTGATTACACAAAGCACTCTTTTCTCGGATGGATTTTCCCATGAGAAATAAAACTGAAGTTTGAAAATTTTAGCGTTCTTTTCATGATGAAATAAGATTATGGAAATAGAAAATAATGGATTTGACAAAAATGAGTCAGTAATAAAGCTACTCTTGTTTTCGAAACATTCATGCCAGAGAAGCACATTCTCTTCAGAAAAAGCGGACACTTTAATTTTTGAAAGATAAATTTGAGAGGTGGAAATATTAAATGTTGAGAAATTGAAATTGCATTCAGAAATAATAGGATGTTCATTCTGTATAGAAATAAACTGGTGCAGGGGAATCACATATTGTGAAGTATAACATTCTCGGCAAATAAGGTAATCACCACTCAAAGAAAGTTGGCATTGAAAGGCACTTCCCGAGACGGCTCGATTTGCTACCGATATTAATTGAATGGATCCATTTGAATCTTTACGTCGCAACTGGGGAGCAAAAAAATTTGCAACGGAAAATGCAATCCCCAAATAAATAAAATTGTTTTTGGGCAAAGCGCTATGGATATCAATTATAGCGGCAAAAATGAAAATCACAAAGGAAAAAAATTCCACATAATGTCGAGCAAGGAATGAAGTGATAAAACTAGTCGGGTGAGAATGCCTGCTACTCATTTTTACCTCCCTTTATCTTCTGAAGATTCAAGCGACGGCATCGTATTTATGATATCCAATAGATTAAAATTGAGTTTTAATGCATGAATTAAAAGAATCATTACATCAATGGATGGATCACGTTGCCTTTTCTCCAATTTGACGAGTGTTGTACGATCAATTCCGGTGCGGCGAGAAAGCTCAGCCTGCGAAATCCCTTGAGACACTCGAGCAGAATAGACCAGTTCAGCAAAACAAGCTTTAACCCACGAACAGATAATTTGAGCGTCTGAAATAGACGTGCTAAGTGATTTGACGGTCGATTCTGTAGAAATGGTATTCATAATTAATTCCTCATTCGGTTTCAATAGAAAGGTTTATATTAAAGCTGTTAGAGTGATACTGCGAAAACAGCTTTAATATAAGACCTGATATATTCCCAATTTTATTGTTTATTATTTTTCATTAGATACAAACCTATTCAATTTTGCCGACAGACAGAACGGTAAAAACTATAGGAGAGCATTGGATGCTAAAGGTCACGCATACAGGAAAGCAGTTACACTTATAAGAGAAAATGTTAGATTCACTGCACTTATCGCTGTGAGTGCTGATAAGTGTTGCAAGAAAGGCTTTATTCTTGTGATGTATAGAAACGGCCATTGCCATGCAGACATCACTGAATTCTTTTTGTACTTGATTGGAAATTTCCTGGGATACCGCGGGAGAACACGAAGCAAAATTTGTGCAAAAACATCTGATTCGGAAGACCTTAAAGTTCAAATCATCTTTGAACATTGAAGAGTTCATGACGTACTCCTTTAACTATGCCGGTAGAGGCGGACAGACGGTAGAGGCGGACAACACGCTTTTTATTTCGTTTTATGGACATCACTGTTCTCCAGATTCAGTGAGAGGTGGATGGTGGTTTGGATTGGCAAGGGGCTATATGAGTGCGAAGCGTGAGCACAATAATATAGGCAACGTGTGGTACTGCGCCACACCATCTGCACTAAGTATATCACGTGATGCAGTTTCTGTCAAGGTAAGAGAGAAAATGTCTTTATTAGGGTATTTATTGGTGCTAAATACATCAATACTTTGAATAGGAGAGCAAAAGACGTTGTATATTAGACATATTAGCGAATGTTACTGCATAAAAAGACAATATAAAATAAAATTGAAATGCAACAGAAGTAAAAAAGCAGGGAACAAGAAAAAGATGGTTCAAAAGGTGCAAAGTCTTTGAAAGAACCATCTTTTATAATTTGTTTACCGATTCAGGAAAATCCTCGCCGCGCAAGGGTCTGGGATTTCCCAGTTGACGTACAAATCATTCAACGGGCAGGCGTGAGGGTCACGGATATGCTCGTCGATCCAGCCTTTATAAAGCTCACAGAAGTTAGCTTTCGTGAGGATGGTGCGGCATTCGGACTTGTCCACTGTAGTGCTGAACAGGTATTCCACGTCATGCACCGGAACAATCACCGGCGCACCGGCCGTGTCAAAGGCACAGAGCAGATTCTTGCAGTTGCGGCTTACAGCGCGCTGGCAGTCGCCGCACTCGATGTAAATGGTGTTGCGCCAGTCGCGGCCTGTGGTGCGCAGGAACTTGCAGAGATGCGAATTGGTGGAAGTAAAACAGGAAATGGGCAAAAAATCACTCCTATCTCAAATTGTGCGCAGCGTAACAACTCGGCACATTTTTTATGAAATACTGCCGGTCTGCGGGAAAGTTTTCATAAGCGGCACGGGTGTATCGGTGCGCTCAT
>ERZ1034865.1381-NODE-1381-length-10751-cov-19.868269_pt1 | contig 10751 bp, 22 predicted proteins | sample MGYA00520632_ERZ1034865 | MGnify/ENA primary metagenome ERZ1034865 (study PRJEB33766, sample SAMN09781738) | gut metagenome | biome: gut microbiome | host: Homo sapiens | place: Madagascar | study: EMG produced TPA metagenomics assembly of the PRJNA485056 data...
AATTATTATAGTAAATGAGAAAAGGAGAAAATAAATGAAAAAATATGAGTTGACTTCTAATACAAAAGAATTTTCTGGACATAAACTATTTCAAATTAGAGCACTAATAAGCTTTGATGACGTTAAGGCAGGAGATTTAGGAGGTTATATCGAAAAAGAAGAAAACTTGTCACATAATGGTAACGCGTGGATTTACAATAATGTATTGGTTTACGACAATGCAAAAGTTTTTGGTGACGCACATATTTATGATAATGCATTAATTTATAGTAATTCACGAGTTTTTGGTAGTGCAAAAGTTTATGGTCATGCGTGGATTTGTGGTAATGCATTGGTTTACGACAATGCAAAAATTTATGATGATGCACAAATTTATGACAACGTACAAATTTATGATAATGCAGAAATTTATGATGATGTACAAGTTTATGGTAGTGCAAGAGTTTTTGGTAATGCACAGGTTCTTGGCAATGTACGGGTTTGTGATAGTTCACAGATTTACAATGATGCACTAATTTGCGATAGTGCAGATTATATCTGTTTCAGAGGATTTGGTAGTAAGAACAGAAATACAACTATGTTTAGAACTAGAACTGGAAATATTATAGTTAAATGTGGGTGTTTTACCGGCAATCTAAAAGAATTTTTAGAGAAACTAAAAGAAACTCATAATAACACTAAATATGCAAAAGAATATTTAGCATGCATAGAAGTTGCGAAAATCCATTTCGAGATTGATGATTGATGATTAAAATGACAAATAGTTTTTATTAATAATTATATTGTTTAGTAAAATAATTGATTTTTATTATAGAATATAGTATAATGATTATAGTAAATAAGAAAAGGAGTTTTAAATATGGCAGATTTTAAATTTAAGAAGCCCGAATATGAAATTATCAACGGTGGTAAGAATGTTCAGTGTTATATTCCAGTTGTAGCAAATGATATGAGATTTTTTATTAATCTATATTATACCGGTGGTGGTATTGCTACTTGTACTGAAATTAAAAAAGCTTATGACAATGTTTGTCGCGGCGGCTATGGTAAGACTAGATATGTTACTGGCGATAATATAGATGTAGATTTTGCAAAGAAGCTTGCTTATCGGAAAGCTATAAGAAATCTACATAAGAAAATTGCTTATTTTTATAATATTCTTCAAGCTCATATTGGTTTTATTTACAAGAAGATGAAGAATACTGCCCTTGATTATTATGATAATATTGAGGAAGATAATAGTGTAATTGAAAGATTTATTTGTGAGAACGAAGAAAAGATTAGAAGGATGCCAGAACCACAGAATGGTTGGATTGGTAGAACCAATTTTGGTGAATGGTTTATCGTTGTTCGTGAATCGGATAATGATAGGTATTATACAATGGTTTATGAAACTGGTGGTTTTGATAGAGGTGCATTGGAGGAATCTTACCCGTGCAGTGATTTTGATATTAATGGTATTAGTAAAACTGATAATGATTCAATTGATATTTTTGTAAAATCAAGATGCTTTCTAAATGCAAAAACTTTGGCTTCTCGTGATGAAAATATTATTTGGAGGAGAAGATTTGAGGAAATGAAGGATTCAAATTCTTGATTTATACTATAAATTATAGTATAATTATTATAGTAAATGAAAGAGAGGTAATATTAATGGGTTTGGATATGTTTTTAACAGTAAGAAAGAAGTCTAATCCAGTTTGGGACTGGGAGGACGAAGAGTCTGCATATTGGAGAAAAGCAAATCAAATTAGAAAGTGGTTTGTTGAAAATCTTAAATATGAGCAAGATCCCCGATCAGATAGCCTAGAAAATGTCCGTGTTCCGAAAGAAAAGCTTGAAGAACTTCTGGATACAGTTACTACAGTTCTTAATAATCCTTATCTAGCAGATGAATTGCTCCCAACAGAAGCTGGATTCTTTTTTGGTTCTTGTAATTATGATAGCTGGTACTTTAATCAGCTAGAATCTACTAAGTATCAGTTAGAAGAAATCCTTTCGACTACCAATTTTGAAACAGAAGACGTTTACTATGATGAATCGTGGTAATTAAAAATATTGATTTTAATTATAAAGTATAGTATAATTATTATAGTAAATGAAAGGAGAAAAGGAGAGAAAGGAAACAGAATGAAGTGGAGAGAATTTGCAAATGCGATTATGAGTGAATATGATACAATTACTCATATTGATAGTGACGAAAATGATAATTGTATTTACTGCCCTGAATGTGGAGAACCAATTTATGAATGTGATTACCCAGAAATTGGAACTGATAAGGATGGGAATCTAATTTGTCCAATATGTGAATGTATTTTTGATTGAAAAGGAGAAATATTTATGATGGATTATACTGTTACTACCGAAATGACAATGACAAAGGTTAAGGCGGCGATGAAGGCTACGGTAATGGAAGATGTAATTTCTTTTCTAAGGGAAAAGTACGGCGATGATAATGTCGCAATGGTTCGTGATAAGAAGAAGAATACAATCGGTGTAAGAATTGGAAACATTAAAGATGGTACAGGAGAGCATGAAGGCTGCGTTACAATTGATGTTTCTGCTAAGGAATATACAAATCGTAAGACAGCATCTAAGTCTTATGAAATGTTTGATTTTGATAAGACAAAAAAGGAATACGATGATTATCTTGTAGAAAAGAACACTAAGACTAAGAAGTCTAATTAAAAGAAAGGATTGTAAGGGTTAAGTTTTTTAAGAAAAAAATTTAGCCCTTTTTCTATTATTGAGAGGAGAATTAAATGAATTATAAAGAGTTTGAAAATTTTGAAAGAGTCATTAGTGCTGCAAGAGAAGCTTATAAAGGAATGGAAGAAATGTGGTATAGTTACAAGGAACTCTACAAAAATGGCAATTCTTCCGATGAATCTTTTGTCAATAGAGTAATTATTGATGCCGCTGAATTTGCTGAAATACATGGTAATAAAATTGAAGAAACCTTTTTCGGAAAGAGTTTTGGTATTATCAAGCAAGTTATTGGAAATAAGCATATTCATTTTTGGTATCATAATGAAGAATATCTTTGTGATTCTATTTGGCATTTTTATAATGATCTTATTGTTATTAAGGAGATGACAGAATGAGTTATCGAAAGTTTGAGAATTTTGCTAAAATTATGCGTGCAGTAAGAATTTCCTATTATGAAATGGAAGGGCTGGTTGATAGTTGGCTTTCGCTTTATGAAAGTAAAGCTGACCGGCCAAAGCAAGATAAAGTTCAAGAAATCTTAAATCTAATGGATTCTTTTGTGGATAAACAAACTTCTTCTATTGAAGAAACTTTCTTTGGTCGTAAGTTTAAATATGATGTTCTTGGTGACTATATCCGCGGCATTGATGAATATTATTTTATGTACGAAGGCACAAAATTTTATTATAATAATTTACTTGAACTTTATAATCAGTTGAATGAAATTGTTGAACAAGAGGAGGAAGCTAATGAGATTCTATGAATTCCATATGTTAGTTAATCAGTTGCGGCACGATTATTTTAAAAATGAGAATAGTAACTATGAAGACTATAAGTTCGCCGCCTTAGATATTGCTCGTCAGATTAGAGATGAGGTTGGTGGCTATACTCTTACAAGTGATTTTAACAATCCACTACTCTATGTAATAACAAAGAAGGAGCCATTTCCAATTATTGATATTAATGGAGTTTTTACTAACCTAAAAGATATTTGGGAATACCTAAGACAGGAGGATTATTAATGGGAGAAATTTTTTATGTTCAAGAGATTTATCCAAAGGAATTTCAGTTCTGGAAAGAAACGGGTATTTTAGATTTATATGACTATACTCCAATAATTAATAGTTTTGGACATGTACTCTTTACTTTAAGTGATGATGATTATTCCGGCGATACTTTTGTTCTTTATTATACTAACGACGAATGGGGTTATCTTGAATTTGGTTGGGGTTCTTGTAGTGCTTGTGATGCTTTACAAGGTTGCTCTACATGGGAAGAAGCTGAAGAACTTTATTCTCAACTACAAGATAAAATTCTTCGTTTCTATAAAACAAAAGATATTCTTAACTATTTTATGAACCATGATTGGTGCGGCGAATGGCTTAGTTCAACAAAGAAACTCTTTATCAATTGCGTTATGAAAATCTTAATTGAATTTGAAAAGGAAGAAGAAAAAAGAAAGGCTTGATTTTCGCTATAAAATATAGTATAATTATTATAGAAAGTGAAAAGGAGATTTTAAAGAAATGGAAGCAATTCTTGTTAAAACAATTTTTAATCCGGCAGATAATACAGTTAATCGAACTGAGGAACGAACTTGGTATGAATTTGCCGCGGCAGAGCTTCTCAAAAAGCTAGGTGATAGTTGGGAGTTAAAAATTAATATTAGTGATAATGATATTGCAAGTGGCACATATCAAGAAGATGGTAAGTTAATCTCAATTGAAGTTATTCCTTATGGCCCCAAAGACGACGATGACGATGAGGAGGAAGAAGATAATGAGTTGGATTGATGTTAATGATTGCTGTGGCTGTGAACACTGTATTGGTTGCGGTAGAAATAACAGAAAGGTTCTTGTTTGTGACGAATGTCAAGAAGAAAAAGATCAATATTATATCAATGGAGAGGAAATGGTTTGCAGCAACTGTTTAAAGAAGCGATTTATCAATTATGTTTTTAACATAGATTATCTTATAATAACTGAACTCACATACGAAGAGTGTCTGTTTTCTATCTCAAAAATTTTTAACTTTGACTTAGTTAAATTTGCTCCAAATAAATATTCGTTTATTACAAACAGAGAAGTTTTTGATAGAGAAGACTGGTATGAGAAAGACGAAGTATTCGATGTAATGAAGGAGATGGCAGAAGATTTTTCTACTGATGAATTAATTAAGCTAGAAGAGTTCAACAACTGGAGTAAGTTTAATTATTAAAGGAGATAATATAAATGAAATGTAATTATTGTAATGTTAAATTAATTAAAATCAATTGTGATAAGCCTACTTATAGTTTTAAATACTATTATCAATGCCCGAAATGCAAAGTAATTATTGCGCCGGCATGGAAAGCAAAGAAGGGGTGATTGAATGGAAGTTGACAAGATTATTTCTTGTAAATTAATTTTTAAAGATGGTTCAAAAATGGAAATTAAGCCACAAATCGGAGAAATGGAGAATAAGAATGGATAAAATTGTAAAAGGTTATAAAGTTTTTAATAGTGATTGGACTTGTAGAGATAAGCAGTATACTTGTCCAGGAACATTTGAAGAAAATATAAGCTTAGGTGTTTGTTATCAAGGAATGCACTTTTGTAGAAAAGCAATAGATTGTTTTTGTTATTATAATTTTGATCCTAGCAACCATGTAGCAGAAGTAATTGCTTATGGCAATGTTAAGGAAAGAGACAATAAATGCTGTACAGATAAGTTAAAAATCGTGAGAGAATTATCGTGGCATGAAGTCTTAGAACTTGTGAATATTGGGGAGCATTGTACTGGTATGAAGAATACTGGTAATTGGAACTCTGGTAATTGTAATGTTGGTAGTCATAACAGTGGTGCTTTGAATAGTGGTAATCAGAACAGTGGTAATTGGAACACAGGTGATCTAAACAGTGGTATCTGGAATACTGGTGATCTAAATACTGGTGTCGCTAATAGCGGGAACAGAAACAGTGGCCACTATAATAGTGGTAGGTGTAATTCTGGCGATAAGAATACTGGTAATCGAAATAGCGGCCATGGAAACAGTGGCGAGTGGAATAGTGGTAACTGGAATACTGGTGATTGGAATAAGACAAATTATTCTAGCGGCTGTTTTAATACAATCGAACCAAGGATTACATTCTTTAATAAGGAATCTAGTTGGACTTATGACGATTGGTTGAAAAGTGACGCAAGGTTCTTACTTGACAGAATCCCAACAGAAAATTTTGGATGGGTAAATTTTGAAAATATGACTAAAGAAGAAAAAGAAGCAAATCCAAAAGCCAAAAGTACTGACGGATATTTAAAGGTAATCAAACCAAAGATGAGTGCCCAAGAATGGTGGGAGAGCCTACGTCCTACAGATAAGGATACTATTTTAGGTATTCCAAATTTCAACAGAAAAATCTTTAAAGAAATCACTGGAATTGATGTTGGAGAAATTGAAAACCACGACGCTAAAGAGGAGTGATTGAATGGTTATTGATGTTTTAATGTTTTTGGTTTTCGTTGGATTTTGTGTTCTTGTTTATAGGACTATTTAAGGAGGTTGGATAAGATTGGAAAATAGTTCTTTCGATGTTGAAGCAATTGAAATTCTTACTCCAATATCTATAACTTTTGAGAATAGATGTCATAATTGTAAAAGAACATTTACTAGCATTGATTATTCTTATAACTATTGTCCTTATTGCGGCGCAAGCACATTGTCAGCGAAACGATACCAAGAATTTTTAGAATCAGTTATAGGAAGTAGAGATAAGAATGGAAGTTAAGAAAATTATTTCTTGTAATCTAATTTTTGAAGATGGTTCAAAAATGGAGATTGAACCGCCAGCAAGTGGTGTAATCTTAGAACGGGAAGACTATTGTGGCAGTTGCGGAAAATATATCCCATTACACTTCTGGATTTATTGTCCTTATTGCGGCGAAAAAAAGATTCGTAATACAGAATTTACTTTTACAATTCCAGAAGAAACAATAAAAAATTGAAGAAGTCAAGGATAAGAATAGTAAATTATAGGAGGATATGAGTTTTAAATGGCTTTGTTGATGTGGATTGTTAGTATTGTGGCAGCCAGTGGAGTGTTTATATTATTATATAATATTCTTGAATATTTTATGTGGGATAATTCTTTTACGATAACGCTAATATGTATCGTTTCCATTATTGTTTCGTTAGTTGTTGGTGGTTTATTTTGGGGTGTTAAAGAAACTTATGAAGTAGTTGATGTTAAAAATTATCCTTATATGCAACAAATTATTATAAAAGATGATAATAACAACATTTACTTAATGCCAGTGAAAAATGGACAGCGATATCAAGTGGGTAATGAAGTAGAGTTATCAATGGTTGATGTTGAACTAAAGGGGAACAATCTTAATTAAGGAGAGAATTAAATGGTAGTAGAAGGTTATAAAATTTTTAATAGTGACTGGACTTGCCGCGATAAACAATATTCATGTCCCGGCTACTTTGAAGAAGATGTTGCGCCGGAGGTGGGCATTAAAGGAATGCACTTTTTTACAGATGTTGAATTCTATTTTAGACTTTTTCCTTTAAAAGAAGATATACATATTGCAAAAGTTATTGCAGTTGGCGATATAGACAAAGGTTTGTTTACAAATTGCTGTACAAATAAAATCTTTATTGTTGAAGAAATTCCTCTTAAAGCTATAATGGAAAAATTAAATCCCGGCGGCGGTTCCAATATGGGAGTGAATAATTTAGGTATAAAGAATTATGGCGATAACAATATTGGGAATAATAATTATGGCAACAATAATACGGGTGATCGTAATAAAGGTCATTACAATACTGGCTCTTTAAATGTAGGAAGTTGCAATACTGGTGATTATAATATTGGAAATAGTAATATAGGCGACTATAATAAAACCTCCCATTCAACGGGATTCTTTAACACAGAAGAACAACCAACTTATATGTTTAACAAGTCAACAAGACTTAGTTTTTTTATAATTCGGAATTTAGAAGGTATGAAGTTAGTACATCGACTAATGACTTGTTATAATGGAGAATTTCATTATAACAAGAAGCCTATTGATTCAGCTTATTATAAAAAGCTTCGTAATAAAGTTTGGCATTGTTGTCTTACCGATAAGCAAAAAGAAGCCGTTTTATCTCTTCCTAATTTCAATGCTGGGATCTTTAAAGAAATTACTGGTATTGATGTTGATATGGAGGTTCAAGACGTTTGGAACTTAATTTAATGCCTTGTCCTATTTGCCGCCGCACTCCAAAATTATATTATTGGCGCGATGCAAGCGGCTCGTGGGTTCGTTTGAAGTGTCGGCACTATAATTTATTAGAAGGAAAAGCAGAATTATCATGGTGTTTTAAGCAGGCGGCACTTCACTGGAATGAATGGGTTAATACTATTTGGGTTTCGTTTTAAAATTAAATATTGTCTTTTTACTTAGACTATGGTATAATTATTATAGTAAATGAGAAAAGGAGAAAATAAATGAAAAAATATGAGTTGACTACAAATACGAAAATGTGGTTTGGACGGAAATTGTATCAAATTAAGGCACTTAAAGACTTTGGCAATGTTAAAGCCGGAGAGTTGGGTGGATATATTGAAAAAGAAGAAAACTTGTCACACGATGGTATCGCATGGGTTTTCGGTAACGCATGCGTTTATGATAATGCACAAGTTTATGATGATGCATATGTCTATGATAATACATTGATTTTCGGTAACGCACGGGTTTCTGGTAATGCGTATGTTTATGGTAATGCGCGTGTTTTCTGTAACGCATATGTTTATGGTAACACACGAGTTTATGGTGATGCATGGGTTTATGGCAGCGCATATGTTTATGGTAATGCGTGTGTTTATGGTATCGCATCTGTTTATGATAATGCGTGTGTTTTCGATAACGCATATGTTTATGGTAATGCGTGTGTTTATAATAATGCGGAAGTTTTCGATAATGCACAAATTTTTGGCGATACAAAAATTTATGGTAATGCGTGTGTTTTCGATAATGCATATGTTTATGGTAACGTACAAATTTATGATACAACATGGGTTCATTGCGACGCGCAAATTTCCAATAATGCAGATTATATTTGCTTCAAAGGATTTGGTAGTGAGAACAGAAATACAACCATGTTCAGAACCAAAAATGGAGACGTTTATGTGTCTTGCGGCTGCTTCATTGGAAGCCTAAAAGCATTTATGGATAAGGTAAAAGAAACACACGGCAATACTAAATATGCAAAAGAGTATTTGGCATGTATAGAAGTTGCAAAAATTCATTTTGAAATTGATGAATAGTTTTTATAAATAACTATATTCTCTTAATAAAATAATTGATTTTTACTATAGATTATGGTATAATTATTATAGTAAATGAGAAAGGAATTAAAATAAATGAAAGAAAAATGTTATTGTGTTTATCGTGAAAATGCTTATGGTAAAAATAAACTTCTTTATGTTTTTAAAAAGAAGGAAGATGCTGAATGGTATGCTTATACGATGAATAATGATACTGATGTAGAAGCCGAACAATGTCAATATTTTATTATTGAACTCGATCTTATTTCTTCTCTGGAGGCTAAGAATGGCAAAACAAGTAATAGATAAGAAAAAATGCTATATCATTATCTATCGTGGAATCTATAGTTCAGATAAAATTATTGGTGTTTTTTTAAAGAAAGAAGATGCAGAATGCTTTATTGGCCCAATGAATAGTGAAATGACATCAGAAGAACGATGGCAAGGGCAATATTTAATACATGAAACAGAAATGATTACAGATTGGAGATTGGAGAATGAATGAAATTATATCAATATATAATCCTTGTTGACAGGTTAAAGAAATACTATTCTAAAAAGATGTCTATGATTATTGATCTAAATGAGAAAATTTTTCTTGCAGAAGAAATCTATGATATGGCAGAGTTCATCGAGAAGGAATTATCATCTAATAATACTGGTTATATCACTTTTCAATTTGTTACAGATAGTCTTATTTTTCCTTATAAAATGGATAACGGAAAAGAAGTTAATTCGGTTGAAGAAGTGTTCTTTGCACTTTGTGAAGGAGAATAATAAATGTGGTTTAAAATTCAAAATGAGTTAATCAATTTAAGTAGTATTAGTAATTTTACTTTTGATGATAATGCTCTTCAACTTAAAATTACTTATATTGGCGGCGAAAAGAAAACTTTCAAGTATAGTACTTGGCCAGATTTTAATTCTACAAAAAATAATATACTTAATAGTTGCGGCTTAAAGCCATTAAAAAACGGCAAGCTGTTTCCGGTAGACGATCGAAGGTTGATTAGTTATGATTAATATCGCGGCTTAAAATATTTGAAAAAATGGTTACGGAACATACTTTATATTTGATTTAAGAGTAGTTGAAATTCAATTACTCTTTTTTAATACGTAGTTACGAACGCAGTGAGTAATGCAGTAGCTTTTTACGAGCAGCGCGAGTAAAAAGGAGAGTGTAGACAAATGAAAAACTATGTAACAGTCTAGGAGATGCGGCAAAAGAAAAAGCAACAATAGATTGATATTAAAAACAAAATAGATATGGAAGTAGGTAAGGCGGCAAGAGGAATACTTAAAATTGTTTTTTCTAATGGAGAAGAACGTATTGTATTCTCAGATGATTGTCGACAAACAGCATAGTTAATTATTAAAAAAGCATTGGCAATTGAGATAAGTAAACCATCATATAGATGGTTGTTGCCGCTAAGAGAAAGATATAATAGATCATTTAGAATAGACGATTTTAAATTTAGTGTTCTCTTTGTAGAAAGTGAGTATGAAAAAATTTGAAAAAATGGTTGCACAACATACTTTATATTTGATTTAAGAGTAGCTGGAAATAGTTGCTCTTATTTTTTTTAAAAAAGGTGGCGACTTTACGAGCGATAGCGAGTAAATAAGCCGCGACAGGGGAAGCAACGCAGTTGCGGGGAGCTGAGCTACGCTCCCTAACGTAGTTACGAGCGATAGCGAGTAATGGAGTAACCTTTTATGAGCGGAGCGAATAAAAGGAAGAGAAAAGAG
>ERZ1034865.1387-NODE-1387-length-10701-cov-56.521229_pt1 | contig 10701 bp, 20 predicted proteins | sample MGYA00520632_ERZ1034865 | MGnify/ENA primary metagenome ERZ1034865 (study PRJEB33766, sample SAMN09781738) | gut metagenome | biome: gut microbiome | host: Homo sapiens | place: Madagascar | study: EMG produced TPA metagenomics assembly of the PRJNA485056 data...
TGGTCTTCTTGGTAGCTGCTGTAGCCTCTACGTTCTTTGTTACGATGTTCAAGTTATCACCAGTGATTGTTACAATCTGCTTCATAATTCTATTATTTTAATTGGTTACTAAAAATTTATTTAACTCTAGTGGATGAGGCCTACGCCCCACCCTTGTTTGGCTCAATCCAGTCTCTGAGGATAATCAGGTCCTTGTCGTTCTCCGAACACCAGAACCACGTTCCCCACTTTCTGTCCCACCAGAGGTTGCCTCTGAGAAGCTGGACCAGTACGTACAGCTCCAGCTTGCATCTTGCTACCTCTCGTCGCTCTCCGTACATCATATCTCCGTCTGAGAGCTCTTTCTCAGGTAAAGCCTTGAAGTAGTAGTGGCGATGTGATTCAGAGCGCTCAGACGGTACAGAATGCTTGTACGCTGCATATCTCTGCTCGATTCCTACAAATACAACCTCGGGTGTAAGGTAAGGTGTGTCTTTCGGCTTGTCTTCCTCGGACATTGCTACCTTGCCGTTCACTCTACATGTTCTCTTCTGGAAGTTGATGGTGAACTTAGCACCATTCTCAACTGCATTGATAATCTCGTCGTATGTCATAATTCTATTGTATTGGTTAATAGGGATAGTGCTTATTGTAGCACTATCAAATTGGCTTCTTCGAGTTCATCCTTACTCAGTACATCTTCGTCTTCTCCGATGTGGATATAGAATTTATCTCCGTTCGCCCACTCCATTGCACGCATATACAACCAGTGAGCATCCTCGATAGAGAATCCGTCTGCACTCACAGAGTCAAGCATCTCGCCCATGCAAACTTCGGATTCAAAGTACGCTTTCTTGATTTCCTCAAGCTTCTTTAGTAATCTGCTGTTCATAATTCTAAAATATTGGTTAATAGGAGCGCGCTCAGAGAATCTGTTGCGTAACTATAAGGTCTTGATAAATACTGTATCTAAGTCCTGACAGATCCAGGTAACCACCTGGATCTTCAGGATGATTGATACCGTATTGTACAATCTATTCTCCTTGCGCACCATTCGGCTCGCAATAACCTAGTCTGACTCAACCTGATACGTTGCATTGCTTTAAGTTTTTGATTAAGGGCGTGGCATTGTTATGAAGCCAACCTCAGGAAGCGTACGCTTCCCCATCCTTGGCTTCAGAATCAATGAAACGCTCGATGAAGTCTCAGAACTTGCCAGACATCGCTGCAATGCGCATGACTTATCTCATGTATTATGTTGCATGGATATATGTTCGTGATTCAACCCCGTGGATTGGATACCAGCGCCTGCGGAGATATCGGCAGGCGCTGGTATACCACTCACGGGGTATTAAACCTCATACTCTTGATAAGTCGTGATGCAATTCACTTTGGTTGTTTGTAGGTACACTCATAGGTCTGTTGCCTACCTATAATCAACTGATACGAACCAGATGGCTTACGCGGGTTAATATTTAACCTAAGGATTAACCCGCGTTATTTGCAAGCTGGCTGGTAAATTACAGCCTCCTCGTGTACCTCGTTTGGCAATAACGTTGTCTTCATTTGAGAGCGTGGCACGTAGCTATAACAGCTTGATTCGAGGGCTGTTGTAAGACGCCGGATGGCACTGGAAGTTCTTCCAGTAGAAGCCGGCGGCATGGAAACAGACACTCATAAATAATCTCCCCTCTGAAGACTACCCTCGTGCTAAGGTAATTCCCTGACCGATGGCTCGGCACAATACTTTATGATTCTGATTTCAGCACAGGATTCGCCAGAATAGTTAATCCAGGACTCCATGGATTAACTACTCTGGTTAAGAGAACCTGTGGTATTAAACATTGCCATCCATCAGGGATTGGTGGTGTGCGCCACCGGTGGAAGTCATACGGACTGGCACATTTCTGTACTTCGTTGATGAGCTACGCCTTGTGCGTCATACGAAGGGCCCCGAGGTGTCTCAAGTTGCAAACTTGGACACTCGGTGTCCCATCGGATGATGTTTTCGAGGCGCTAGCCTGAATCTGTCCGTCCTTCTCCCACTTCCGTGTGCTCGGTTACAGAGTCTGCCGGTCAGAAGATACTGCGCATAGCTATATTAGCTTGATAATATCCTGGTGGAGAGGATCGCTGGACCATCTCAGATTATGAGATGCTGTCCGCGATCTTCGAGACCGGATGTTTAAACCACATCTTCATTCCAACAGTTCCTGCGCTGGAAGCTACATCTACAGAGTATTCACCAAAGTGTTGTACGCTGCCCTGCTCGTTCGCAAGGCATTCTGTGCGCAACCGATTGATAGATACCCCTTGATTTCGCTCTCTGTCTTACCCCTGTTGGCTTTCACGTTCCTGCCACGTCCTCGGTCTATGCAACCTACAGCCTGAGTCTTCACGTATCCGAGACCACCGACCTTTCTCTTGCCTGTCTTGACCGCACGGATGCAGTCCATGACGAAGGTGTTGAGCTTTTCGATGTCCTCTTTCACGTTAATGACCGGAAGAACCTGAGTTGACCAGGAATAATCGCAGTACCCCTTGTAGAGATACCTGTTTACAGCATTGATGGCTTTCGTCATCGTGGTATCACGCTTCTTTATCGTCCTCTTCTCAATCTCCTTTTGGAAAGTCTTGATACGAGTGGACGACAGAGAGATATTGTGACCCTTGATGGAATATCCGAGGAACTTAAACCAGTGATTAGCGTCAAGATACTCAACCTTCTTCGGGTTGAGCGTCATCTGCATCATCTCCAGCTCGCTCTTCATGATATCCATGGCTTTCTCATAGTCTTCACCGACAAACAGCGTATCATCTGAATAGCGGACGTAATATCCGTTAAGCTTAGATAGCTTGTCGTCAAGATGATAGAGAATGACATCAGCCAGCCATGCGGCAACAGAACATCCCTGCTTGAGGGACTGATACTTCTCACAGAGGTTGTTGTCCTCATCGAAATAGATGTCTGTGTGATAGTAGTCACGAATGACATCTATCAGCGCAGATTTTCCGTACTTCTCCTCTACCTTGTCGAATGCCCAGTCGATGAACCGAATAGGCACAGAATCAAAGTACTTGGAGAAGTCACCTTTCCACCCGATGATTTTTCCCTCTGCTGAGTATATTATCCGAGACACATCTTGCACCACACGACCGCAGCCGATACCCTTCTGGTACGACGTACAGCGTGGATGCACCATCTCCGGCATCAGTTCAAACAAGAGGTCGTTTGCTATACTCAACAGGATTCTGTCTACAGGTTCATTCACGTAGACAGTACGGAAATCTCCGTTGTCTTTCGGAATCTTTGCTGTATGCGGCGGCATTATCTTGTAATTGCCGCTCTTGATCCTCTGATACATAGCCAGACGAGCCTCTGGTGTTGTAAGCTGATACATAACTGCTTTGTTCATGTCCTTGAATAAGCCTTTCTCGATAGCATACTGCCATCTGGCTTTCTCAAAGAACATCTCTAGGATTCTGTCTTCATTCATAATTCTTGTGTTTTGGTTATTGGTAGGGAGATTACTCTCCCCATTTGGCTAGTCGATGTGCTGATAAACATCTCCTCCCTGCTCTTTTTCGTTGTCAGCATAAAACTCCTGATTAGAATCAAGCTCTATTCCTTCGTTTACAAAATTGCTGGAATCGAGAACGATGACAGAATCATTGTAGGCTGTTTGTACTTGTTCAAGCGCATCTTTCTCACTCTTGGCATCGACGCTGACAATCTTGTTTAAAGTCTCTGTGACTGATACGTAATATCTCTTCATAATTCTTAAAATTTGGTTAATATTGTTCCGTGTCGGGGCTCGAACCCGATGTGCGCCTGGTCGCTCACGGATGATAGATGTTAGAGTCTCTTGAGAGCAGCTTCGATGCCTGCGACTTCTTTGTCCTCAATCTTCGATATTTCTTGTAATATCTCGTCCAAGTGAGTAACAAAACTAAGTGCATCTACTATGCGACCAACCTTCACATTAAGGTCACCAGCATATAGGTCGCATATACCAAACTCTTGCAACAAATAGTAAATGGTGCCACTCTTTAGCGCAAGAAGATTGCATTTAACACAACTTATTTGCACGGTAATAACGCTGAAGGTAATACCACGGCGAGGGATGAAGATTTCTGTCATGTCAAGCTCAATGAGCTTATCGCATATAGCTTTCGCCAGTTCCTCGCACTTTTTTTTCAGTTCTTGAGACTTGTGTGCGTAATCGTCACGTCCAAGTACTTTCCACATTTCTTTTTTATCCATAATTCTTAATAATTTATTGGTTAATAATGTCAGAGGGATTGCTCCCTCCGTTTTTAGGCTACTTCTCTCATGTAATATGAGAACTCTTCAGGGCTATCCTCGATACCTTTCTCCTCTAGCCACTCGTCGTAGCTGTCACAATAGCAGCTAAGCTCACTTCTGTCAAGGAAGAATGAGTTGTTGTAATCGGCAGAAAAATAAGAACCGATACAAACTTCGCCGCGCAGTTCTTGCAGCTGCTCGTCTGTTAGGTCGTGGATATCGTGAGCCACATCTACATCTGTCAGGCAGATGATGGAATCCATCACCCATCGCTCGTATGTAGGAAAGGCAGAGGTATCGACAAGTACATAGTCGTACTCCCAATCGATATCTTTCTCGCTCATTTCATCAAGACTGAGAACGATGTATTCTTCTCCAACTTCATCGTACTTGAAATACTGGAAACGTGGATCATAGTCCCATGCCTCGCCCTCGCTGAAGTCCTTCTCAGGATATTTCTCTGTGAGATAATCCCAAATATCATCCATGTAGTTCGACAGGAGCTTTACGATAACGCCGCCACCGGTAATCTTTGTACGAATACCATTGTAGATAACCTCTGTAGGCTTCTTTAATAATTCAAAATCCTTTTTCATAATTCTCTTTTGTTTAATTGGTTAATAGTGATAGCCCGGAGGCTATCTTTAGGCTAATGCGTTCAATACTCTGTGGGCGTTGTAAGCTACCGGATTCATATACTTCATCTCCACATAGATACTATTCTCACAAATCTCCATACATCTCTCGTGTGCGATATTCTCGGACAAAGCATCAAACTCGATATGGGTGCTGCCAGATGATGGCTTGCCCACACAATACTTGTGCCCGTCACGATAGCACACGATTCTTCTGTTCACTCTGTAGATAGTTCTACTTCCCTTCTGTGAAATTGTAATCTTTCCCATAATTCTTATTTGATTGGTTAATGGAAGAGGAGCATGCAAGCTCCCCTTGGTTAGGCTGCATCTTTCGGCTGTAAGCCGTGTTCTTTGATAACCTCTTCGATGAGGTCATCAGCATCTTCGAAGTACTCTCCCCAGCAGGAATCAATCTCCTCCCAGTCGTAGGAGTCAGAAGTGTCTCCATCGTCGTACATTTTAGTGTAGTGACGCTTCTTTTCAAGGACAAATCCTTTTACGTCACCCCACATCCACATACCAATATCCTTGACTTCGCTCTCAAACAGCTCGATGGCACGATTCTTCCAGTTCTTGGTATTCGTATCCACCATCTTCTTGAAGCGCTCCTTGTCACAATAGGCAACACCTTCTACGTAGTCTCCCTGGCAGTATCCTGTGGAAGACCACTCGTATATCACGATTTCGTAAGCTATGTCATCAAGCAGCCAGATCAAGTCCTCGTTGTTCATAGGCTCAATCATCTCTGCTCTCATGTCATAGTTCTTGATTTCGTCAGGAGTGAACTCTACCGAAGTCTTGTACGCCTCTCTGCTGTCGTAATAATCAAGTTCCCATACATGAGAGCTTCTATCATACGATAATTTAGCAGAGCGGTGCTTGTTGCTCTTCAGATATTTTACAAGACGATTCTGCGGAACATACTTATATACAAGCTCACGGAGAGCATCCTGCAAGCTGTGGTCGTTTGTGTCGTATTTTCTATCATATATTTCATCCCAGTTGCAGCCGTTACTTAATCTTCCACTACTACAACTGGTATACTCCCAAAGATACACACCTGCCAAATCCCATGCAGAGCAAGGCGATTCAGCATCCTCATCCTGGTAAATGGTGATTCTGTAATCACCGATTTCCTTCTTTGCAAATTCGTAACTCATATCTAATATCATTTAAATGGTTTAACATAGAATATCCCCATGTTAGGGGATACTTTTAGGCTTCCTCGTAATCTTCCTCCATCATGAAGTGGATTTCTTCGAGACCATTACTGAAATCGTACTTGATGTTGTACGTGCCGAACGCCTCGAAATACCATTCTTCGAGATACTCTCTGTCCTTGTTAGCCTGCTCGCTGTCTTCTGCTGCATCAAGTCTAGCTACCATCTGATGGTAAAGGTCATAGTAATCGCCTCCATCGTAGTCTGATGCCCACCGAATACCTGTGATATGCTCCGGATAATCTACGTACAAATTAGCAAAATTGCCGATCATGCGTTGATTGTTAAGATGTAGATATTCCTTCATCTCTCTGTTTGCCTTGAAAGTAAACTGCCATGCAAGAGATTGCATATTTTCTCCGAGCATATCAGCAATGTATTCTTCCAGATCATCTGCGTCATCGAAATTATCAAGGCACTCACGATATAGTTTCTCTATAGTCTTGGCAAAACTTTTAACACCGATATAGTCGGCTACCCTTTCAGTAATCTCGCCTTCGCGCATAAAATATTCCACAATATTCTTTTCCATAATTCATCTGTTTATTGGTTCATAATTGTTCCCTCCGAAGAGGGATTTTAGCTGATTAAACTCTCATTGAGTGTGTACGTATCAATTTCGTACTCGTAATCTGTTTCGTCGGTACACTGGGATTGATGGCGGTAACCACGCAAATCCGTAATCTGCTCTTTTGTTGCTCCATCGTCCTTAGCTACCTTACAACATCTTCTGATACTACCTGCTACAACAAGTAATTCACGGCTATCGTATGTATGCCAGTTGTCTGTGCGATAGAGAGCATAAACTTTCTTTGCCATAATTCAGTTATTTTATTGGTTTGTAATGGTTCCCCACATAATAGTGGGGAGTTTTAGCCAAATATGACAGCATTCCAGTGGTCGTTGTAGAACTTCTTGAGCGCAGTAGACTCACTGGTCGCCTTAATGTCTGTAACCTCTAGCTTACCGGTATCCTTGCACACCTTAGCTACTGAGAATGTGTTGTCATGTGTCCACTTGATAAGATCCACACGCTCTACATCATTCTCTGCTGTTTCTACGATTTCACACTTCAGTAAATCGTCATTCAGAATTTTCTCTAATTCACTCATAATTATAGATTAATTATAGTTACACATTATTTCTGTCTCACTGATAATTTCAGCACAATACTTGCAGCGATGGCACATTATGTAGCCTTTTGCCAGTAATTTGCTGAACTTCGGATATGGGCATTTCTCACCCATACCGGCTCTCGTAATCTCAATTTTAATCATATTCAATCTGTATTGGTTAATAGAAATCCCCACCCGTGGGAGTGAGGATTGGTTTGGCTAATCGAACATGAGCATATCTATCATCTTATAGAATCCTTCTATGCTATTAACACAGTGAAGATGATCAATAAACTTACGTCTTTCTTCCATCTTTAGCTCATGATAATAATCCTTGAAGTCTTGAAAATTACCATTTATGTAAGCTGACTCCATTATAGACATCATCTCTTGTTCTTTGTAGTCTCCCTCTACCTCGTAGTACTTAGCCTGCTGTAGTAGAGTCTTGCTTCTTCTCTTTGTCATAATTCAAATATTTTTTTTTGGTTAAACATGAATCCTGTGCGGAATATACACACAGGATTTTTTAGCGTTATTAACGAAAACGACTCATGTCTATTCCGTAAATCTTTGCGAGGAACAGGATGCCATAGGCGATACGCTCGAACCATGTACGTACAAACCAAGAATCGCTTTCGCTCGTTCCACTACACCCCAACTCCTTTCTAATCTGAACTATGTCGTGTCTATAAAATGCCACTTTCACAGTAGAGCACAGACCACTGATCCACTCCGTCAGCAAATCTGAGACGAGCATTCTGCGTCTGTCTACTTTGAATTTTTCTACGTAGAACATGTCTAGCGCAAACTCGATGCGCTCTTTGTCGGACATAGACTCCACATCTACATCATCAGAAGAGATGGAGTCAAGAATGTAAGCGTACAATTTGCCTCTCTTTTCATAATCTCTTGGATTTTTATTCATAATCTAAAATATTTGGTTAATAGAAACGGGCAGGCGCACCATACGCTTACCCGCAATCTTGGCTAAAAAATGTAGATGGCAGATGTTCTGCCTGTCACGGCGTATAGCTGTCCGCTCTCGCCCTTCAATAACATTCCATTACAACCGTAGATTCCTGCTGCATACCCGATCTGAGTATGACTCTCAGGAATCTCACTTCTTTCGTCTGCGTAGGTTACATCCTTTGCCACACCGCTTGCTACAAGCGATTTCAGCTGCTTACATGAATATCGTTCCATAATTCTACTAATTTAAATGGTTAAACATGGTTTCTGTGCAGATAGACCGCACAGAATGTTGGCTAGAATTTGCGAGGACGCATGCACGATTGCTCAATCTCCTGAGCTTTTCTGCCAACTCGTGCCGTGCCGTACGTCTGAAATACTCGCTCTTGTCGAGCTTCTTTCTCGCGCACTCCTCGCTGATAACTGCCTTGTGGCTCGCTACGAGCCTGGCAAGGAACTTTCTGTCTCCGTCTGTCATAATTCTAATTTTGATTTGGTTAATAATTGGAGGCGTAGCAAATAACTACGCCGGATCTGGTCTAAAGCTGTACGTAAGAAGCCACTCGCCATTTAATGCGCTGAGAAACTTCCTTGCGGCTCTCTCTCCCCATCCTCGTGGCTTGTACGCATCTTCTTTCAAATACTTTTCTACAAGCTTCTCTAGCTGAGTCTTTTCTTCTGCTGTCATAATATATTCTGTTTTGGTTAATAGCAGGCAGCACATTATCGTACTGCCCAGTTCTGGCTCAGAGATTGTACACCGGACTTTCTGAAGCATTCAGGATAGTAGGACCGGTGAGGATGGAGAACGCACAAGGGTCGAAACTCTCGATTTTCTTCATGCTCTCGATATACTTCTGAATCTCTGCTCGTATGGATGACAGACTCAATCTGCCGTCAACTGGCATGACAGAATCAATGCCCACCATTTCAACGATACTGAAATCCTCTGTAAATCTCTTACTCACAAGGTCAAACTTGTTAATCTTGTGATAAAACAGTACCCATTTACTCATAATTCTACATTTTGGTTTATAGGAGAGGGAGATAAAACTCCCTCAATTTTCAGGCTGAGTACTTCTTGATGAACTCTTTAAGCTCGTTGAAGAGCTCGTCCATCTCCTCTTTGCTGTCTGCGCAGATGAAACGTGGATAACAGGTATCCGTTATTTCTCCTCCCATGCTATTTCTGACACAGGCAAAAGAACTGATATACCCTTCGCCGTTGTCGTTTCTCACGCTGATGTCAAGAGTGAGCCTTGATGGATTTTTCAATACTTCTCTCTGAGTCTCCTGCAATCGTGGCAGGATGACAGAGTTCATGTACTCTACATTCTTCTTGTATTCTTCATCTATCATAATCTATAATTTTTGGTGAATAGTATGCGTGACAACCGCCACGCACATTTCAGCTCATGCACAATACTGCAATCTCAGAGAAACTCTTTGAGATAGCCTCCTTGCTACGGAAATCTCTGTAGCCCTTAGTATTGTTGTTGTGCCACTGGCGTGCAGCAATCTTAATTTTCTCCATCTCATGGAGCAACGCACGCTCAAAATTCTTCTGTGATTTCTTGTCTAACATAATTCGATTTGTTTAATGGTTTTACATAGTATGCCCAGGAAAATGCCTGAGCACATTTTTGGCTACTCGTACTTGTTGAGCAGGAAAATCAGAATAATGCCATCGCCATTCAGGAGAGTCTGGCTCTTGTTCTCGTCATTTATTATGTTTTCACATATTCTCTCAAAGAACGGATACGGGTCTCCGGCAATACTCTTGTAATACAATGCCATGTACGTACCGGGGATGAGAGGATAAGAGTCCTCAGGTTCTCCACCGAATACGTCACACGCCTGTGTATTGATCAGGACACGACGTACAGAGAAATTTCCCTCAACTTCATGTGCGTCCATTCCACGCAAGAGGTCTATAACCTCATTCTTGCTCAAATCTTGCTTTATTATTCTATCCATATTTCTCTAATAATTTGGTTAATAGAAGAGAGGAGCGGAAACTCCTCTCTGTTTTGGCTACTTTCTGAGACCTACGAACGTTGTAGCTCCCTCTGCCGTGTAACTGCCGTTAAGCTCTGAAATCTCGTTCGCTTGAGCAATAACAGTCTTTCTTAGCATCACGTTTGCTCTGTGACAATTGTACAGAGTAACTGAAACAACTACTAATGCAACACACACTACGGCAAACAATGCCACGAAAATATTCTTCTTCATAATTCTGTAATTTAATTGGTTATATTATCGTACTGCCTGGATCTCTCCAAGCAGAATTTAGCTAAATGTTTCCAAGCACAATTATCGTACTTTCTAAATTTCTTAAACTCCAGGCAGTATGAAATTCTCCAAGCGGAGCGTAGATCTCCACAGCTCCCTGAAGAACCATCTGCCAATTATCGTACTTCTCCAGAATATTCCAAGCACAATTCCCCAAAATATTCCAAGCAGAATTACGATAA
>ERZ1034865.1388-NODE-1388-length-10701-cov-5.336183_pt1 | contig 10701 bp, 8 predicted proteins | sample MGYA00520632_ERZ1034865 | MGnify/ENA primary metagenome ERZ1034865 (study PRJEB33766, sample SAMN09781738) | gut metagenome | biome: gut microbiome | host: Homo sapiens | place: Madagascar | study: EMG produced TPA metagenomics assembly of the PRJNA485056 data...
GGATGTGACCATTCAGGCCAAAATTCTGGAGCTGATCCGCAGCATCCAGCGTGAGCGCGGCATCTCGGTCATTTACATCACCCACGATCTGGGCGTTGTGGCAAAGGTGGCCGATTATGTGGACGTGATGTACGCAGGCAAGATCGTGGAGACCGGCACCATCGACGAGATCTTCTACGAGCCGCGCCACCCCTACACATGGGGCCTGCTTTCCGCCATGCCCGATCTGGACACTGCAGACGACCGTCTGTACACCATTCCGGGTTCGCCGCCAAACCTGCTGCATGAGAAGCCGGGCGATGCCTTTGCGCCGCGCAACCACTTTGCCATGAACATCGATGACGAAGTGGACCCGCCCATGTTCAAGATCAGCGACACCCACTATGCAGCTACATGGCTGCTGGATCCCCGCGCACCCAAGGTGGACATGCCGCCTGAGCTTGCTCAGCGCATCGCCCGCATGCGTGCCGAGGCAGAAAAGATCAAGGAGGCGGAATAAATGGCAGGACAGAATGCTGCTCCGCTGCTGAAGGTGGAAGGCCTGAAGCAGTATTTCCGCGTGAGCAAGAGCTATACCGTCAAGGCTGTGGACAATGTCAGCTTTGAGATCTATCCCGGCGAGACCTATGGTCTGGTGGGCGAGTCCGGTTCCGGCAAGTCCACCATCGGCCGCAGCGTCATCCGCCTGTATGACCCCACTGCCGGCAAGATCACCTTTGATGGGCAGGATATCAGCGGCAAGCTGAACCACAGCCAGAACAACACCCTGCGCACCCAGATGCAGATGATCTTTCAGGACCCCATGGCGTCCCTGAACCCCCGCAAGAAGGTGGAGGATATCATCGGCGAGGGTCTGGACATCCACCACATGTACAAGACCCGCGAAGAGCGCCGCGAAAAGGTGGAGAAAATTCTGGCCAAGGTGGGCCTTGCGCCCGAACATGCCGAGCGCTATCCCCACCAGTTCTCCGGCGGCCAGCGCCAGCGCGTGGGCATTGCCCGTGCCCTCATCATGAACCCCAAGCTCATCATTGCAGATGAGTGCATCTCGGCGCTGGACGTGTCCATTCAGGCACAGGTGGTCAACCTGATGAAGGATATCCAGCAGGAGACCGGCACGGCCTACCTGTTCATTGCGCATGACCTCTCCATGGTCAAGTACATTTCGGACCGCATCGGCGTGCTGCATCTGGGCCACCTGCTGGAGACGGGTACGACCGAAGAGATCTTCGAGAACCCCATCCACCCCTACACCCGCAGCCTGCTGTCGGCCATCCCGCTGCCGAACCCGGTGGTAGAAAAACGCCGCGTAGCTGAGACCTACGACTACGCCACTTCCGGCATCGACTACAACAAGGGCACCGATCACCTTGTGAGCGGCAGCCACTATGTCAAGTGCACCGACGAAGAGTTTGCCAAGTGGTGCAGATAAGAATAAAATGAGAAAAGGGCTGTTGCACTGGTTTCTATCCTTGTGCAACAGCCTCTTTTTGTTTGTCGGTCACTTGCACAGGCTCTGAACGGCGTGTGCAAACTCTTTTTCGTCTGCCACAAAATGATACGGCGCATACTCCCCGTAAGCGTTTGGGCGGCTGATAGTCACCAGCTGAATGCCCTTGGGCGCAGCGGTTTTGTTCAGATCACGTTTCAGTTCTACCAGTGCCTTGCCGTGTACAGTTTTCAGAGCATAGCAGCCATGGCCGTTTTTATCTTTCGCGATCAGATAGCACATCGTTCAGCGCCTCCTTAAATGCTTCTAATTCTGTAAATTGGCCGTGTTCATAGCGTGTGCGTAAAGCACGGCCAACCGATGACGGATAATTTTTCTTGTAAACATAGTCGTGCAGCCAATCGTTCAGCTGACGGTCTAAGAACGTGTTGAATTGCAGCTCAATGGGATAATGAAAATTATCTACTTTATAATAAAGGTGTACACCCCGGTAGCCATCGTCCCGCGCCTTGCGTGGGACATATCCACCACTGTGATCTGCGGCAGGCTCAGTTGAAGTGCTTCTTTGTAGGACATACAGAGGGCGCGGAACCCCAACAGGTCGTTGAACACTTTTTGTACCGGGCGGTCGGGATAGTAGTGCTCATATTTGGAGCGAATGGATTCCTCCGACTTCACGCGGTAGTCCAATGCCACTTCACCCAAAAGCTCGTTGGCATCGAACCACTCGGTAGCGGCAAGTGCATCCTGCAAAAGCGGCTCTTTCTCAAAGGAGTTGAGATTGTTTTTCAGGGACTTTCCCAGCTGGCTTTTGTACGAAAGACCCGCCAGGATCTGACAGGCCGTTTGTTTCCAAAAGTCCCATATCACTCCCGCCTTTCCCGCTTGATGGGTTTATTATACACGTCCCGGCGTTGAAATGCAAGAACAACGCTCATACAGAATGCTTGAAAGCAAGCAAATAAGACTGATAAGAATAAAACAGAGTGGAACCATCCTGACCCTATCCATTCAGGGAACATTCGTGAACAGCTTGAGGATTATTTTTATCAGTCATTGGAGGTTGACCTTCTGCTCCGGCTTTGCCCGGACGATGAGGATACTATCTACCAAATCGTAGACCTGCTTGGTGGATACCTGTTCCACCAAGCGCAAGATGTTGCGTATCGCCGGAGATGACAAGCCCACTGAAGTGGTACGCAGCCGGCTGAAAAGCTGAATGCTGACCACAGCCGTTTTGTGCTGGATTCTCTGGCAGAAAACACCGTCCCGGTGCGAAACATGAAGCAGTACCTGCTGGCGATGCTCTACAATGCGCCCACCATGAACCTCTATGAAGTCAAACGCGGAAAATACACTTCTGTAAAGGGCGCACGGCAGAAACGGTTTATTCGATTCTACACTTTGAGAGCAGGGTACAGTGAGGAAGAACTGAAAGCTGTCCTTGCAGGAGAAGCGGAGCATCGGCCACATCAGAAGCAGCCGCCAAAAAAGAAACAGTTTAATCTTATGGTTGATGTGCAGGCAAAGTTAGCCGAGGGCAAAAGCGGCGGCTATGCACGATGGGCGAAAAAGCACAATCTGAAAGAAGTGTCCAAGACGCTGATTTTCTTGCGGGAGAAAAAAATCGGCAGCATCGGGGAAATGCAGGAGCGCGTGGACGCTGCCACTGCCCATTATCATGAACTAGGCGATTCCATTAAAGAAGCAGAAGCACGCATGGCCGAGATTGCTATTTTACGGACGCACATTGTCAATTACGCAAAAACGCATTCGGTGTACGATGCCTACCGCAAGGCCTGGTACAGCAAGCGATTTCTGGAAAGTCATCGTGCAGAGATTACGCTACACAAGGCGGCAAAAGCAGCTTTTGATGAAGCAAACCTGAAAAAGCTCCCCAAGGTGAAAAAACTGGATGCGTAATATTCCAAGCTGCTAACGGAAAAGAAGGAATCCTACGCGGACTAACGCAAAGCGAAAGACGAGATGCAGGAACTTCTTCGTGCGCAGAGAAACGTAGAATTGTTCTTTGCCGAAGAAAAGAAGACCACTCCCCAAACACATTCCCGATAAATGCTGATAGCCTAGGATTCTTCCGTTGTGGGAGAGTCCTAGGCTGTCTTTTTTGTTATAGAAGTGTTTGGAACAAATGCGCGGTCTGCATCGGCACGATGCAGAACAAATGGGGTTTGGGAATAGCCCAACAAGCATTTGTATAGACGAATGTCCTGCTTGCCGGTACAATGTTTGAATTATGTAGGCTTCTAGCTTTCGTCTTGACGTAACTTGCGGCGTGCGGTAAAATTATTGAAAATAAACCTTGTGATAACACCGAGCTATGTTGGTGCTGGTAGAATTATGGGGGCATCGGAGCGAGTTGACTTTAGGGGCACGACGAGATGGAGTTCTATTATCAGTTTCTTTCCAGTAAGGATCAAAAAATATACCGAATTATTGAACGCGGACTTAAAAACTATCGAAAAAGCATTTTACTCGTGGGATGTTTTGCGGGGTCTTACGCCACGGAACTTATCAAACTAGTCAATTACGATCATCCAGAGTTGTTCTATGTAGACTATTCCACACTAGTCTATCTACAAGGCACCTTGGGAGTTACTTACCATCCAGACTATACACTTCCATCTTCCAAAATCCGAAACGTGGAAGCAGTTTTGCAGTCGCAAGCCGCAAAGATTTTGGAAAAAATGCATGCGAACAGAGTGGAAAGTCCCTATGCCAAAGTGCGTTGGATACACAACTATCTAATCCGATATATAAAGTATAACTATGAAAGTCTACAACGGCCTAAGGCATCTGCGCATAACATTCAAGGAGTCTTACAAGAAAAAAGCGCAGTGTGTGAGGGAATCGCCAAAACCTTTCTGTATTTGTGTGATCAGGAAGATATCTCTGCAGCACTAATCATTGGATCGGCAGACAGCGGAGAGATGGGCTTTGATGGCAGTAGTATGCTACATGCTTGGAACCTAGTAAAGCTAGAAGATGTCTGGTATCACATTGATTCGACATTTGATTTGTGTCAAAGTCAAGCGGTCAATGCTAATCGATATGATTACTTCTGCATTTCTGATGCGGACATGATGCGGGATCATACTTTTGAGAAAAAAGTTAAATGCCCTAGTAATGAAAAAAGCTACTTTAGCCAGACAGGCTGCTTGGTCAAAAATGCAAACGATGTGCGAAACTATGTTCAAAAAAAGCTAAGTGAAGGAAAGAAAATACTTTATTTCAAAATAGTTGCAAACGCGGCGAGTATGGATACGGTACTTAATAAAGTAATGGCTATCGTTCAAAAGACGTTAAGAAGTAACGGCTGTCAAAATGCCTACAGCTATTATTATAACAATGCGCAAGGAATTCTTTACATAAAGTTGATAGATTAAAGGAGAAAACATATGAGCAGTAGTTTTCTTGAACCGGCCAATCAGGGAATGTCTGGTCTGTTGCGAGCACTTACGACAAGTAGTCTGGATCGTACAAATGAAGCAAATCGCGCTGTATGTGAGTATCTTCCGTGTTCGATAGATGCATTTTTTGATTCCACACGTGGAACGAAAAGCACAATTATATCCGGTGGAGATAAGCAATTGCGAACGGAAGCCATCCGAGCACAAGTTCAAGCTTCTATGAGTAATCGCCTTCCTGTGATAATTTTACACGAGGGTGATTATCATTTGGAACATGTTTTGCAGCAAAGCTATTCTTCGAGCAACTGTTATCGAGAGGTTGGCACATCTTCCCCGTGCTTTGAGCCGTTTTATAGTCTTACTGCTCTTGAAATTGCTCGGGAAACACTTGAAACCGCTCCTAAAGAGTACGAATTGAAAAGCAATGCACAGTTTTATATTGAGGCATTGTGCGAATACCTGAAATATGCCGGACGGCATACTTCTTTTAAGATGTTGTCTACCTGCCCTCATGCACAGATGTTCGATAAAGTAGATGATCTGGAGCAGAGGGGTGTCATTTCAGCAAGCGTCAGTCAGGAACTGAAAGCCAAGCTGATGATGGGACAAACGGAATGCTATAAGCTCAACAGCTTTTGGGGCAGCTTCCGTATGGAAGCGGAGTCTGTGATGTATCATCCCAAAAGCGGGTTCCGCCCGGTCAATATTGTCAGCGCAGTGAAAAATCGGGAGATCCTTTGCATCGATGTCTCGTCGGTGACGAATCAGATCCTGATGAACACGGTGTTCTATCAGCTTCGGCTGGCATTGCAGCATGGCGCAGCGTATACGCTGATCATCGACTCGCTTCCGCTAGCTGCCAATGAAATGTATATGAAATTTATCAAATCTTCCGCCTGCAAGGTGCACCGGCTGTTTGCAACGGATGACCTGTACTCCATGCTGGGTGGTGAGGACAACCTGTTCTCCACATTGGTGGGCAATTCGGATACGGTTATGATCTTTGCCCACACAGCTGGAAAAAGTGCTGAAAAGTGGTCTGAGTTTCTGGGGCAGTATGATAAATATGAGCGCTCTTTCAGTCAAACACACGGTACGAGCCGTGCGCCGTTCTCACTGTTCTCAAGTTCCAACAGTTCCCGCAGCATCAATATTGCGAAAAATCGCGAGTTCATCGTCAAGCCGGAACAGTTGATGCGGATGGCCCCGGGCGAAGCCTATGTCCGTATGGCAGATGACCGCCAGATCGCACATCTGCTGATCACGGAGTAAAAACGAAATTTTCTCTTTTTTGCTGTGTGGAGCTGTCCTGCTGAATATAATTTGAAAAAGCTGAACGGAGATGCGGAAAATGCCAAGAGAAGGGGCAATATCGTACCCGAGGAGGGCATGGCCGGTGTTTTTGATTCTGGATTCTACCGGAATGAATGAACTTGAAAAGACAAAGCTGAACGAAGCGGCTAAATGGTTTATAGCGGCTGTTAAAAAGAGAGCAGCATCACCCAAAGCGGACTTTGACGTAAAATTTGCTGCATTGAAGGTGGACGCTTCCGTCCAATGGCTTACACCAGATGGCATGGTACCAATAAATTCTTTTGTGTGGAACGAAATGGAGCCAGAGACTGACGTCTTATATGATCCGGAAATTTTTGGCCGAGCACTGCTGGAACTTGAAAGCAAGCTTAGTTCCCGCACATGGCTGAATTTTTGGCACTCTCAAGGAGGTGTTCTGCCGAACATCGTTTTCATGACCAATGGTGAAAATGTTGAATCTTGGGAGAAAGACCTGACGAAGGTGCGAGAGAACCGTATCTTCAGGCGGTCTGGAAAATATGCACTGATTTTAAGTGACCGCGCAGACCGAAGTGCTCTGGAAAAATTGACAAGCAATTCAGAATTTGTTGTCGCCCCGGAAAGAGCACAGGAGATTTTACAAAGAATAGGTTGGTGGTCAAAGATGAAAGAAGGAGAACAGCGTTTGAACAATTCTTCTCCCAATAATCTAATCATAGATGTTGTGGATTTGCGTCAGGAGTATTCGAAGGAAGGCTGGGACGCAGACTGGAACGTAAATCAGGAAGAATGGTAAGATACTCTCATAGCGCTTGCTTAGAGCAGATTTTGAAGCTGTGCAGAAAGAAATGCCAGTAAAAGGAGATGACTTGGATGAGATGGCTGCTGCGAGAACGTGTGTTTTGTGTGCTGGATACGTCAAAAAGCATGGAAGGACTACCCATCGAAGAACTGAACAACGCTTTACAGGATGTGCTGATGTATCTGGCGAAAGAGAGCCGTGAGTGGGAGGAAAGCGGGATAAACTCACGGCTGGACGTTATGCTCCTTCAAACAGGAAAAGGCGACCGCTGTTTTATGGAGGGACATTTTGCAGAAGTTCGGGACTGCCTGAGGAATCTCGATGAGCTTACTGCCGAAGGAACTGCCGACTATGAGGCCGCGCTGACAAGTGTTGAGAAAAAACTGGACGAGGAACCTTCTGCAAAGATGGGGCCAGCGCCGTTCATCATTTTTACAAGCAAAAGTAAGGCAGTTGACACATGGAAGCCAATTCTGGAAGAATTAAGGAAAAACCGCATATATCAGCAGGCAGACAAACTTGGAATCGCTATCGGAGAAGAAGCAGACAAGGAGTTTTTGTTAGAAGCTGTCGGTAATCCAGAGGCGGTCTGTACAATTATACAAGGGGAGTGGTCGACAGGCAGCATAGTAGAGATGATTGAGAAAGGTATTACCGTACGAGTCATTTCGCATGCTGATTTTCGTGATGATGCCCCGCTTAGTAAGCATAGAGATTGGAACTATTATATATTGAAACAGGACGAAGATCATCCTCAAGGAGGAACGGCGATGGCAATGGGTTCGCTGGCAGTCGGTACTGTCATTAAAACCAAGTACGGCGGTTCGATCAAGGTGGAGAAGTACCTTGCAGAGGGCGGTCAGGGCGAAGTGTATGTGGTGGCCTGCAACGGCGGCAAAGACAAAAAGGCGCTGATATGGTACAAAACTGCTGCACTGGGCAAAGATCCTCATGCTTTCTACGAAAATATTGAAGAAAACATCAAGCGCGGCAGCCCGGACAAGGCTTTCCTGTGGCCGGAAGATATCACGGAGTGGGTGGACGGAGCGTTTGGCTATATCACGGAACTGTTTCCGGACAATTATTACGCGCTTACCGAGTTCATGCTGTGCCATGTGCGTTTCAAGTCTTTCCGTACGGTGGTGGATGCGGCATTGCGTATCGTTTCGGCATGTCATATCATACATAATGCAGGATACACTTGTCAGAATTTGAACGATAGAAATATCTTTATTGAACCGGAAACCGGTAGGGTGCGGATCAACGGCTTTGATCATGTAGGTCCGGACAGCGGCTATAGTGCCTTTCTTGAGATGCCTGACGCCTACATTAACATCGACATTAATAGCTATTTCGACTATAACAACTATACCAAAAATCTCAAAAATAAAACGGATTACACTGCACCTGAAATCATCGTGGGCGATGTTACACCGAATCGCTTTTCAGACCGATTTTCCATGGCGGTGCTCCTGTTCATCCTGTTTACCAACACCCATCCGTTCAAGGGCAAGCGCTACATGAGGCCTGCTCTGACGCCGGAGGATGAGCGCAGTCTGCTGGGCAGTAATCCGCTGTTCATCATGGACCCGGACAATGACGACAACGGCCCTGATCCGGTGGCACATGCTAGTGTCCTGCAAATCTGGCCCTGCCTGCCGGATTATATAAAGCAAATGTTCCAGGAGGCTTTCAGCCAGAAAGTTTTGAAAAAGCCGTTGGCCTATCCAACGGAATTGGACTGGCTGTGTGCACTCACCCGTTTCCGCAGTGATATCGTACAATGCCCTGCCTGCGGCAATGAGGTCTTTACACAGGATGGCCGCAGCTGCCGCTGTGATTCCTGCCGCAAGATGGTGAACATTCCGTTCCGTCTGGCGCTGGAAGACTACAGCATTCCTGCAATCCGCAACTCCCGCATTTATCGCTGTCAGCTGGATCTTTGCAATGTGGACGAAACCCTCAGTCCGGTGGCGCAGGTGGTGGAAAAAGTGGACCAGCCGGGTGTATACGGCCTGCGCAACCGCAGCGGTTTTGTTTGGGATGCTGTTACCAGTGAGGGCGCTCACTATAAAGTGAACCCCCGGGAGGTCGTGCGGGTGAAAGATGGCATCCGGCTGGAAATGATGGACGCGACGGTCATTATCCGCGAAAACAGCAGGGAAGGATGTGAAGAAGAAAAGCCGGAAATGTGGGATGATTGGTCCTGAAAGAAATAGAAATTTTTAATACAAAACAGAAGGGATGAGACAAACGTGCCAAGTCAAAGACGCCATGATGAATTATCGGATCAATTGGTCATATGCGTAATGGACACTGCGGGAATGAGCTGGCCGGAGCTGCAGCAGGCGGACAATGTTCTGCGGGATACACAGACGTATTTCGCAAACCAGAAAAACGAGATCGGCTTCAATATACTCCGGCGCAGCGGCAGCCAGTGTGAATGGCAATACCCAGACAGGACGCTGTCCCCGGAATTTTTGAGGATCGGTTCTTCAGAACTGGATGACACTTCGGCCGAAGGTCTGTCCTATCACGGTGTTCTGGATGAACTGAAAAAGGTTCTCCGGCTGGAGACGGACGGCGGCTGGATCAAAGGCAAAAGCACGCACTTCCCGATCATCATTTTTATAACCAACGGCTGTGCAGTCGGAAACTGTGCTCAGGAATTGGAAGAGATGAACCGCTCGAATCAGTGGTTTCATCGTGCATTCAAGATCGTGCTGACCATAGGCGACCGTGCTGATCATGCAGCATTGGAACGAATCGTAGAAAATCCGGAAGCCATTATACCCGCAGACGATACAGATGTATTGAAAGATCTGAAAGCCTTTGCTGCAGAAGCCGAAGAAGTTAAGAAGACTGCTGCGGTGTTTTTTGTGCTGGATGTTTCCAGCAGCATGGATGGCAGCCGTATCCGGAGACTGAATCGTTCCATGCACGAGATCCTGCAAACAATGAATCGGATCGCGCAGACAGCGGACGTGACGATAGAAGCTGTCATACTGCCATTCAGCTCAAACACAGGCGACAGCGGTGCAAGAGTGCTGACTTTTGGACATTCCTCCGATGCGGTCAAGAACGAGTCGTTTTTAGAACTGGCTGATAATTACGAATTATTGGCCGGCGGCATGACCAATATGGGTGAAGCTCTGAAAGGGCTGGATGATGCACTGAAAAAGTATACTCGTCAGGGGAAAACGGAATTTTCTTCTATTATATTTATGACGGATGGAAAGTCTTCCGACTCCTGGTACAGTCAGCGGGCAGAATTGCGTAAAAACCCGCGCTTTACGGGCTCTGTTAAGTTCGGCATTGCGTTGGGCAAGGATGCGGATCTGCAGATGCTGCGTGACATTACCGGTTCGGATAAAACGGTGGTGCAGACGGATGAGCTGGGAACATTTCACAATATGCTGTGGAATTTCGCAGTGGAAGAAACCTTTTATATGCTGTTCGAAAAGACTGCTCCGCGTGTCTTTTGCCGGCAGGAACAGCAGCCGGATATTACACCCCTGCGGTATAAACGGGACAGCATGGCAGTGGCAGAGCAGATGACATGGCCGGTATATCTTATGGTCGATGCTTCGGAACATGCGGGCGATGAAAAGCGGCTGAATCGGGCTTATCATAAGATCATAAAAATATTGCAGGAAGATTTTGGGCCAAAGGCCAAAGTGGGCATTTCTGTGATCCGGCTGGGAGAGCCGCGCCGTCCGGTTACCGGT
>ERZ1034865.1392-NODE-1392-length-10679-cov-4.470915_pt1 | contig 10679 bp, 8 predicted proteins | sample MGYA00520632_ERZ1034865 | MGnify/ENA primary metagenome ERZ1034865 (study PRJEB33766, sample SAMN09781738) | gut metagenome | biome: gut microbiome | host: Homo sapiens | place: Madagascar | study: EMG produced TPA metagenomics assembly of the PRJNA485056 data...
AATATTCAACCATGTTGCATAATCCTCATGTTTCAACTGCGGCATCAAATTATCCTTTATATATTCACTTTTGATTACCGCTGTACAACATGCAATAATATTGGTGTTCAACAATTTTTTATAGGATACCTTATCCCAATAGGGCGTAATTGTTTTCTGATATACATTCTTCTCGTCAATTACATCATATGCAGAATACACAAATCCACAATTATGTTCCTGCATATAATGTATCTGTATTTCCAGTTTTTCCGCTTTCCATAGATCGTCACTGTCTAAAAATGCAATATATTCCCCTTTTGCAGCCTGAATTCCTTTGTTCCTGGCTGATGCAACTCCTTCATTACCTGTGGATAGTATCATCTGTATGCGTCTATCCCTACTACAATATTCCTGCATGATTTGTACAGAAGAATCTGTACTTCCATCATCAACGATCAAAAGCTCCCATTTCTGATAAGTTTGTGCTATTATTGATTCAATTGACTGCTGCATATAACGTTCAGCGTTATACACGGGCATAATCACAGTAACTAATGGTATCATATTCTATCCTTCCAATACATGTTCCAACATATCTATATACTGTTCCATTACCTTTTCATTTGAAAACCTGTCAAGGTGTTGTTTGGCAAATTCTTCCTTTTCTTTCAGAATTGTCGGATTATCAAAATAACTATCAATACATACTGCTAATTTTTTTACATCTCTAAGCGGAATGAGTTTCCCCCCCTTTCCAGATAACAATACTTCTTCTGGTCCACTCAAACAATCTGTTGCTATAACTGGCAATCCTGCTGCCACAGCTTCGATCAGGGCATTAGGGCACCCCTCATAAAGTGATGTTTGTACAAATAAATTGGCATACCTCATATATTTATACACGTTATTTTGATATCCAAGAAAATGTATATGTCCTGCAAGTTGAAGTTTCTCAGACAATTTCTGCATTTCCTCTTTTTCACTACCTTCACCGACAATCCACAACATACATTTGTGACTTGCCTGTGATGCAGCATAACCACGAATCAACGTCTCCATATCCTTCTGTTTTGTAATACGACCTACCGTAATCAAAAGTTTTCCATGAAACATCTCTGCCTCATTTTTTAATTTTTCTGATATTTCCTCTTTCATCGCATATTTTACTTGTTGAAAGTCAATGGGATTATATATAGTAATAACTTTTTTGTGAATACTTTTTTCAAAATCTTGAGAAAGTCTCTCTGAATTGCTAATCACCTGATCTGCCTTTTTATAGGTGTATGGCTTAATAAATTCAGAAATTTTGCGAAGCTTACTTTTTTCATACTTTACTGCACTCGGATGATTAGACAAACGACACACTACTTTCATTTTATTCTTTTTGCAAACCCCAATTGCAATTGATGCAGACTGAAACGTGAGCACTACAGTATGTACATTTTCCTGCCCAGCCAAATATTTTCCAAATTCTTTTCGTATAAAAAAAGCATCTGAAAGTCGTTGATTTACCATTGGTATGCGTTTATTTTTCATTTTTACACAATGAACTAATGTATGAAATTTCTCTAATTGTCCATCCTCGCTTCTGGAATATACGACATCAACTTTATATCCACGTTTTGCAAGTTCATTTGACACCCAGATTGCATTTCGCTCAACGCCACCTTTTTCAATTGCCGGAATGAAAATTATAACCTTATTTACCACTTATTCCACCTCATTCCTCTTCATTTATCCTATATCAAAAACCCAGATTGGCTTTTACCGGATTACAAAATATTCCAAAAATGTACATCATAACACAAAAAATGACTACTAAATGTACATACCTCTTCGTTCTTAGAGCTCCACTTTTTTCTTCTAATTCTTGAATTGTTGCTGGATTTAGTAATATTAAAGGAATAAATATATCCATAGACATTGCAGTCCGATGAGCCACTGTCATACATGATACCCCTACCCCTGTCATCATAAAAATTGCTAAAAATAATGTGTCAACATTATTTACCTCTATATTACAAAATACAATTACAGCAATCATTCCCAATGCTATTACAAAATAAAAAACAAGTCTTACAATATCCGCATTTGTTACTGGTTCATCCATATAACATAATACACGTTTTGTCAAAGAATTATTAGGAATTTGATTTAAAATATATTTACCTATTCCAAAAGTTCCTACCACAATTCCTACTATGCACCACACAATCGAAAACATAAGCTTATTCTTTCTTGTCTTTAATAAATACAAAACAACATAAGCAATCAGAATTATAAATCCCATGTAATGAAACATACATCCCACTATTGCCACCATAGTTGCTAATACTTTTTTATTTTTATCACATAATACCATCGCTAATAAAAGTGTAGAGATTGCAATTCCTTGTCTTACAACATTTATATTCATCATAATTGCATATGGAAGGCACATCATTCCTACATATGAAATACATAAATATTTATTATCATCTTTAAATGCCACATAATATGCAATACCATTCAAAATAATTACAAGTAATGTTAAAAAGGCTATGTATATTTTAGTTGGTATATGTAAAGTCCAAAATACGACAGCCAGATAATAAAATAATCTTTCAACAGAAACATAACTCTCTGCACTCTGTGAATTATAATATCTTGTGTATGTTTTTGTGTCATAACCTACCATTCCATCACGAAAGCCATAAAACAAAAAAAAGCTAAAGCATATTAATAAAAATATATAATTTCTTTTCTTGCAATCCAATTTAATTGCGTATAATGCCAACGCAAACATTATAATATAAAAAATAATATAACAATAAATATTCACAATTCTGCTCCTCAATAACCTTCTATTCTTTCCGCCAGACCATTTTATTTACCACTCCTACATAGGACTGTATAATCTTTACCACTTTCGTAGATACATTTTCCTCTGTATAATACGGAACCGGGATTCCATAATCTCCATTTCGGTTCATCTCAACTGCTGTATCTACTGCCTGCAATACCTGTTCTGTTGTAATTCCTGCAAGAATGAAATCAGCCTTATCCAAAGCTTCCGGGCGTTCTGTTGATGTACGAATGCAGACTGCCGGGAACGGATGTCCTGCTGACAGGAAAAAGCTGCTTTCCTCCGGCAATGTACCAGAATCAGACACAACTGCAAAAGCATTCATCTGCAAATGATTGTAATCATGGAATCCCAATGGCTCATGCCGGATCACACGCTCGTCAAAGACAAATCCCCGCTGCTCAATATACTTCTTGCTTCTCGGGTGACAGGAATAAAGAATTGGCATGTTATACTTTTCCGCCATTGCATTCACTGCATTCATAAGGTTCATGAAGTTCTTCTCGGTATCAATATTTTCTTCCCGATGCGCAGAAAGTAAAATATAGTGTCCTGCTGTAAGCCCTAACTTTTCCAACACTTTCGACTCTTCGATTTTTTTCAGATTGCTGTGAAGTACTTCTGCCATTGGAGAACCGGTGACATATGTTCTCTCTTTCGCAGTTCCCTCTGCATTCAGATATCTTCTTGCATGTTCTGAATAGCACATATTGATATCTGAAATATGATCAACAATTCTTCTGTTTGTCTCCTCCGGAAGACATTCATCAAAGCATCTGTTTCCGGCCTCCATATGGAAAATAGGAATATGAAGCCGCTTTGCACTGATGGCTGACAGACAGCTATTCGTATCTCCAAGAATTAACAGTGCATCCGGTTTCTCCTCTGCCATAAGCTTATAACTCTTCGCTATAATATTACCAATTGTCTCTCCGAGGTCATCGCCGACTGCATCCAGATAATAATCCGGCTCTCTTAATCCCAGATCATCAAAAAACACCTGATTCAAGCAGTAATCATAATTCTGCCCTGTATGCACTAAGATCTGTTCAAAGTAAACATCACATTTTTTTATCACAGCAGACAGCCGGATAATCTCCGGTCTTGTCCCGATGATCGTCATTAATTTCAATTTACTCATTGTCAATATCAACCTCTTCAAAGTAAGTATCCGGCACTTCCGGATCAAAACATTCATTACACCACATAAAGGTTACGAGATCGCTCTCTCCTATATTTGCAATACTGTGGGTATATCCGACCGGAATATCCACAACCTCAAGCTTCTCTCCACTTACTTTATATTCAATAATCTCTCTCGTTCCATGCTTTCTAAAACGTATCAGAGCCGTTCCGCTCACCACAACGTATTTTTCATTCTTCGTATTATGCCAGTGATTTCCTTTTGTAATACCGGGCTTTGAAATATTTACCGAGAACTGCCCTCTCTCAAGAGTTCTTAAAATCTCAGTAAAGCTTCCCCTCTGATCCTCATGCATCACTAATGGATAACTAAAAGACTGAATTGGCAGATAGCTTAAATAGGTGCTATATAGCTTCTTCTCAAAACTATCCTTTGCTGTATACGGAGTATCCAGACTTGTCCTGCTCTTTTTGTACTCTTCCAGCAGTCCGGCAATTTCTCCCAGTGTTCTTTCATATACTTCTGGTACATAACAGATACCATTTTCATCCCGATGTGCTTTATCTTCCAGTGCAAGTATTAGTTCCTGTACCACATCATCAATATACACAAGGCGTAACTGTGTCGCCTCATTATCTATACGAAGCGCAAGACCATTTGCTGTGTTATAACAAAATGTTGCCACTGCGCTGTTATAATTCGGTCTGCACCACTTTCCAAACACATTTGGGAAGCGATAGATATACGTTTTTGTTCCGGTTTCTCTGCCATATTTTCTGATCAATTCTTCCCCTGCACGTTTGCTTGCTGCATATGCATTAGACAAAGCCACCTGTGTAGATGATGCATACATCACCGGGCACTCATTATGATTCTTCTTCAACAATTCCAGAATTGTATTTACAAAAGTAACATTGCCTTCCGTAAATTCAGCTTCCTCTTTTGGGCGGTTCACCCCTGCAAGATCAAAAACAAACTTACATTCTCTGCAATACTGTTCTAATTGTTCTTCTGTCGTTTCTCTTGTACATGACAATATCTCTACATTTTCTTTGTATTGTAATTCGGCAACCAGATTCTTTCCAATAAATCCATTTGCCCCTGTAACAAGAACTTTCATTTTCCTACCTGCCATTCTCTTTTCTTTGTGCCTGCCAGAAGAAGCTATACTGCAAAACTTCTGACCACACTTTCTTCTGTTCTTTTATTTTACCACATGTCTATAAGCGAAACAATGTAACACCATTGTACAAAATTGTGACCGACATATTTAAGAAGCGAAAGCCTTTCATCCCTTTAATCTTTTCCTTATTTTTTTTATCAATTCGCCGACACCCTCATATCGTAGGATCAGACAAACCCGCTCGATCAACACTAAAAACCGATTCCAAAGTGTTGCTCTTTTTTCCACATCAGCATCGAACACATGATTCTGTATGACATATTTAGGATGAATTAACGGAAAATTGATTTCGTATGTCTTTTTGTACATAAGGCTGCGTTGAAATTTGGGAATCAATTGTACATTTTCGTTAGAGTGTGTTGAATCAGCTGTAGCACCTACATTAGTGATCATATTATATTTAGGAATAATATTTAACCGGTGATATAATTTCTGTGACACACCATTAATTGTTTCATGATAAGCCTTTCCCTCTTTTGCATGTCTAAGTGCTGTTTCATAAAACATTTTCCATGTATTATCACTTGCGAATGTTCTTTTCAAATCAGCAATCGTATTCTTATTCTCCATCCATGTATAATTCTCATCCCAGGTTTGTACTACTCTGCGCCAACTTGCCCATCCCCAAATAGAACCGTATTCAGAAAAAAAATAACTTTCCTGCACGTCATCCAAAATATCTAAATTATTCATTCCACATATCATATTTATACGTTCATCACATTTGTATCTGTTCAGTAATTCCAAACAAAAAGGAAAAAAACTCTCATTTGGAACAACATCATCCTCCAACACGATTCCCTGTTCCTCATTTTGAAAGAACCAGTTCTGTGCTTTATAACCTGATGGATCACATCCCACGTTTTTTTCCTGATACCATTTATAAACAGCACATTCCCAATCAATTTCTTCTGCAATACTTCTGCAAGCCATTATTTTTTCCCTGTCTGCGTCATTTCGTGCCCCATCCTGATATAAATATAATTTAGATGGCCGTGCCTTTTTCACTGCTTCAAAAACTTGTCGAAATGTTTCTGGTCTGTTAAAAAAAATCAACAAGACAGCAACATTATACTTTGCACTCTGCATTATATAGATTCACCTTGATTACCCTTTCCTACTAAGCGTCTAGTAAAAGCTTCCTTTATTCTAAGTACTAATCTGCTCCAATATATACGTTGCACATTATAAGCTTTCAATTTCTGCACTGTCACAAACTCTTCTGTAAATAAATTAGGTTTTATTGCAAATTTCTCTATTTTTCTGCTATTGTCAATCTGCTTTTTCATCTGCCTCTTCTGTAAATGAATATACATAAATTCTTCTTTGTGAATTTTTCCTTCTTTGCAATAACATCTGTACAATCTACCTTGTTCCCATATAAATACCGAATACCTGCTTTTTTCCAGTTCTTCTTTCTCCGCTTTTAAATCTGCCTGTATAAACGCCCAACGTTCTACATCTATATCAGCAAAAATATATTCATCATAAATTTCTTTTCCTGCGTCTGTAAATATTCGATTAATCCCTGGTACTAATTCCGGAAGCCCCTCATCAAAATGATGTGCCCCGGGTTCTGAAAAAGCAATTTTATACTGTTCTACTCCATCAATCGGATTTCGATACATACGATTAATGTCAGCCGTGTTACGATATAATGTAAAATGACCTCGCATTAGTAACTTATCATATTTCTCAAGTAATTGATCTGTCAAAAAATCAGATATTTTTCCAAAAATAACATCACAATCACAATAGCCCCAAAACTTATAACCTTCTATATAATTCTGAAAAATCTCTCCATACGCAACTTTCAGATCACACAAATCATATGGTTTTTCCAATGCGACCGGAAAATCGTATAAACTCTGGATTTTTTCTTTTAGTTGCTCAAAAGTAGTTTCCACCTTCTGGACATTTTCCGGATAATTATACTCTACTTTATTATCTGTAACAATCAGCCAATTAACATCCGGATTCCACTCACAGGATTTTAAAAACAGATCAAAATAATTATGAAATTCACCAAAATACGCAATAATCAATAAAATTTTGTTTTTCATCACTTTACCTTATAAAATCTTTTTCAAACTGTAAATTCATATGATTTATAATACTTCTGCTATCATATGGACTGCTAAAATCAATTTTCTGGATTTCCTCTGCGATTGACTTTGGTTTATTGTCTTTATAAAAATGGATCAAATTCCCAAATTGGGACTGTCTTACGCACCGCAGCTCCCCTGATACTACCTGAAGTCCATTCGCAAGATAAACAATAATTTTTGACGGAAAGGTATAATCAGCTGATTCACTCATTGTTGCATCATATGAATGACAACTTAATGCCACATCACAGGACTGTAGAAATTTATAATAATCATTTCCACTCTTTGCTCCATGAAACTTTACTTTCTCTAATCCCACTCTGTTATTAACTTCTGCAATTAACTGCTTTAATGCCTCAATATCCTCCGGTTCACCAAAACCTAAGATATGCATTCGATACTTAGCACCTAAAAACTCTGCTGTTCTTGCTGCCACAAATGCCGCATAACGCTTTTGTTCCACCACACCGGCATAGACTACATCAATCTGTTCTTTTTCTTCTTTTTCCTTATCAACTAAAATCGGAGGCAGCTGATAATTACCGTAAGACAAGATACAATCCCTGCCATTAATCGGAATCTTTTCCCGTAACAGGTCATTTACCATCAAATATGCTGACGCACGCTCAGCAAACTCCAATTCCCCTTTTTCATACTTCTTACTCTGGTCTGACAATGCCGAGTATATTTCTTCCATCTCCAATATAAATTGAATTTTTTTAACCTTTTCAATTAAAGCGAATGGGAACTTGTAAAACAACGAATGATATACTAAAACAATATCTCCCTTTTTCACTTTTGTAAGCAGGTAGTGCGCTGTCTGTAAAATTTCAAATATCAGTGATACTTTATTGACTGATTCGGATTTGCTATGAAAAGAGCTGAAAAAAATATGCTGTTCTTTATCATCTACATTGCAGGATTTTCTGCCAAACCATCCCTTCTTGCTTTTACAATTTGATACAATTTTAACATAATAATCATTCTTTTTCATCAAATTCCGTAAATACTCAATTTTCGGCTGGGCAGACGGATAGTAGATCAATTTATCTTTTGTTTTTTCATCTACTGCATAACACAAATAATGGACAATTTTGCTCATTTGCCACTCCTATCATTTTTATAAACAGCATATAACATCTCTGCAGAATTGTGAATTTCAAATTTCGACTGATGATTCCATTCTATCAATCTTGCTGTATCGCAATGTACTGGATTTTTATAATATCTGATAATCGCTTTTTTCCATTCGTCTTCCTGTAATCTCAGATATTCGATCAACCCATATCCGGTATCTGCCTCTCCTGATACGGTATCCGACACTAAACAATATAGTCCTGAGAACTGTGCTTCTAATAGCGTGATTGGAAGTCCCTCAAACAAGGATGGCATTACCCAGATATCTAAAAGCTTCATCCATTGCACTATATCTTGCCGCACGCCAACAAACCGCACATGCGCAAGTAGATGCTTTTCTTTCACAATTTGTCTTAATCTCTGTTCTTCTCCCCCATCAACACCACCTAAAACCAGTACAATATCAGGTATCTGATCAACAAGATTTTCTAAAATTTCAACCAAAAAAATCTGATTTTTCTTTGTATCAAATCTTGTAATATTTCCCAGTACAAATTTATTTTCCAGATCAAATTCCTGACGAAGCATTTTTATGTCAGCAGTATTGTCAGCTTCGTAAATCACTTCATTAATACCATTCGGGATCACTTTTCCGCATTCAGAAAACATCTTCCCATACAGATAGTCCCCTGCTTTTTCAGAGCATGCCAATAGATCTGTAGCATCTTTTATCATACAGTTCCGTCTCATCAACTGCTCAAAATGTCTGACTGGATTGCCAGAATACCCTGCTGTATCATGTGAATGCGAAATACGTTTTTCAATATTCAGCTTTACAGCGGCATGCATGATTACAACATTGCCAAGATTCATATGACTGTGTATCACATCTACACCCCAGGTATTTTTTATCTCTTGAAGTGTATTTAAGATTGCTCTGTAATTTTTAATACTCGGAACTACACTGTTATAAATTCTAATCCCCAATTTTACAAAATCATTCTTTCTATTTTCGTTAATATGATTTCCACAAATCAACAAAGCGATCTCATCAGATGGATGCTCTCTTAATATTTGCTTGCAATGATTATAAACAAAAGCTTCTGTTCCACCATATTCGATACATGACATTACCTGCAAGACATGCATATAATAATCTTCTCCTCTTTTATCTACTTTAAATTTACAATGATCATATCGTCTAATTCCACAATATACCCCTCCACAGGCCATCCCTTCATATCATGCTGTTCTGCATAGTCTGATGCCTCTTTATACATTTCTGTATTGATACCGGTCTTATACTCAAACCCATAATATGCAAACAGATCCTGCATGTCTGTTTGATTTCCAGTTTGTACGACCGATGTACTAATAAGTGAATTCACATTTGATACCACATATTTTCTTGGGTAGTTCTCCATTACCTCCTGCTCATCTATACCGTTAACTTTTGCTGTCCAATAGCAAAACCATTTCCATCTCTTACTCTCTTCCGAAATCGACACCGCTTCTGTAATATACTCACTAAGCGTATATTCGCCAACAAAAATCACCGGTTTTTCCATATCGTGATCATGCCCTAAATCATATGCGATACTTTTGATCACATCTGCCTCTTCCTCAGATCGCAAATGATTTACATTCAGTATTCCACTTAAATACACAGCCTGATTTACACAAAGTAGAATACCAGCAGCATACACAATATTCGCAATCCATACTTTTTTTATTCTTTCCTCCGCCATGCATAATGCCAACATTCCTACGAATGCAACAAAAACGCCAAAAACTTCACATGTTCGATAAAGCGATGCTTTTCCTTGAATAATGGATAAGGAAAACACTGCCAAAAAAATACCCATTCCTGGAAATAGAATTCTGACATTTTTATATAAAATACATGCAATAATTCCCAAGATAATAAATAATAATATTGCAATATCCAGTTCTGCTATCGGAAAATAAATAAATCCCTTTATTAAATACTCATTGATGCAATTGCCAACAATTGATTTAATAATCCATCCAATTGATTCAGTTCCCCAATATATACCTTTATCCCCAAAGCCCTGTGGTGGAATTCGGAGTATAACCAGACTAACTTTATATACAATAAGTTCCAATATAATACTTGCTGCCACAATTATTGCATAAGGGATTCCATCCCCTATCATATCTCTGATCCTATATTTTTTTTCACGATCATCAAGTGTTTTAAATAAAATCAAAGCAAACACCATAAATACATAAACACATATTAAAGATTCATATGCTGATGCCACTAACATAAGCATTAAAACAGAGAGTATTATACTCCAGAGATTTCTTTCTTCTTTT
>ERZ1034865.1395-NODE-1395-length-10672-cov-13.137609_pt1 | contig 10672 bp, 6 predicted proteins | sample MGYA00520632_ERZ1034865 | MGnify/ENA primary metagenome ERZ1034865 (study PRJEB33766, sample SAMN09781738) | gut metagenome | biome: gut microbiome | host: Homo sapiens | place: Madagascar | study: EMG produced TPA metagenomics assembly of the PRJNA485056 data...
TTGTAAATACAATTACTATTAAAAGAGTTTCGTATCAATATTATACTTGTGTTGTATGCTTTAAATTACAACCATATGCTTATGAAGTTCAAAACAAAACAATTACTATTGACGCAACTCAAACAACAAAACAATATACTTTTGAAAATAGTACAAATACAACTTGTGAGCCAACAATTACATTAGAAGGTACAGGTAACTGTGTTTTAAATATTGGAACTAATCAAATCAATATTACAGATATTCAAAATTCGATTACATTAAACTTTGCAATGCAAGAAGCATATAAAGGAACAGCTAATATGAATACTCATGTTAGAGGTGATTTCCCAAAATTAAAAGTTGGCAATACTACTATCAAATGGAATGGTAGTGGAGTTACGAGAATTATCATTAATCCAAATTATAGATGGCGATAGGAGGGAAAGGAATGGCAAATAGAAAAGTAAAACCAATTCGTGTTTATGACTTTAACCAAACATCTTTTAATAATAACGGTATTTGCACATTGTTCCCAAAAAGTGCTGTTATTACAAGGGATTTAAATGAATATAAATACTATTTAGATTTAACACATCCTATTGATGAAACAGGTAAATGGAAAGAAATTGCAGAAGATAGAATTATTGTCGCTAACGAACAACCATTTAGAATTAAATTTGTCCAAAAAACATCAAGAGAAATTGTTGCATACTGTGAACAAATCTTCTTTGATTTAAACAATAACTTTATTGAAGATATTTATATTAAAGGGAAAAATGGTAATACGGCTTTAAATCAAATTTTATCTAATACTAATTATGAACATCCTTTTAGCGGTACTTCTAATATTCAAATTACAAACAATTCAAGATTAGTGCGTAAAAATGTTTTAAGTGCTATTATTGGAGATAATGAAAATTCATTCGTTAATCGTTGGGGTGGAGAATTAGATATTGATGGATTTACATTTAAAATCAATACTCGTATCGGACGAAACAATGGATATAAAGTTGAATATAGTAAAAATATGACAGGTATTAATGCTAAATTCGACATGAGAAATGTTGTAACAAAAATTAGACCTGTTGGATTTGATGGAATTAAATTAGAAGAACTTTTCGTAGACTCACCTTTCATTAATAATTATGCAATGCCTATTATTCGTGAGTATAAATATGAAGATGTTAAATGGAAAGGTTCACCTAATTATCAAAAACCTCTTAATGGTGAAGATGATGGTGCATATGAAACATTAGCAGAAGCACAAGCTGAATTAAAACGTAGAGCATTAGCAGAATTCAGTGAAAACGAAGTTGATTTACCGACAGTTAATTATAATGTTAATTTTGTGGAATTGTCAAACACAGATGAATACGCTAATTATCAAGCATTATCATCTATTAATATCGGTGATGATATTGTAATTAGACATAAAATCTTAGACATTAATATTCCAGCACGTTGTACCGCTTATAAATACAACTGTTTAACTTGTAATTTTGACGAAATTACTTTAGGTCATTACAATAAAAACTTCTTTACAGATGTAAAAAATGCTGTAAATGATATTAATGGTTTTAAAGATACACTTCAAGAATTACCAAAACAATTAAACGATATTTTACAACAATCGAAAGAATATGTTACAGACTTTATTAACGGTGGATTTGGTGGTTATGTTCATTATACACCTAATGCTATTTATATTTTAGACAATCCAGATATAAATGTTGCTAAAAATGTAGCTGTATTCAATATGAACGGTTTGGGATTCTCTAATGATGGTATTAATGGTACATTTGAAACCGCAATTACTAGGGATGGTCATATCGTAGCTGACTTCATTGATACAGGTATTTTAACAGCAGATATTATTAAGACAGGTATTCTTGAAAGCAAAAACGGCAAATCATGGTTAGATATGTCAACAGGTGAATTTAATTTTGGTGATAAAGTTAAATATGAAAATGGTAAGTTTGAAATCATTGTCGAGTCATCTAGTGGTGGAAACACAAGTTTAGGTGATACATTAAATAATATGAATAATAAAATTGATTCAATTACTAATGCACCTACTTTGGAATTAACAGGTGAACAAGCGTTTTTATATGAAAACAACTTTACAGGTACACCAACTCCACCTTCAATTAAAATTAGTGCTAAAGTAGAAAACGTAGAAAATCCAACATATGAATGGTATTTTAAACGTTCTGGTGAAACATCTTGGACACCAATCGCTAATAATAACTACAATTACTACAACGTATTTCATAATAATAGTACGATTTTCAACAATCCTAGTGTTAAAAACGTAACCTTTAAATGTTCTGTTGGTGATGTATATGACGAATTCACAATCGTCAAGGTTTCAAGTGGTTCTAATGGTACAATCGGTAATGATGGTATTGGTATCACAGAAATTCAAGAACAATATTATTTATCTGATTCACAACAAACTTTAATCGGTGGTACATGGCAAACTACAGCACCGACATGGGTTAAAGGTAAATACATTTGGACAAGAACTCAATTCACTTATTCGAATGGTAATACAACTACAACATCTCCTATCTGTGTTACAGGTAAAGATGGTGCTGATGGATTAAACGGTGGTGTATCTGTTGAAAATGTAGATGTATTCTATTATCAATCAACAAGTGCTACTTCATTACAAGGTGGTTCATGGACTACAACAGCTCCAACATGGGTAAATGGTAAATATGTTTGGTCGAAAACAATTACTTATTTAAGCAATGGTACTCAAACTGAGTCAAATCCTGTTTGTATCACAGGTGAGCGTGGTCAAAATGGTATTGACGGTATTAACGGTACAAATGGTAAAGACGGTATTAGCACATATTTCTTTATTCGATACAGTGAATTTTCTGACGGTTCTGATATGACAAGTACACCTAATGCTAAAACAAAATATATGGGTACAGCAACAACTACAAATAATGTAGCTCCTACAACTCCATCTTCTTATACTTGGACACTTATAAAAGGTGCTGATGGTAAAGATGGTGAGCAAGGTATTGCTGGTGCAAATGGTAGTTCGTCTTATTTACACATTAAATACTCTAACGATGGTGAAACATTTACAGCAAATAACGGTGAGGAATTAGGTACTTGGATTGGTACTTATGTTGATACTAACCCTACGGATAGTTCTGTATTTTCAGATTATAATTGGGTACGATTTGTAGGTGAAGATGGTGCTGACGCTTACACAGTTCTTTTATCAAATGAAAATCATACATTCCCTTCTACTTATGAAGGAAATATTGAAAATGCAATTACGATAACAACAGTAGCCATTGCATACAAAGGTAAAACATCTATTACTCCAACTATCGGAACTTTACCTACTGTTACAGGGTTATCATTAAGTAAAAGCGGAAACGCTGTAACCATTATAGCTAATAAAGGTACGTCTTTAGCTAATACAGGAACGTTTAAAATTCCTGTGATTGTAGACGGAATTACTTTTGAAAAAACATTCTCATGGTCTAAGTCTAAAAACGGTTTAAGTGGTACTGATGGTGAAGATGGATACACTATATTCTTAACAAATGAAAACTTCACATTTGTTGCCGATGATACAGGTAATGTCACAAAAGCACAAACTACTACTACAAACATTTTAGCATATAAAGGTAGCAATAGTTTAGCATTTACTATCGGAACTTTACCTACTGTAAATGGTTTGACACTATCAAAAACAACTGATACAATTACTATTAAAGCAAACACAGGTGCATCATTAGCGGATGTAGGTTCGTTTGATATTATTATCAATGCAGATGGTAAATCATTTACTAAGACGTTTAGTTGGTCTAAATCAAAACAAGGTGCAACAGGAGCGACAGGGGCAAGTGGTGCAAATGCAAAATCAGTAGATATTATGGCTTCAACACAAATATTCAAATCAACTGATGGCGGTACAACATTCCTCCCAAACACAATTACGCTTACACCTTCATTACAAAATGTCACTTTTTCAAAATGGCAATACAGTGCAAATGGTGGAAGTTCATGGACAAACGTTTCAAGCGGTTCAAATGGATTAACTGTGAGTGGTAATAATTTACAAATATCTAAATCATCTAATTTATTTACAAGTGCAAATACAACTGTTGTATTTAAAGCAATTACAAATGATAGTGCTATTTATGACACTATGACTATCGTTAAATTGTATGATGTAACTGAATTAGAAATTGGTGGTCGAAATCTTTTATTAGACACAAAAAAATTAGTTAATGAGTGGAATAATTCAAGTAGTTTCACAACAAGTATTGATAGTAATGGATTTACTGTGATTAGTCATAGTGCTAGTGGATTAACAGCAAACTCAATTAAAAGCTTCTATTCTCCAAAAATTCCTATCGACAAAATAGGTGATGTGAATAGTCCGATTGTATTTAGCATTGATTTACAAGTTGAAAACACTACTAATTGGGATGTTCAAACTCCATTTATTTATGAAGTGTACAATTCAAGTGGAACAAGAATTGGATGGACAGATGTTGGTATATCAAAATGTGTTCCACAGACCATCAAAAATAAAACTTGGACTAGGGTAACATATAAGAGAAGTGATTTATTCACAGGCTTATCCGTTAGTTCTGGTGCTAATTTAACAACTGACGCACATTCGGTTGGTATCAGACTATCATTATTTAGAAATGGTACAGTGTGGTACAGAAAGCCTAAATTTGAAATCGGTAATGTTTCAACGGATTGGACACCTTCTCCAGAAGATGTTGATTATGATATTAATACAGCAATTAATCCATTAATTAAAACAGATGAACAATTAACACAACGACTTGATAATGCTTTCAGTGATGATGTTATTACAGCATATGAAAAAGTTCAAATCGCTTCTGATTTAAGAGAAATTGACGCACAATATGATGATATGACGAAAACTGTAAAATCGTACAATGATAGTTCTATCACAGGTATTTATAATGAGTACAAAGTGGCATACGATAATTTACATACAGTATTAGACCCTTGTTTAGAAAGCATGGATACTGATACTGAATTATCAAATTCAGTAGTAAAAGACGCATTTTTACTATATGGAACATATTATAGTCACTTACGAAGTGCGATTGATGACTATATTAAAAATAGTTTTGATACAACAAAATCTTCTATTACATCATTATCAACTAGTGTTGATATAGCAATTTCAAAATCATCATCAAATGAGCAGAACTTAAACACTATTGCTAAACATATGAAGTTTTCTGATGAAGGTTGGTTGGAATTATTTGCTACAACTAATGGTAATGAAGGTCGATTTAAGACAAAAATCACTGATACTAAACTATCATTCACTGACAACAATCAAGAAGTTGCTTATATGTCAAATCAAAAACTATATATTAACTACGCTCAAATCAATAATGATTTGCAGATTGGTAGCATTGTAGCGACTAAATCTGATAAGGGTGGTATCGTCTTTAAATGGCAATAAAAGGGGAATTTTATTCCCTTTTTTTATTTGAAAAATAGAGTATAATGAATACTTTTTTATATAATATATAATGGAAGGAGTGTATATATATGGCTAGTGGAACTATAAATGGTTCTTGTGACAATAGTAGATATATATTAACTTGTGAATGGACTTCAACAGCTAACACAAATGCAAATACTTCTAGTGTCACAGCAAAAGTTTATTTAAATGGTAATGGTTACACAACATCATCTTCTTATTGGAGCTGTGTTATTAATGGTACAACCGTTACATCAAATAAAAGTGCCAACATTGGTGGGAAAACCTTATTAGGTTCACGTACATGGACAGTAAATCATAATAATGATGGTACAGCGAGTGTCGGAATTAGCTTTAGTTATTCGAATGGTTTAAGTAGTAGTGGTACTTATACTACTAAAACAGGTAGCGGTAGTGCTACAGTTAAACTAGATACCATTGCTCGTGGTTCATCTATGTCATTAAGCAGAAGTTCTGCCACTATTGGTAGTGACTCTGTTACGGTTAATATTACTAGAAATAGTAGTGCATATAAGCACAAAGTTAAATTAATTTTAGGTGGAACAACATATTTATTAGCTGAAAATGTCGATACATCTTATACATTTACACCAAGTATGAGTTACTGTAATAAGATTATAACATCAACAAGTGGTACAGCGACAGTTAAAGTTGAAACATTAACAGGTACTAATGGTTCGTGGATAGCAGAAACAACTAAAACGCTCACATTGAACGTTCCTAGTAGCGTAGTTCCGTCAGTAGGAATTTCGGTTACGGCAAACAATCAGACAAGTGGTGTAAACGTTGCTGGTAAGACAACATTTACCGTAAAACCAACTAATGCTAGTGGTTCTTATGGTTCTACGATTAAATCATATAGTATTACAGGTGGACATTTAAATGGTACATCATCTAGTGGTGCGACAACAGGAACATTAGGTGCTGGTGATTACACATTTGTAGTTAAAGTAACAGATAGTCGTGGACGCACAGCACAAGCAAGTCAAAAAGTAACAGTTCATGCTTATTCTTCTCCAACTATTAGTGCAAGAGCATTTAGATGTGATAGTAAAGGTACTGAATCTAGTAGTGGTGCTTATATTGCTGTAAATTTTTCGTGGGAAATTACTAATTTAGCAAGTAATAACAGTAATGCCAAACAATATTTTATTCAATATAAAACAAGTAGTGCTACATCTTATACTACAAGTGTCGATTGGACAAATTTAAGTTCGTATAGTGGTTCGATGACAAAAGTATTGAGTCAAACATTTTCAACAACTTCATCTTACAATATTCAATTAAAAGTTAAGGATAGTTTTGGAACAACAACTTCAACACTTGACGTTTCAACTATTTCTGCATTGCTAAACATTGAAAAAAGTGGTGTTGGAGTTGGAAAAATTCATGAAAAAGGAGTTTTAGATGTTGGTGGACAGCTTCACACAACAAGTGAAATTTATTCAGGAAATTCAGTATATATTAAAACAGACCCAAACGGAAAGGTGCGTTTTGGTTATCATGAGGAAACTACTGATACATTCATAGCAAATACAACTAATAATTGGTTAAGGTTGAAGGCAGACAAAACAATGACATATGCTGGTTATAAGATTTACACGTCATATGAAAAGCCAACACCTGCAGACATTGGAGCGTCAAAAGCCTTAACTACTATAAATGGTTATCAAGGTTTTACCCTAAATGATGGCACGACTTCTAATTGGATTAGAACAACTACAAGCGGTATTATTCCATATCAAACTGCCGATTCTAGTTGGGATAGTGCTAATAGTGCTTTGGGAACAAGTGCTTGGCGATTTGCTAATGGATATGTAAAAGAGGTCTATTGTAATGGATTGAAAAATGATTTGGGTGATTTATGGTTATCGTCTAAGCCAAACGACAGTAATTCCGCAATTTATATTCAATCTAAGTGGTTATGTCCTTCATCGACTGTTTATTCATATTTAGGAAGTTCTGGTTATAGATGGCACACGGTGTGGGCATCTAATGGTACTATTCAAACATCTGATGAACGATTCAAAGTTAAGCAAGGGTTCACAGATATAGAAGAATGTTATGAAATGGTTAAAGATACCGACATTTATAACTATATTATGCTAAATCAAAATAAAGAAGATTTATCTAAAAATAAATTGGGTAAATTAGCTTTAAGCAATAGTCAAGAGCAAGTTAATGTTCATATGGGAATTATGGCACAAGACATTCAGAAATATAAGTGTTCTAAGCAAATCTTGGTTGAGGGCAACTATGAACGTGCTGATGGTTCAACAGATACTATGTTAAGTGTTAATCCCTATGGACTCACTACTGCTGTTATGGGAGCTTTAAAGGTGGAAATTCAAAAAAGAGAATTATTAGAAGAAAAAATCACAAAATTAGAGTCATTAGTTGAACAATTAATGACTTAATTAGTGAAATAATTTTAAGGAGGGTTCATCATGGATGAACAAGTATTAATTAAAACAATTCAAGCAATGTCACAAGAGATTGCTCAAATCACTATTGACAAAAATTTATTTAGAGCAGAATTAGAACAAGCTCGTGAAGAGATTGTTAAATTACAACAACAATTAGAAAAATAAATGAATAAAGTGGTGGGTTGAAAGGAGAATTACAATGGAAAGAATTAAATAATTAAGGAAAGGTGAAAGTTATGTCAATGACAGGGGAGTATGTTCATGAAAAACTAAGTCAAATAGAATCAGAAATAAAAGAAATTAAAGCAAAACAAGAAATAGATAATGAAAATATTGGAAAGTTAAGGGATAAAATCGAAATCTCAAATGGGTTAATCACTGAATTACGAATTGTATGTGAACGAATTCAAGCTACAAATGAAAATCAAAACAAAACACTTGAAAATCAAAATAGAATTCTTGATGAATTAAAAGCGTCAAGAGAAAAAGATAAAGAAAAACAAGGAAATTATATATTTTGGTTTATTACAACTGTTGGCGGTGTTTTGATAACAGCCTTACTAGGTTCAACCTTGCTTTAATGTCAAAACTCGAAAGGAGATGATACGATGGGTAGAAAAACAAATCGTGTTTTAAAATCAGATGGAGAAATATTAGACAAAATTAATTATGATAATAGAACGCTAATGGATGATTTCTTAGATTATATGGTGACAACAGATAAAGCACCTAAGACAATCAAGGTTTATAAAAGTAACTTAAATATTATTATGTGTTGGTTACATGAACGTGCAAAAGATAAACCATTTACGGAAATTACAAAACGTGACATTATTAATATGCAGAATTTTATGGTACGAAACGGATTAAGTTCTGCTCGTATTAACAATCTACGTTCTACTATGAGTAGTTTATCCAATTATATTGAAACTATTCTTGATGATGAATACCCAAATTTCAGAAATATTGTAGGTAAAATTCCACCACCACCTAAAAATACGGTTCGAGAAAAAACTGTACTATCAGATGAAGATGTTCAAGAGTTACTTGATGTACTAATTGACACAGGACGTTTTCAAGTAGCTTGTTTCATTGCAATGTCTGTTTACGGTGGAGCAAGAAAAGCTGAAACAATCCAATTTAAACGTGAATGGTTCTGTAATGAAAATGTAATGAGTGGATTATATAAAACACCATTAATCAGAACTAAAGGACGTGGAAGTGCTGGGAAGAAATTAAATAAATATATTCTAAAAAGTAAAGTAGATTATTATTTAGATTTATGGGATAAGGAACGTGAAGAAAAAGGTATTGATTGTGAATATTTATTCGTAACTAAAGAAGATGGTGAATGGGTACAAGCCAAAGAGTCAACAGCAAATAGTTTTGTAGAAACTTGTTCACGTTTAATGGATATGGACATTTATAATCACTGTCTGCGTCACAAATATGTTTCATATCTCAAACAACAAGGCATTCCACTTGATATTATTGCTGATATTGTGGGACATGATGACCCGTCTACGACTAAATTATATGATGATACACCTGCAGAAAATTCATTCTTAAGATATTTCTCCGATGAAGGAGTTGTAAAACAAGAAGTAAAAAATTTATCAGATTTATAGAATAATAATCAGAGGGTTTAACCCTCTTTTTATTTTATATAATTTTATTTAAAAATTTGTAGACAGCTCTTATTTTATATGATATATTATAAGTGTGGCGAGGGAAGCTACTAAATATTATACGAGGTGAGAGTATGAACGAATTAATTAAAATTCAAACAAACGAACAAGGACAACAATTAGTAAGTGCAAGAGAATTGTACTTAGGATTAGGCTTAGATAAATCAAATTGGAAACGTTGGTATAGTAAAAATATCCAATCGAATGATTTTTTCTTAGAAAATGTTGATTGGACAGGGTTCGTCATCATGACGAACGGTAATGAAACACAGGATTTTGCCATTTCCATTGATTTTGCTAAGCATATTGCAATGATGGCACGTACAGAAAAATCACATGAGTATAGAAATTATTTCATTCAATGTGAAAGAAAATTAAAAGAGCAATCAAATACACCAATGCTTAGTCCATTACAAAAATGCGGTCTTATTTTATTAGACAATAATAGTAGTGATATGGAAAAATTACAAGCATTATCAGAATTTAGAGAATTATCTAACAATGAAGGTAAGGTATTGGTTTGTGATGATGGAACTATTACAATTCCACAGATTAGAGATTATGTCATGAAGCATTATGGTGACATTTTATTTGAAAACGATGTTCTTATCAGCGAAAACTTTATCGAATGGACTAGATTTTTACGAAACATTGGATATATTAAATATGTAACATTTAATAAAAAGGGTAAAGAGTATAAGGAAGCCAAACCTACACCACAGCCAACGGATTTATTTAAAGACACGTTTGTCAAACAAGGTATGGCTATGGTTCGCTCAACTAATGATGAACGTAATAAGGAGATTATTACATATACGAAAGATATTGAAAAGTTCATTGTTTCTGATTATTTCAAAGAAAACTTCTTTAAATACTTCAATGTAGCCTAAGACGTATGAAAATACGTCTTTTTTTATGAATAAAACAGTGATTTTATTCAGTAAAATAGGCTATTTTTGGCATAATTTGGAAGTAAAAACACATTTTTAACACTAAATAGAAATATATAATACATATTTTTCAAAAAAAATAGAATATAATAT
>ERZ1034865.1397-NODE-1397-length-10650-cov-6.473620_pt1 | contig 10650 bp, 8 predicted proteins | sample MGYA00520632_ERZ1034865 | MGnify/ENA primary metagenome ERZ1034865 (study PRJEB33766, sample SAMN09781738) | gut metagenome | biome: gut microbiome | host: Homo sapiens | place: Madagascar | study: EMG produced TPA metagenomics assembly of the PRJNA485056 data...
GGGCATTCTGGCGCGGTGCCTGCTGGCTCTGCGGTTGGGCGGGTCTGCCCTGCCCGCGGCGGGGGTGGCTGCCATTGGCGCGGGGCGCATTCTCGCTGCGCGGTGCCTTGGGGGCTGCGGGCGCAGCGGCCTGCGGGGCCGGCTTGCGCGGCTGTGCGGGGGCTTTCCCCTCACGCGCGGGCTGCTGCGCCTGCGGGGCGCTGCCATTGCCGGCAGGGCGACGGCGGCGGCGACGGTGCGGTGCACCGTTCGGGGTTTGTGCAGCTTTTTCCATAATTCACCTGAATCCTGTTATACGCCGATGACACGGCATTCATTGTAATATCGTTTTTCCTCGGCATGGCCCATGCTGAAGGTCTTGCGGGGCAGCACGCCGCCCAGCACAACGCCCTTGAACAGGTCAGCCTTCGCAAAGTCGGGCAGCAGAATGGCCGTGGCTGGTTTGGCCGGGTCGGAGGCCAGCGCCAGCGCCGTGCTTTCGCCGTGGATGTAGTCCACGGTCACGCCGGGATGGGCGGGCAGGAAGTCCGCCAGAAATGCCTCCACACTGCCGACGGTCAGCGGCGCGGGCGGGTTGGCCAGCGCGACGGCACTCTCGCCGTGGGCATCGGCCAGGCGCAGACGCTGGTCGGACATCGTCGTACTGCTCCCCTGCTGCTGGTCCCAGGCGTCGAGCGCGGCATACAGCTCCTTGGCACCGACGCCGAACACGACGCGGTGGATCGGCTCGATCTCAATGGCGGGGCTGTGGACGTTGCAGACCTCGGCCAGGCACCAGCGCGCCGGGTGGGTCCTGCGCTGCTCCTCGGTCAGGGTGGGCTTCAGCTCCTCCCAGTAGGCCTTGGCGGTGGCCAGGCTGTGGTTGCCGTCGCCGACGGCCAGCACCATCGGCTGCTGCCCTTTGGCAGCGGGCCAGCGGCGGGCAAAGGCGGCAGGGTCGGCCAGCGCCGCCAGCGCGGCGTCGATCCCGTCGATCAACGCGGGGTCCTCGACGGCCCAGCCGCGCAGATGCCCGCCGCCCAGCATCAGCTCACCGTCGTAGAGCGGCGGCAGCTGGTTCTTCATCAGTCCGATGGGCTCGATCAGCGTGCAGTCGGCGTCGTCGGCCAGCATCATGACGTGGGGCGTTTCCAGCGTCGCACCGCGGCGGACCTTGAGGCGCGGCGGGATGCGCTCCACGACGGTGCTCTCGCTCGGGCGGATGGCGGGCTTGGAGCCCTTCGCGTAGTCGTAGGCCTCAAGATCGACAGCGCCGACAAGGCCCTGCCGGACCGTGCCGTCCATCTGGGTACGCTCGACATAAACGTAGCCATGTACTTTCCGGGTCAGAACGGTTTTACGGTACTCCTCCATCGTGCGGCGGATGCTCTCTAAGCGCTCGGCCTCCTGCGGGGTGCCTAAGTACGCCTCCGGCAGAACGATGTGCAGGGTGCTGGGCTTGCCGTCGGCCAGGTGCTCGGCACGCTGCCAGTACTCCGGCTGGGAGGTGAACTGGTCAACGGCGATGCAGGCCCACGGGTCCAGCGGGACCCCGGCGGCGGGCAGTAAAATATCGGCTGCGGTAAAGCAGGCTTCGGACATAACAACGACCCCCTAACAGTTACAGAACAACGGTGTGGCCAACCAGGGCGTAGATCGCCAGCGACAGCACGCCGACGTAGATCATCGAGCTGGGCAGACCCTGGAAGATCGAGGAGATGGCCTTGCTGCGCAGACGGCGGCGGCCCTCCCGAACGATAAAGACGGCAAAGACATAGCCCAGCCCGCTGCCCAGAGCGAACGCGACGCTTTGCAAAATCGTATAGTTCTGGTTCGCGCAGATGAGCATCGTGCCCAGCACGGCGGTGCTGCAGGTGGCAAGGCTGAGTTGGCTGCGGCAGCTGGCGCGCAGCTTGCGGGGCAGCACGCCCAGCAGCAGCCAGGCCACGGCCATGGCCGCGATGCCGCAGGTCAGGTAGACGATGGGCCGCAGGGCCGAGATGGGCAGCCATGCGGGCAGATAATCACGCAGCCACGGGAAAAACAGGTCGTGTGCGGCCCAGCCGGCAGGTGCGGACAGCGTGATGACCAGCAGCAGCGGCAGGCAGAAATCCCACACCTGCGCGCGGTGGTCGGGCACGAGCTTCATCAGGCGGGTGACGCCCAGCGCGCGGGCCAGGATGACATTCTCCGCAAAGACGGCCAGCACCATATAGCTGATAAACTGCACAATACCGTTTAAAATCGGCTGCAGCTCAGTGCTTACGGTCAGCATACAGGCGGCGCACCTCCTCATGTTTATAATCGGTGTACAGGTTGGCAGCGGCGCACCAGATGGCGGCCAGGATACCCACGATGACAAAGCCGCCCGCGGGCAGTGCAGCCAGCGGCAGCAGCGCATTGTGCAGGATGACGTTGCCAAAGACCGCGCCCGTGGCCAGCAGCTCACGCAGGCAGCCTACGATGAGCAGCACAACACACATGCCGAGTGCGTTGTTGAAGCCGTGGCGGAACGCATCCCCCACGGGTTCAAGGTCGGAGAACTCCATGCGCTTGACGATGGCGGGCTCCACGACCATGATCGGCAGGTAGATGCCCAGCAGCGTCAGGTCAGAGCCGAACAGTGCGTAGAGCAAAACATACGTAGGGATGTAGAGAAGCGCCGCAGAGTAGCAGTACACCACGGGGCGGAAGCGGTTCTTTGTCAGATGGCAGATGGCCACGGCCAGCACACGGGTGAAGGTGACCAAAATCAGCGAGGCGATACAGAGCATGAGCGCCCGCTGACCGTCCAGCGCGGCACCGATGACCGGGGCCATGCCGAGGCCGCGCACAAGCACGGGGTTGGACAGCCAGATGTGGTCGGCGCGGATGCGCTCGTTCAGGGCAGCCTCCGCCGCGGCGTAGGAACGCGAGGCGCTGGCTTTTTTGGACTTCGGCGCAGGGGTCGGCTCCGGGTGGGCGATGTGCTCTGCCGGGGCGGGCGCAGCCGGTGCCGCAGGGGCCGCCTTTTGTACCGGCGGCATGACCTGCGTGGGTTGCTGGGCGGGCTGTGCCGCGGGTGCAGGGGGCTGCACGGCATGGGCGGCAGGCTCGGCAGTTCTGCGCTTCGGGATCGAGATCGTGCGGGTCTCGTCAGCTGCTGCGGGCGTCTGGCCGCTGCGGGCAGCGGGAGTGGGCTGGGGTGCTGCGGACGGTGTGACCGCGGGGCTCCTGCCGTACTCCCGGTCCCGGTAGCTGCGGAACCGATCCTCCTCGGCCTGGGCTTCCGCCTGGCGGGCGGCCTCGCGCTCAGCCTGGCGGCGCTGGACCTCCTCCAGCATGGCGCGGCGCTCCGCGGCGGTGTACCGCGGGCGGCTTGTCGGGATGATGCCGCCGCTGCGGGCGGCATCACTGCGCCCGGGCGCGGGCTGCTGCGGTGCGCCGGGCTGCTTTTCCGGTGCAGGGGCCGCCGGGGCGGCGGGTGCCTTGCCGGTCTGCATAGCGGCAAGGGCGGCCTCGATCTCGGCGCGGGAGGCGCCCTTCTCCGCCATGGCGCGGGCGACCTCGAGCATCTCCCTGGTGATGTGCGGGATAATTAAGGTCTCGGAGCGCTCCTCGCCCCGGCGCTTATTCGGGTTTTGTTGAATTGGCAAGGCGCTGCTCCTCCTCTCTCATAAAGCGGATGCGTTCGGTGCGGTGGCTGATGAGGTCGAGCCATTCGGGGATGGCGCTGACGATCAGCAGCGCACAGCAGGCCGCGCACTCATACGGGCTGAACACGCGGAACACATAGGTCATGATGCCCAGCGCCGCGCCGTAGATGATGCGACTCATGCGGCGATCCGGCATCGTGACCGGCTCACAGATCAGGAACAGGCCGGTGAACAGTGCCGTGCCGGACAGGACGACATATTTTTCCAGATAGAAGCGCTGGCGGATATATTCCCACGGCAGGCTGAAGGTCGGCAGCTCGTTCAGATTCGGGAAGAACCACGGCAGGCCGATGACAAAGATAAAGAACGGAATAACGACAGAAAGCTTGATGTGCCCGCGCACAAGCAGGAACAGCCCGCAGGCCATCACGACCAGCGCTGCGCTGGTGCCTATGGCGGCGGAGACGTTGCCGGTCAGCAGGTTCATCGTGCTGGCACTGGGCAGACCGCCATCCCGCAGAGTGGCGTTCATGCCCTCGACGAGAGTGGTGTTCACGCTGCCGAACAGCGGCAGCTGCGTGCCGGGAATGGGGTACGAAAAGACGTCCTGTGGCCACGAGATACCGGCCACGACGACGCCGACGGCGGCGGGATGGAACGGATAGTGGCCCTCGCCGCCGAACGCCTCCTTGACGAGCACGGCGACGATGACGGCGGAAATGACGATGGGATACGAGATGCTGGCAGGCATCAGCAGCACGATGAGCGCGGCAAAGCACTCACTGGACGGCTCATGGGACTGGTAGCCCGTGCCGTGCAGCGGGGCCAAGGCACAGTCGCACAGGTAGGCGGTCAGCAGTGCGGCCAGCAGCAAAAGCACCGGGCGCGCACCGTAGTAATACCACGACATGCCGATCAGCGGGACTGTGCACCACAGCAGGTCACTGTAGTAGCTGTAGTTCGCGCTGCGTTCAACTTTTTTACGATTGGGCATAGGAAAAAAGCTCCTTTACTTGCTGTGCAGGACGTTTACCACAGCGGCAGGATCTATGGCATGGAACAGCGAGCTTCCGGCCACGAGCCAGTCGACCCCGGCAGCGATGCACAGGGGGCCGGTCTCGGTGTTGATGCCGCCGTCCACCTCGATCAGGGTATCACAGCCGCGGCGGGTGCGCTCGGCACAGATGGCGGCAATGCGCGTGGGGGTGGTGGGGATGAACTTCTGCCCGCCGAAACCGGGCTCCACGCTCATGACCAAGATCAGATCGACAACGCCCAGATACGGGAAAACAGCTTCCACCGGCGTGCCGGGGCGGATGCTGATGCCGACCTGGCAGCCCGCAGCGCGGATAGCGGCGATGACCTCCTCTGCCGTGTCCGGCACAGCTTCGAGGTGGAAGGTGATGAGGCTGGCTCCTGCCCTGGCAAAGTCGGCGGCGTAGCGGGCCGGGTCACTGATCATCAGGTGGACGTCGTAGTAGACGTCGGGCATAGCGGCATGCAGGCATTTCAGCACCGGCGCGCCGTAGCTGATATTGGGTACAAAGTGCCCGTCCATCACGTCAAAGTGCATCAGGTCGACACCGGCCTCCAACAGGCGGGTGCAGTCATGCTTCAGGTTGGCAAAATCAGCTGACAGGATCGATGCGGCAATTTTCGTCATAATGTATATACTCCCTTGATAGTCCCTCTTTGTTGTACGTAGTATGTGCAGTGTGCACATATAAAACTATTATAGCCCATTGCGCCCCAAAAAGCAAGAAGCCCGCAGACCGGGTGTCCCGGTTTGCGGGCTGGGGCAAAAGGGCTTCCCCTGAAGGGAAAGCTGTCACCGCAGGTGACTGATGAGGGGAGAGCTTACGGAGAAAGCCCGTAAACGGGCGGCTGCCGCAGGCTTGCCCCTCATCCGGCCTCGGCCACCTTCCCCCGAGGGGGAAGGCTTATTTCTTTTCACTGTGCCAATGATGCACGGTCTGCAGCTGGAACTCAAAGTCGCGGGCATCCTTGGCAAGCTGGCTCGAGAGGATGATACCCGAGATAAACAGCAGCAGCGCCGCCACCAGCACAAAGCAGCAGACGATCAAAGTCGGGAAGCGCGGCACAAGGCCGGTCCGGAAATACTCGCCCAGCACCGGGATCATAAAGCCGATGCCGAACACGGCCAGGATCGCGGCCAGAATGCCGAAAAAGCTGAACGGGCGGTAGTTCTTGAACAGCCGCGCAATCGTGCCCAATACTTTAAAGCCGTCGGAGTAGGTGTTCAGCTTGCTCTCCGACCCTTCCGGACGGTCACGGTAGTCAATGACAACGTTCTCGACCTGCATATTGCGCTGCAGGGCGTGGATCGTCATCTCGGTCTCGATCTCAAACCCGCGGGACAGCACGGGATAGGTTTTGACGAACTGGTAGCTGAATGCGCGGTAGCCGGTCATAATATCCTTGATCTTGCCGCCAAACAGATGATTTGTGAAGAACCGCACCAGATCGTTGCCGAAGTTGTGGAACGGGCGCTTGTTCTGGGTGTAGTAGGTGCTGGACAGGCGGTCACCGACGACCATGTCGGCCTGGCGCCCGGTCACGGCAGCGACCATCTCGGGCGCGGCCTCCGCAGGGTAGGTGTCGTCGCCGTCCACAAGAATGTACGCCTCTGCGTCGATCTCGCGGAACATGCGGCGCATGACATTGCCCTTGCCCTGCTGGTACTCATGGCGGACAACGGCCCCGGCTCCGGCGGCCAGCTCGGCAGTGCCGTCGGTGGAATTGTTGTCGTAGACGTAGACGGTGGCGTCGGGCAGGACGCGGCGGAAATCCGAGACGACCTTCTCGACAGTCTTGGACTCGTTGTAGCAGGGGATCAGAACGGCGATTTTATCCATAATAACAGGACCTCCGGGCGGATTTTACATCCAGAATTGAACAAGGCGGCTGACGGTGTAGTAAAGGGAAGGATTCATGCCCTGCAGATACGGCTCCATGGCGAAGAGCGTGCAGAAGCGGTAGACGGCGGTATATGCCACAGCGGCGGCCATGACGGTGCGCAGTGCGGGCAGCGCCGCAGCGGCAGTGCCCTCCCCCAGCGCTGCGCGGCGGGAGAGCGCACCCTCGGCGCAGAACCAGCACAGCGCCGCGCCAAGCAGCAGCACGGGGCTGTAATCCATCAAATAGCGGTAGAGCACCCCGGCCATCTCGCAGTCAACAACGGTCATGACGACCATGGCGGCCGGGCTGCCGTAGACCACACAGGCGGCGACACGGCGGCGGTGCAGACAGCGGCGGAACGCGGGAAGCAGCGGCAGCGCCAGCACCCACAGGTACGGCGTGGCGGCCAGAATGCCGCCCGTGAACTTCTCGCTGATCGTGCGGATGACGGCGTTCGTCTGGACGTCGGTCTCCCGCAGGAACGGGAAAACACCCTGCCAGCTGGGCAGCTCGAACAGACTCGTGAACACAGCCGGGCCGATGCGCACGGCGTTAAAGCCGCGCTGGGTCATATCGTTGCCGGTCAGGTTGTAGTTGGCGCCAAAGTCAAAGGGCGAGCCGAACCGCGCAGCGTTGTACCACATGAGCCCGGCAGCGACCAGCACCACCGGCAGCAGAAACGCGGCGGCCTCCCCTGCCCCGGCGCGGCTGCGCAGCCGCTTCTGCCCGATATACCGCGGCCAGAAGATGGGCACGGCCAAAAACGCAAACAGCTCCATCTGGGGGCGGCACCCGGCGACGAGCGCCACGCAGAGACTGCCGAAGACCAGCTTGACGACCAGCGCACCGCGCTTTTCCACCGGCGTGCTGGCGGCGGAGAGCCAGAGCCAAAGCCCCAGCATCAGCAGCGCCGCACCGCAGAGGATGGCATATTCATAAATGTAGGGGCGCAGCAACAGATAGTAGAACTGACTGCCCAGCGCCACGGCGGCCACGGCCAGCAGGTACGCCGCGGCGGACGCCTGCGGGAAACACCGGCGCACGGCCTGCCCGACGACGCCGAAGCAGGCGGCGAGGAAGATCAGCCCCAGCAGGACCATGCAGGGCGCATAGGCCAGGTTCTGGATGCCGGTCAGTGCCTCAAACGGCAGCTGGAACAAAAGACACGGCACAATGCCAAAATAGACGTAGTAGCGTCCATTGTAAAAGGCGTGGTCCCAGTGGATGTCGTTGATCTGCGCGGCGTCGCGCGCCCCGGCATCGTAGGGGTTGTCCAGCGCCAGCAGCTCGGCGGGCGGGTCGGCCTCCAGGTCAAGGCGCCCGTTCAGCAGGCTGTGCGCCAGCGCGCCGTACTGCTGGTAGACGAAGCTGACCGTGCTCTCCCCGTCCCAGAACGCGGTGTTGTAATCTTTTGTGGCAAGGCCGGTGTTGCTCGGCTCCCAGAACGGGATGACCACGACGAAGGCAGCCAGCACAAGGCCCAGCACGGCGGCTGCGGCGCGGTCACAGACATTGCCCGCCAGCCAGCGGCGGTGCCACAGCCCGCTGGCCGGGCGCAGGCTGTAGACGGCCAGCAGCGCCAGAAATACCGCGCAGAAGCGCAAAATCGAGAAATCCAGCGCGCGCGGCGCGTTGGCCGTGATGCCGCGGAAGGTCAGCGCCACTGGGAACTGCGCGTAGGTGGAGCTGTACCCGGCAGCGGTCAGCGTCAGCATCCCGACGGAGCCGGTCAGGTCCAGGCTGATGACCTGGGTGCGCGGGGCCTGCAGCCCCACCTGCCAGCTGCCGAAGCGGGTCAGCTCGGTGTTGGCGGCGTCGGTGCCCTCAATGGTGAAGATCACGGCGCTGTCGGCGTGGAGCGGCTCGGTGTCGTCGCTGACCAGACCGTCAAACCGCAGGTTGTAGATGGGCTGGTCAATGTCGAGGAACCGCAGATAGGTGCGGCCCTCGTCGAGCGAGATCGTGCCGACGCCGCGCCCGACGTTGATGTTGTCGTCAAGGTAATCGACGAGCTGAAACGGCGTGTAGCTGTGGGTGTTGAAGTAGGCCACATTGCCGACGAACACCTCCAGCCCCAGCGCCGTGACGGCCAGCAGCGGGACGACGGCCTTTAACCCTTTGCGCCCGAGGCTGCGCAGCCCGGCGGTGACAAGCCCCGCCCAGCCGGTCATGGCGGTGAGGGCGACGAGCCGGAACGCGTGGAAGCCGACGGTCAGCCCGGGGCGGTGGTAGGCGCACAGAGCGAACACCCAGACGGCCAGCCAGAGCCCGGCGGCCCAGGCAGTGTCGCGGCGGGAAACCCTGCGGTGGGATACTACCGCAGGAACCGCACCGAAGATGCCGGAGACGAGCACGGTGAGGAGCAGGGTGATTATAATAAACATAAGAATAATGCTCCTCCTTTTGTGGGATGGGTGATGTGGCAGCGGGAAATGGCCAGAGCCCTTCCGGTCATCGCTGGCGCTCGACCACCTCCCCTGAAAGGGGAGGCTTTTTTCGGGCGTACGCCCGTGAAAGGCGCCCCACAGGGTGGGGAGCTGGCCGAGCTTGCGAGGCCTGAGGGGCCTTACCCTGCGGGAGCTGCCGCTTCACTGCTTTGCATACTTCTCCATCTCGTGCAGCCAGAAATTGGCGGTGCGGTTCCAGCTGTACTTTTCCAGCACTGCATCAAGGGTGGCAACAGGCTATATGGCTAGTGCAGCGGTTCCATCGGTGAAGTTGTCACAGAGTCTATATTTTTTGTTTGGGTTCGATATGAGCTGAATTACAAAGCTGAACCAGAAAACAGCTAAGTGCGAAAAATGTAATAGAGAGTTCACGATGTGTGAAACCGAAGTGAATATAGGAGTGATTCTGTGTAAAATAGTACCACACAAAAGGCATACAAGCAACTAAGCATAAAGGGGAGAAAGCTAAAATATTATGCAAAGTCAAACAATGGCGGTGTAAAGCCAATACGATAGTAACTAAGAAAAGAAAAAGCCAAAGAATTTTCCACGTACGTAAATCGTATGCCTGAAGATTGTTTTTTAGGGTAGCCATATAGGTTATGGTTTGCCCCAGTGTTTCATGAGAAGAACGGAGAATAATGCTGTTATATGCTTCAGAAAAGAGGTTTTCCTGCAAGATGACAGAACCAAGCAACCATTTTTCTGCCCAGAAACCAATATAACCAATGCCCCACGATAAAGAGCAAGTTGTAATTTGGAAAAAACGTTGAGAAGGAGAACTTGTCTCTAACTGTAAATACAGAATGAGGGGGATTCCTAAGGTAACAAGCGGATATGTCAGAAAATCAAAATAACTTGTTGCCATGCCAAGTGATAAGAAAAACAACCAATTAAATTTATTTATTATATTTGTATGGCGTAGAAGAACAACACAGCCAATAGCCATAATGAGAAAACACGGAGTATATTGAAGGCAGATGCCTGTAGCTATCGGGGTTAAAGAGCAGAACATTAGTGCCAGAGGAAAAAGAAGGTGAGTTAATGAATGACAGGATAACAGATGAGCAATCCATAACATTAAGAAAAGCTGAACAAGCGTATTCAAGCGTAAGATATCTTTGTAATCCAGCAACAGAAGAAGTGGTCTCAAAATGGCCAACTGACCCTGCCAATAACGATCATATGGGCCGTGGGCAGATTCGTTGGTTGCACTGAGTGAAGAAATTAGCTTTCGATAAGACCAATTTTCATCTCCCTCTGGTGGAAGGACGGAATAAATGGCGGCAGCCTTCACAAAAGGACTTTCATTTCCATCATAGATAGCTTCGGATAAAATAGTTGCTTCTGTTAAGTAATCCAAATGCGTAGCTAAATCATCCTTTACGAGGGCAACAGAACCGTTATAAAAAACATCAGGTGTGCTCTCTAAGTGACTGCGCATACGATTAGTGGGCAGGCAGAACGCAATAACTAAGAATAAATAGCATAAAACAGCCCACAAAAGCAGCCAAATAACAGTGATACCGACTTTGCACTTGAATGTAAGTGAAGTCCCTTTGGATGGGGGAGAAATAAATTTCATAGAAGTTCTCCTAGTTTATGGTTTATGCTGTTACTGCTTTGCATACTTCTCCATCTCGTGCAGCCAGAACTCGGCGGTCTTGTCC
>ERZ1034865.1398-NODE-1398-length-10648-cov-5.137449_pt1 | contig 10648 bp, 14 predicted proteins | sample MGYA00520632_ERZ1034865 | MGnify/ENA primary metagenome ERZ1034865 (study PRJEB33766, sample SAMN09781738) | gut metagenome | biome: gut microbiome | host: Homo sapiens | place: Madagascar | study: EMG produced TPA metagenomics assembly of the PRJNA485056 data...
AAAAAATTAAAAGAAAGGCAATAAGAAGATGGGTAAAAACAGAGAAAGATTAAATGTATATGATTATCCGCAATTCATTGAATTTATAAGGAAATCATATCTTTCAATAAGAAAGGAGGATAGAAGCAGTAAAAACTGTGCAATGGCAGAAGACTTTGCAAGAAGAATGCTAAAATATTACGTAAAACACGGTGTGAAACCTGAAAAGTATCAGGAAAATGCAACATCAGAAACCATAACAAAAATATTACGGCAATATATGGACGGAAGAATGAGCAGCAGCAAAGGTCCTCGGGATGAGGTTATTATTTGCGATCACGCTGAGAGGTTGAGAGCAATAGCAGAGAAAATGTTTCATTGTACGGTAAGTCCGTATGAAGCAGGAATACTTCGAGTCAAAAATTTAATTTGCCAATGTGGTGCAAAAACCGAATTCGTTGATAGTAAGGTCATATATGGCAGAAGTTATGGATATGCTTATTTGTGCCCTAATTGCGGAGCTTATGTTGGAACACATAGAGGAACGGCGACACCGCTTGGGATACCTGCTAAAAAAGAAACGCAGCAAAAAAGAAGAAAAGCGCATAAGGCTTTGGACAGTATATGGAAAAACAATCCGGATATAGGAAGAAAACAGGTTTATCTGGCCTTGGCAAAAGCCCTTGAGATACCTGAAGAAGAGGCACATATCGGCATGATGAATTCCGATTCCTGCGAAAAAACAATAAAACTTGTAGAGAATGGAAGTATACAAAGTTATTTAAATATTGTCTAATCTTGGTTAATATTATGTGCAATGCACTTGTAAAGTGCCAAGAATATGATAGAATGAAACAAAAAGGAGAAAATGTAAAATGGCAATGAAAAAAAATTTGACACTGAGGATAGATCCTGAACTTAAGATGCAGGCAAGTGAATTATTCAATGCTCTTGGAATGGATTTGAGTACTGCAACAGGCATTTTTTTCAGGCAGGCATTACGCTGCCATGGATTGCCTTTTGAGGTAAAACTGGATGATCCGAACGAAATTTCGATCAAAGCGATTGAAGATGCGATTAATGATCGAAATATGAGTGGACCATTTGATTCTGTTTCAGATTTGATGGAGGCCCTAGATGCTTAGGATAGAATTCACTAGTCAGTTCAAAAAAGACTATAAATTGGCAATGAAAAGGGGGCTTCCCAAAAATGAACTCGAAAAGGTTATTTCGCTTCTTAGTGCGGAGAAGAAACTTCCAGAAAAGTATAGGGATCATGAGCTTATATCATCAAAAAATTATAAAAATGTCCGAGAGTGTCACATTAAACCAGACTGGTTATTGATCTATAGAGTTGAATGTGAGAACTTGATTTTGAAATTGCTCAGAACTGGAAGTCATAGTGATTTATTTTAAAAGAAATGCACGCCTCATTAAACGAGTTAATGAGGCGTGCATTTTTCTGTTTTCAAAGAACTAGGCTATTAACAAAAACACTGGAAAACACTGGGAGACTATAGAAAATAGGGGTTGATATAAGCAAAGTCAAGTATTCGTATAATAACCATTTAACGAATACTTATTGACTAAAAAAGCCCCCTCACGTATAATTGATGTATCAACATCTGGCAAAGGAGTTTTACTTATGGCAACAATTGATTATAAAACAAAGAAAGCTGGAGAGCTGCGTGAAAAAGCTAAGCAGATACTTAGTGGACTTCCAGCATATTGTCAAACCTACTATGATGGGATCGCAGGAAAAGCTGGCGGGACGATCTATTCATATATGCGTTGCCTCGATGTTTTTTTTCAGTATCTTATCAGCGAAAATCCTGCATTGTCAAAAAAGGGACAAAAAAATATAACGCTTGAAGATTTGGCACTTTTAACCAGGTCGGATATTTATGACTTTATAAATTCCAGATACATTTATAATGCTGAGAATTTGGATATTCCGCAGGAAAATAGTACAAAACGCATTTATCTGTCTGCCCTTTCCTCTTTTTTTTCGTTCTGGGAAGACGAAGAGGTTTTTGAGAAAAATGTTGTAAAAAAAGTAGATCGTAGCCAATATAGTGATCGAAGAAGGCATCGAGTTATTCGTCTCGATGATGAAGAAGAACAAGGAATGATTGATGCTATACTGTATGGAAAAGGTCTTACCGAGAAACAGCAAATAGCTTGTGAGAAAACACGATCGCGGGATTATGCAATTTGTCTGACATTACTACGCACCGGAATTCGAGTTTCTGAGCTTGTCGGATTGGATATCGGTGATATAAATTTTAAGAAAAAATGCTTTTCTGTTGCAAGGAAAAAGTCTACAAAAAAGGACGATATAGTGTTTTTTGATGATGATGTAGACGAAGCACTCCAGGAATATCTTGGGGAGATGGCCGCCCCCTTCTCTACTCCACCAGAAACTCCTGTTTTTCGCGTTTCACAAGGTAAGTATAAGGGGAATCGTTTAACTGTACGAAGCGTGGAATCAATTGTTGCAAAATACTCTAAGGCTGGTGCCGGCAAACAGGTATATCCGCATAAGCTTAGAGCAAGCTATGCTACGAACATGATTGCGGCCACTGGGAATATAGAACTTGTAAAAGAACAGCTTGGACATATGAACATTCAAACTACAACATTGTACATCGACGACGCTGTTCTCGAAAAAGAAAAAGCGCGAAATTTATTAAAAGAAAAACATGATCATCATAAAAAGAAAGAGGAACTTTAGCCTACTTTGGTATTTTGAAAAAATGTCACAGTCTCCCGCCTCGTACTGGTATAGGAGACGGGAGACTGTGACATTAAACGTTATGTTATATTTTTCGAAAGTTTGTCTTGTAATTTTTTATATGAAAAGCCTAGAATTCTTTCTTTTCTTTCACGAAGCATGGTCTTATAGAACTTCTTTTGCAAATCTGAAATGTATGGTGTCTGTTCGACTATTGATTCTATTTTGTTCATATTTATGCGTGGATACATCTTGAGCAAAGCCTTATTGCAATCAACATTCTCTAATGAAGAAATAAAATTGAAATAGTGAATCTTTTGCCCATCAATTTGTATACAAGATCGCGGCCGCTCGAATATCCGTAGATTTCTTTCTTTTGGATCATCTAATACCAGCTGCATGACTTTATCATCAGCCTGCGGATAAATGCAACTTCCGCAATCATAAATTGGAGCGATAGAAATAGAATCAGTTTTACCATCATATAAAAAACCCCAATTTCCATTATGACGATCCCAGTTACCTATTAGTGCATCGATAATGAACATGTCCCAAAACCAATCTGAAAGCTTAACCGGATCTAAGACTGTTTGTTTTTCTATTGCACTAACAATGTCTTTTAATTCTGTTCCGTAGCCGCTTTCAGAAGAAGTGATTATTGTATTTTTTATAGATGCAAAATCTTGAAGACTAAGACCTTCAGATTCAAAGTCTTTGCATGCGACTACAACCTTTTCTTCGCCATTAGTAGTATAGGTTCCCAAAATTGTTTTTTGCACTGGGAAACCAACGCTTTCGAAAATATGGCATCCTAAAAATTCAGAGATACAGTTATTTGCATAACTCATATCACCATTTAATTTTGCCGCCCCGGGGAACTTTAGCATATAAAGTTCGTTATTGTATAAAATAGATAGCTTGCCACCACCCGCACCGCCATAGGCTTTCTTGCGGGTTGGAAGCTTTGTGAAATCAATCATATTAACTCCTTTTCTAATCTTAGGTATTTTTTTCTCAGATACCATGCTTGAGCGCCCGATATTTGTTGATTAATCTCAGCGCTATTAATATCCGCACTTAGATCGCACCAACATAAATCCCAGTGAATATCAGTTCCTCCGCCGTCTATAATCTCCCATGACGCTTTTATATTCTCTATGGATGCTTCTAAATAATCAGGGAGCCCTTTTTCAAGATAACCTTCATCATCTGGTAAACCGGTTTCTTTATTATAAAGATTATAAAGCGAAGAATTAGTAAAATTATCCTTCATTTATTTGAGCAGCCGGAGACCCGTGACTTTAGTCGTGGGAGGAGGCTGTATCCTAAGATTAATCTAAGACAAAACCTCTAAGCTGCTTTTCCTCCCTTCTGTTAAATAAGATTTTCTTTTCTCCAATAATTTTATTTTTTTATAGCTTATCCCTGCTGAAACTTTTACACCGTCAAGGTGTCTAAGATCAAAGTATCCGTTACTTCGTCTTCCAAAAACAAAGCATTCCTCACCTTTACATAGCACTTTGTCGAATAGCTGATATCCGAACACATATTTAGATGCTTGATTATTTTTTCTGTATCCACCTTTGCTTATGGTTAATTTATGTATTTGCCTATTATGACAACGTACCTTCTTTTGGTAGAAATAATAACCAAGTGGTTCTGCATTTGGATGTTTACTTATGCATCTTGCATCAACATAATGAGATTTAGGAAGATTATTTTCTATACGAACAGCTTTTGTCGTATAACCGTATGTCATATTGACATTTGGATATGTTTTTTTTAGTTCGTTGTATAATGTCCATCTCATGATACCCATGAAGGTTGCATCTTTATATGATTTTGTTGTCTCAGGAGTCCATCCCCATAGAAAACCATCCTTCTTATGGTTCTTGCTGTCATTGCAAGTTCCGCATAATGTTATTACGCTGCTAGGTTTATTAGTATGGTCGCCAAACCAATAGCCCCAGTGATGCATATGTAGTACAGGATCTTTGCTTTTTCCCTTGCACCATTGACAGGTGTAGTTATCTCTGAAAAAGCAATATTCTCTAAGATTGTTGAAATCTTTTAGTTCGCCATTTTGATAATCTGTTCCTTCCGGAACAGGCAAGCCTTGATCTATTGTTTTTAGTTTTTGTAAATCAAACTGTGCTACCTCAACAACAATATTTGCTATTGGAAGCATTTCGCACACATGTCTAATGATATTAAGATGCGTATTAACCTTCTCTCTTACAGATGGCGCAAGCCAACCTTCTTTTTTGCTAGATGTTCGATTTAGAAAACGTGGTTTTCTGTATCTAGTTTTTCTGTTACGCCTTGTGCTACGAAGCTCTCGTCTATCTGCTAAATTTTTTGATATATCATTTCTTAGCTCGACTTCTGCTTCGGACAACACCTCATCTTCAGTTGTTGCAGAAATTCCGATATATTTAGAGCCTGCGTCAACACCTAGAGATATTGGCTGAACATTTTCTTCAGCATGATAGTTAAGTTTAATGGTAAACGGACAACGATTAAGTATTTTTGCTTTACCATCTTTTAACAAACGTCTTACTTTGCCGAATCGTTTTGTCGGCATAAGCGGTTGTCCATTATTATTGATTACATATACCAACATAACGATTCTCCTTTCTACTAAAATATATTTATGGTCAATATCCCTTACAGCCAGTAAGGAATTGCCCATCTTGTTGCTTAAGCTGTATAATGATGGAGCAATTGGTATATCGGATCCTTTCTTGGACTTCGCGTCCGTAATTAAGACTGATAACCAGCTCCTCATTCGCAGCGTTCGTTTTATGCAGGTTGAATCGCCCTGCGTGCATTCGTGTCATACCACAGTAGATTGAACAGGCAATGAGTAAAACTGGTACTTATCCATTGCAATAATCTTAAGGAGTGACAATTTATGAACGCAGTAGGTATCGATGCTTCAAAAGGTAAGAGTATGGTTGCTATCATGCGACCTTTCGGTGAAATCGTTTCTGCACCTTTCGAAATCAAACACACAAACAGTGACATCAATTCACTTGTAGAGCTTATCAACTCTTAAGTTATATTTTTCTTTTTTACTATGCTTTAATGCTATAAGCCAGTGCATAGTGACTGTCAGTTAGCCTTCGCCAATGTTATTGTAGGGTTTAACGTATGCAGCACTATTCCTACCCTTCAGAATTATTTAACTACATACCGCAGAGCATGGGACTAGGCTAAAACATCCCAAGGTGCCTATTTCCTACATAACGTAGCACTCGTAGTGCTTAGGCTAGTCAACTAGGGCTGATAAAGATTAATGCGCAGCACTATTTTTTATGCAAGCCCGCGACTTTAGTCGTGGGTAGTTGACCCTCCACATCTTCTAATTCACATTTCTCTGTATCTATATGCTATATGACGCATCCATGAAATGTCAAGAAATTTGTTTTTGATGATAACCTCATATTGCCTGACAAAAAGACAATACGAGGTTATCATAGAAGAAATAGAAAGTTATTTATTATTCTGTTACATTTGAAACATCCGGAGTTATAAAGAATACAGTTCTTTCTCCATCATGCCATAGAATTTGTCCGTATTCAAAATCACAAAATGTTCCATCAAAGTTAACTTCAGAGTCATCAATATTAATGAGCTCTGTTTCGTATGCCTTCCTTAATGCAGCAGATGCCGAAGTTTTATCTGGACAAAGGATTACTCTTCTTTCATCCATAAAATCCAAGTCGCTTTTTCGGAATATAACTAAAGCAACTGGACTTTCAAAATCATCGGATTTAGTCTGCATTTTATGTTTGAACTCGTCCTCTTTTAACGCAAGCAGAAGCTTATAATAAAGCGGAAATTCGTTAGAATATCCATGTTCATTTATTCCGTCAAGGCAACCGATTACGCAGCTGATGCCAGCATCATAAATTGATGAAGCTTCATCTACAACAGCGTTCCAGTCCATCTGACACCAGTAGCCATCTTTTCCGCTTTCTATACTTGCCATAAAAAGCATTTCCCCCGGAATGCCGAAAAGAATTTTTTTATCAACGCAAAATGTTAATAATGCATTGATATCATTTTTCTCAAAAATACTTGTTTTTTCAGTGTTTTCCATTTTTCGTTTCCTTTCTCTTTTCTTTTTTATAAAATTCCCTCTGCAAAACCACACCCCTTTACAGGGTGTGGTGGTTCACCTTTTTTGTTTCTTTGATTTTAGAATCTGCTTCTCTTTCTTTTCGGAACAGCAGTAATCTCGAAAAACAGCTTGCACAGCATAAGAAGCATGCTTATCTCTTTCATACAAGAGATATTCTTCGCATGCTCCATGGCATGATGCGGAACGCTTTTCGCAGTGTTCGGTACATGGGCATTTTCTCATGAATAATCTCCTTCTACTTTCCATTAGATATGTTTTTCGCAGAGGATTCCCTCTGCATTTTTAGTATTTAGACGGACTTTAAGCTTCGTATTGCACTTTGGGCATTTAAGATATCCGTGCATTCCGAGATTCACCATCCTGCATTGCCTCTTGTAACTCCATATGAGGGCGCAAGTAGGACAGAAAATCTCATATTTTGGCGCCTCTTTTTCTCGCTTCTTTTGCCAAGACGACATATTCTCCCAAGGAACATATCTTGCTTCAGGTAAGCCATGATAATTCTTATTTTTCGTGGCGATTTGGAGAGCATATAGCTTCCACTTCCCCTTATGGCCATCACTAGGACACAAAGCGTGGAGAATTTCGTGTGCAATAGTGACCTTTACTTTGAGATCATCTACTTCACCGGTAAAGAAAGTGCCATTGATTTCTATAAGCCCCTTTTTCGGCCCGTTTACAAAGCATCGTCCAAGGGCTGTACGAAGCCGGAAGTTTAGTCTGCAGTTGCGCCCGCAGCTTTTAGGAAGCAGAACGCCGGCTGCTATCATATCTGACCTAACGGTTTCTACATATGTAGAAAGTTCGTTTTCATTTCTCCTATTTTCCATTTTTTCTCCTTTTCTCTTTTTACAAGAAAATGCAACCAGTATAGAACCAATTGCATTTTCTTGTACTTGTTGTTACATGAACAGAGCACGTGGGATTTTGTTCTTTGGAACATGTACTTCCGAAAACATACAATCCCCTGCATCATTGAAGAACTCAATCACAAGGCTGCGAACTTCGATGACATTAAGCCCTGACGATTCTCCATCCTCTCCAAGATAGATATAAAACTCACTGAACTTGTCTAAGTTCTCTGTGAAATCTTTCTTGGTGAGGGCTGCTGCATCTGGAAAGGACTCATTATCCAAATGGGTCACCTCGCAACGTATGATCGATGCATCCTCTGCATCGATGCGGCCATAATACGTTAAGAAATCAAACGGATGTTTCGACCCGTCCTTGAAAAGAACTTCGTATCCACCCGGACTGATATAATCCGTTTTCTTATCGATATTACGGCTTAACTGTACATCGAATGTCATTCTACAAAGCATTCGAGGCCTCCTCTCTTTTCGTTTGCAACGAATCTTTTTTGCGGTCAATCTCAGTATAGATACACTGCCAATCGCCATCAGTGCATGAAGATAGCATATCTGATACATCTGTCTGGCAATGGATTACATCTATATTTTCTTCTGAAGGTTCAAATCCCTTCTCCTCCAGACAACCCGCAATGTCATCACGAGTCCAGATTTTCCATGCAACGATATTTTCGTCATGATCAAGGCTTTGAACTACTTTAGGCCTACTGAGAACCTTCTCCTTGAACTGATCAGTTTCCTTGAGTTGGTCTACAGCCATCTGAAAGCCAACGGACCAGAAATATATCCGATTGCTGATTTCTCTGCCGAAGTCATATATCCACTCATGGATATCAGGCCCAAGATAACTCTCAACTATCTCAATGTGATCATCGTCCCAAATTATTCTGGAACACGAATAATCTATGTGCTCCAGTACGAACTCTCTCAATTCATCAATATCGTGATCGATGTCGTTATATTTTGAATTGACAGCATCACAAAGGCCACCGTTATTTTCTTCAATGGCTTCTTCGAATTCTTCACGAAGTCCTTCCAACGCTTCAAGGATAGTTGTAGGCGACAAATGATACAGACACCCCTTCTCTATGCACTGAAGTTTCCCTATGAAGTAATAAATTGAATCTACATAGGAGTAGATATCGGACACTGTTACTTCATGGAACCAGCTTGCAGTAGCACATCCACTGTCACCAGTGATTATAAGGTCTCCGTTTCGTTTATCTACAATGAAGCGAGCGGAGAGATTGAATGTTCTCTTTGCCCTCCAATCAAGGATGCAAACCTCGCTGTTGTTTTCAATGAGCTTTGCTTGAAATTCCATTTTTTTAAAATAGTTGAACGCCTCAACTTTCTCTCTTTCCTCATATGTTTTCATTTTTCAATATGTCTTGGAAAGCTGCATTTAACAACTCTCCAAGACTCTCCTCCCTTCTTACTTAAGCTTCAGTTTCCTTAACTCATCCTCGACTTCAGGCAATTGCTTCAATCGTTCTTCGATTTGCGGAACAATGCCCTCTGCCGTATCGAAGACATACAGCATGATATCAAACAGAAGAAAAAACTGTTTGGCGAAATCACTACTGTACGGGTCGTATTCTGTTACAAGAAAACTAATCTTTTGCATCAGAGTACACCAGGCCTCCGTTTCTTCGTCACGGGTTTCGATACTAAAAGTATCTTTCCATTGACGGAGTGTCTGGCTTTTTAATGAGTTACTGCATGGTAAATCCTCAGATTGTGGAGGCGCAAAATATACGAACTCCGCTTCCTTTGAGGATTTATCCACTACATGCATCCTGCCCAGTGGAAACAATGCACATACAGTTGGTTTTTCTGTATGAACAGAGCACTTTCCATATTTTGTGAGCAGTTTGCATCTCCCAGTACCATCATCAAATGCTAACAGTCGCACGGGAACTTTGCTGGTATCGCCCGGATAAGGGTCCTGGCAATACTCTACAATAACTGGTAATGTGTCCTCAAGAGCAAGCCCTTTTGCGATGTGGTAGATGTCCACACCGTTAAGTGGAATATCTCCAACGATGCTGCGATTGCAGCATCTTCCGCAACCTTTACACTCAAAGCTGAAGGAATCAGAATCCTTCATAGGGTTTTTCAGATATCCCTCTATTTCTTTTTCGTTCATCATAAAATTCTCCTTTTTCTCTTGAATATTTCTAGAAATAACGGGCGTAAATGGAAATTTCCTTTCTTACTTAAGCTTTATTTCTTCTAATTCCTCATATAAAGCATCCATGTCTTTTACCCGCCTTTTGATTTGCGGCATGATGCCTTCTGCTGTATCGTAGACGTACAGCAGGATATCAAACAAGGTAAACGCCTGTTCTACGATACCGCTGCTGTACAGGTCGTACTCTGTTATAAGAGTACTGATTTTTTGCGATAGAACGATCCACATCTCCGTTTCCTCGTCGCGAATCTCGATGCTAAAAGCATCTTTCCACTGACGGAGTGTTTGCCTTTTTGAGGAGTTACTGCATGGTAAATCCTCAGGTTGTGGAGGCGCAAAATATACGAACTCCGATTTTTTTGAGGATTTGTGTAAGACATACATTCTGCCCAGTGGATATAATGCACATACAGTTGGTTTTTCTGTATGTGCAGAGCACTTTCCACTTTTTGAAAGCAGTTTGCATCTCCCAGTACCATCATCGAATGCTAACAGCCGCACGGGAACTTTGATTGTATCGCCTGGATAAGGAGCCTGGCAATAGTCTACAAGAACCGGAAATGTGTTCTTGTAACCAAGCTCCTTTGCGACGTGGTAAATATCTACGCCGGTAAGGGGGATGTCCCCTACATGCTCTCGATTGCAGCAATTTCCGCAGCCTTTACACTCGAAATTGAAGGAATCTGAATCCTTCATACGATGCTCGATATAATACCTTGCTTTTT
>ERZ1034865.1400-NODE-1400-length-10610-cov-7.625865_pt1 | contig 10610 bp, 9 predicted proteins | sample MGYA00520632_ERZ1034865 | MGnify/ENA primary metagenome ERZ1034865 (study PRJEB33766, sample SAMN09781738) | gut metagenome | biome: gut microbiome | host: Homo sapiens | place: Madagascar | study: EMG produced TPA metagenomics assembly of the PRJNA485056 data...
GAACGCTGCGCGTACTTGATAATTTTTAGGTTGTGTGGTATATAAAAGGCAACTGGATTTCAAACACAGCTACCCATCGGGGTGCGATACAAGCAAGTTGCTATCCGATGACCTTGAAAACGAATTGTACTACGATGGTTTTTGAAAAGTTCTGTATCACTACTCGCACCAAAAGAAATGACCGAGGTATATCCCCTGCGGGGGATGTACCTCGGTCATTTTTATTTTTCGGTTGTCTCTGCCGGTACCACACCGTACTCGTCGGCGCTGACGGGGTCTGCATAGACGGCGTAGCGCTGGGGGGTGTGGGTCAGGATGCCAAAGGGGTAGCAGGTGTACAGGATGCAGCTGGGCTCCTCGGCACCCCAGCGCACCTTATCGACGTCGGTCTCCTGAATGACCTGCATGTCGGTGACTTTATAGGTAAAGTCGCCCCAGTCGGTCTCCAGATGAATGATGGCACCGAGCTGCGTCGAGCCAAGGTCCGAGAAGTACGTGCCCGTATGCCCACCGATAAAGACTGTGCCGTTCTCGCCGGGCAGGACGCAGTCACTCTCGGCGCGGCAGCCCGCACCGCGGCCAAACTGGCCCTCGCTGTCGCCCCAATAGAGGGCGCAGTCCACGTTTGTGCCTTCGACCCAGATGCGGCCCAGCTTATCGCCGTACTGCACGCTGTCGTGCTCGGCCTGCGCAGCGGTGACCTGCTCGGCACGCTTCGCGGCGGCTTCTTCGGCGGCCAGGCGTTCTTCCTCCTGACGGGCGGCCTCGGCGGCTTCACTGGCGGCGCGGGCAGCCTCCTCCTCGGCGGCTTTGGCGGCGGCCTCGCTGGCAGCAGCGGTACTGGCCGCAGCGGCAGCTTCGGCAGCTCTCTGCCGGTTTTTGGAGATGACCAGCGCCGCCGCTATGCCGACGCAGACGGCCAGCGCCAATGCGCAGAGGGCCAGGCACTTTGCCATCCGTTTGCGGCTCATGCGTTGTGCTCCCGGCTGGCGAGGTAAGCAGCGGGGCCGCTCCGGTACAGATCGCCGCCGTGGGTGTCCAGCAGGACCGTCAGCGGGAAGTCCTTAACCACCAACTTGCGCACCGCCTCACAGCCGAGGTCCGGCCACGCAATGATCTCACAGCTCTGCACACTGCCGGCCATCAGGGCACCGGCCCCGCCGATGGCGGCCAGATAGACCGCGCCGTTTTTGACGACGGACTGCTTGACGGCATCGGTGCGCTTGCCCTTGCCGATCATGCAGGCCAGTCCCAGATCCAGCAGCCGCGGCGTGTAGGCGTCCATACGGCCCGAGGTCGTGGGGCCTGCCGCGCCGATGGCACAGCCCGGGCGCTCCGGCGTGGGGCCGACGTAGTAGATGGCCGCGCCCTCAATGGGGAACGGCAGCGGCTCGCCCTTGTCCAGCAGCTCCATCATGCGGGCGTGGGCGGCGTCACGGGCGGTGTAGACCACGCCCGACAGCAGCACGGTATCCCCTGCTTTCAGCGGTGCAAGGTCCTGCTTGGCGAGGGGCGTTTTCAGTACATATTGCATCGTTGCGCCTCCTTACAGCGTGCGGCTGGCGCGGCGGGTGACGTGGCAGCTGATGTTGACGGCCACGGGCAGGCAGGCCACATGGGTGGGCTTTTGCTCAATGGCAACCCCCAGGCAGGTCGTGGCACCGCCAAAGCCCTGCGGGCCAAAGCCTGTGGCATTGATGGCGTCCAGCAGTTCCTTTTCCAGCGCTGCATAATACGGGTCGGCGTTGGGTTCGTCCAGCGGGCGCAGCAGCGCCTTTTTGGCCAGCGCTGCGCAGTGGTCGAAGCTGCCGCCGATGCCGATACCCAGCACAATGGGCGGGCAGGGGTTGGCTCCGGCCTGCTCCACCGTGTCAAGCACGAATTTTTTCACGCCCTCGACGCCGTCGGCTGGCTTGAGCATGGCAAGGCGGCTCATGTTCTCACTGCCCGCGCCCTTGGGGGCGACGGTGATTTTGCAGCCGCTGCCCGGCACAAGATGCACGGTCAGGAACGCCGGGGTGTTGTCCCCCGTGTTGACCCGCTGCAGCGGGTCGGCGGTGATGGATTTGCGTAAGAATGCTTTCTCGTAGCCGCGGCGCACACCCTCGTTGACGGCATCGGTCAGGTCGCCGTCAATATGAGCGTCCTGGCCCAGCTCGATAAAGACACAGGCCATGCCGGTGTCCTGGCAGATGGGCAGGTCTTTCTCTTTCGCAACGCAGAGATTCTGCTGCAATAAGCCCAGTGTCTCCTTTGCCAGCGGCCACGGCTCGGCGGCCTCGGCGGCATCCAGTGCAGCCTTTACGTCGGCGGGCAGCCGGGTGTTGGCCTCGATGCAGAGAGCCTCCACTGCGTCGGTGATGGCGGCGGCGGGAATTTCACGGATGCTCATGCGCGCGCCACGCCGCTTTCTCTCGCGGCCTGTGCGACGGCAGCGGCGACGGCATCGGCCACGCGGGGGTCAAATGCCTTGGGCAGGATGTTTTCCTCGTTCAGCTCGTCGTCGGGGATGAGACCCGCGATGGCCTTGGCGGCGGCCATCTTCATGGCGGGGTTGATGTCCCGCGCACGGACGGACAGCGCACCCTTGAAGATGCCGGGGAACGCCAGCACATTGTTGACCTGGTTCGGGAAGTCGGAACGGCCCGTGCCGATGACGCGGACGCCCGCCTGCTTAGCGAGGTCGGGCATGATCTCGGGCGTGGGGTTCGCCATAGCAAAGACGATCGCGTCCTTCGCCATCGCGGCGGCCAGCTCGGGGGTCAATGCGCCCGCAATCGACGTACCAATGAAGATGTCCGCGTCCCGTATGGCCTCGGCCAGACCGCCGGTCAGCTTGTCGGGGTTCGTCTCCTCGGCCAACCTGCCCTTGTGGCCTTCAAGGCCCGCGGGGCGGTTCGGGTAGAGGATGCCGTGCTCATCAACGGCGACGATGTTCTTAGCGCCCGCGACCTGCAGCATGTGGATGATGGCCGTGCCCGCCGCGCCGGGGCCGTTCTGGACGATCTTGACGTCCTCAATGCGCTTGCCGACGACCTTCAGGGCGTTGAGCACACCCGCCAGCACGATGATGGCTGTGCCGTGCTGGTCGTCGTGGAACACGGGGATGTCGAGGTCACGCTCGAGTTCGGCTTCGATTTCAAAGCACTCGGGGCTGCGGATGTCCTCCAGGTTGATACCGCCGAAGGTCGGGGCAATGGCCTTGACCGCAGCGATGACCTCCTCCTTCGTCTTGGCGTTCAGGCAGATGGGGAACGCATCGACGCCGCCAAACTCCTTAAACAGGACACACTTGCCCTCCATGACCGGCAGACCGGCCTCCGGGCCGATGTTGCCCAGACCCAGCACGGCAGTGCCGTTCGTGACGACGGCGACGGTGCGGCCCTTCATCGTGTAGGTGTAGACGTCATCGGGGTTTGCCTTGATCTTGCGGCACGGCTCGGCTACGCCGGGGGTATAGGCGGTGGACAGCGCGTCGCGGTCCTTGCATTCGCAAAGGCTCTGCACGGCGATCTTGCCGGGGAACCTGCTGTGGAGCTCCAGAGCAGCTTTGTTGTAGTCCATGGGGATACCTCTCCTTACTATATAATTTTACTTTCCGTAATGGTGCTCGGTAGGGGCCGGACATGTCCGGCCCGCAGCCTTGCCGCCAAATCGCTATGGATTTTATGTTGAGGGCAGGGCATGCCCTGCCCCTACAGAGTTACTTCTTTTATTCGTGGTGTACCGGCGCATAGTCCGGTTCCAGCTTTATGACACAGAAATGGTCGGGCCACTTAGCCTGTACGGCATTGCGCAGGGCATTGACGAGCTTGACGCCCCGGTGCTGTTTGTCGGTCATGTACTCGGCAGGGACGGCACAGTCAAAAATCACGTTCGTATGTGTCGGGCCGGGCACAATGCGCAGGTCGTGGATGTTGGCCAGCGGCGCGAGCTCCTCGACCTCACGCTGCAAAAACGCCTTCAGCTCGTCCGCGTGGGGGTCACCGGTCACGATGGGGTCAAAGTGGATCGTCGCGATCAGCCCATCCTCCACAAGCAGGTCCCGCTCAATGCGGTCAATGACATCGTGGCTGTGCATGACGTCGTCCTTAGCGTCCATTTCCAGATGGAAGCTGACCAGGCGGCTGCCGGGGCCGTAGTCGTGGATCATCAGATCGTGCACGCCGAGCACGCCGGGATAGCTCAGGGCCTTTTTCTCGATATGCTCGACCAGATCCGAGTCAGGCGCCGCACCCAGCAGCGGATTGATGGTGTCTTTGACGAGCATTGCACCGCTGTACAAAATGAACGCCGCCACACCGATACCCATCAGTCCGTCAATGCGGGCAAAGCCGGTGAGCTTTGTCAGAATCGTGGCTGCCAGAACCGCTGCCGTCGTGATGACATCGTTGCGGGCATCGGCGGCGGTGGCCAGCAGCGTTTCCGAGTCGATGGCCGTGCCGATCTGCCGGTTCAGCCTGCTCATCCAGAGCTTGACGAGGATGGACGCAAGCAGTACTGCAACCATGAGCCAGCTGAAAGCGACCTCCGTCGGGTGCAGAACCTTGGCAAAGCTCTCCTTCAAAAGCTCCACGCCGATGACCAGGATCATGACAGAGACCGCCAGCCCGGCCAGATACTCATACCGGGCATGGCCGTAGGGATGCTCCGAGTCCGCCGGGCGCGCGCCGAGCTTGAAGCCGACGAGGCTGACGATATTGGAGCTGGCATCGGACAGGTTGTTCATGCCGTCGGCGGTGATGGCAACGCTGCCGGTCAGTACACCGACGGCGATCTTGCCGCCCGCCAGCAGTAGGTTACACACCACGCTGACGATGCAGGCCAGATTTCCGTAGGCCGTGCGGACGGCGCGATCCGCGGTGCTTTTATAATTTTTGACGAACGTCCGTATTAAAAGCTGAATCAGTGGGAATGCCCCCTTTTTTAGAAAAAGACAGACCTTGTAAGGGTCTGCCTTTTGGTTGGTTATAAGTTCTTGCCTCCTCTGGGAGGAGGCCAAGGAGAAAAATTACTTCCGCACAATGCAGGCATCGCGCTCGGGGCCGACGGAGATATACTTGATCTTGCAGCCGACCAGCTCCTCCAGACGTGTGACATAGTTCTGAGCAGCCTGGGGCAGGTCCTCAAACCTGCGCACGCCGGTGATGTCGCAGTGCCAGCCGGGCACAGTCTCGACAACGGGCTGGGCGTCGTCCAGCGTCTTGCCCATGGGGAAGCGGGTGGTCGTGCTGCCGTCGGTCAGCTTGTAGGCGGTGACGATGGGCACTTCCTCCATGTAGTCGAGGACGTCCAGCAGGGTCAGGGCCAGTTCATCGCAGCCCTGGCACTGCACGCCGTAGCGGCTTGCCACAGCGTCGAACGGGCCGACGCGGCGGGGACGGCCCGTGGCGGCGCCGTACTCATGGCCGTGCTCACGCAGCACGTCCTTTTCTGCCTCGGTCATAGCCAGCTCCGTGGTGAAGGGGCCCTCACCGACGCAGGAGGAATAAGCCTTCATAATGCCGATGGAGAGGTTCAGCTTGTGGCCCGGGATGCCCGCACCGATGGGTGCATAGGCGGACACGGTGTTGGAGGAAGACGTGTAAGGATAGATGCCGAAGTCGATGTCACGCAGAGCGCCCAGCTGAGCCTCGAACATGATCTTCTTGCCCTCGCGGTCAGCCTTGTCCAGATAGTCGCCCACATCGCAGATGTAGGGGGCAAACAGCTTGGAATATTTCTCGCACCAGGCCCACATCTCGTCAACGCTGACGGGCTTCTGGCCGTAGATCTTCTCCATGGTCAGGTTCTTGGACCCGACGATGGTCTCCAGGCGTTTCCTGACACCGGCGTCCATGTGGACGAGGTCGCCCATGCGCAGGGTCTTTTTCATGTACTTGTCGCCGTAGCTGTAGGCGATGCCGCGCTTGGTGGAGCCGAACTGAGCGCCGGTCTTGGACAGGCGCTCCTCCTCAAGGCCATCCTGTGCGACATGGAACGGCATGGTGATGGTCGCACGGTCAGAGATTTTCAGGTTTTTGGGGCTGATCTCAACACCCTTCTCGGTCAGGGAGGCGATTTCCTTCTCGAGGTGCTCGGGGTCGATGACCATGCCACCGCCCATAACGCAGACAACGTCGGGGCGCAGAATGCCGGAGGGGATAAGGTTCAGGACGAATTTGCCGCGCTCGTTCTTGACGGTGTGGCCTGCATTGTCGCCGCCCTGATAGCGCGCAACAATGTCATAGTCCTGGCTGAGCAGGTCGACCATGCGGCCCTTGCCCTCGTCGCCCCAGTTGATGCCGGTAATGGAAGTAAGCATACGTTTCTACCTCTTTTGTAAGTAAATAGGCATTTCAGCCTTTTCCGGAATCTCCGGGATCCGCTGCCGTCCTGTATTATACCATATTTGTCAAGAGAATACTATAGCCGTTTTGTACAAGATTCAAATGTTTCCGTTGGCGCAGTTGCAGGGGCAGATCAATGCTTAGAGAGCTTCGCGTACTCGGCATAGGGGATCTTTGCGCCGTCCGCAGTCTGGACATAGGTGCTGTCGAGCTGCTGTTTGAAGGCCGCGCGCATATCGGCCAGATACTCCTTGCGCAAAGCGTCGCGCTCTGCGGTCTCGCGCTCGGTCAGACCGATGGCCTTGGCCTTTTTTGCCAGCGCGTTGATGCGGTCAATTTTGGATTTTTCCATGGTGTATGTCTCCTTGTTGTTTGTCTTTTTGCCATTATACCACATTTTCACAGCAATTTCATTTTACTTTTCCGAAAAAGCGTGTATAATAAGAAAGTATGCAATTTTGAAAAAGACAGGAGAATTCCATGAAACTGAAGAATTTCCGCCGTGTGGCAGCCCTTGGCATGGCTGTCGGCATGACCGCTGTGCTTGCGGCCTGCGGCAATACCGCTGACGCCGCCTCCTCCGAGGCCGCTGAATCTACCGCCGAGACGGCTGACACCGCCGAGAAGGCCAGCGCTGAGACCGCGGACGCCGAGTACGCCTATCTGGCTGATTTCAGCTTTTCCGATGCGTTTGACGAGAACGGTTATCTCAAGGGCGTGACCGCCACCGATTATGTCACCCTGCCCGACGACTACGCGGACATCACGATCAGCGCCGACCTGGGCCAGGTCAGCGACGACGACATCAATGATTACATTGATTCCAACGTGCTGTCCAACTTTGCGACCACGAATGAGGTCAAGGACCGCGCAGCCGCGGACGGCGATACGGTCAACATTGACTATGTGGGCCGCATCGACGGCGTTGCTTTCGACGGCGGCGACACCAAGGGCAGCGGCGCCGACCTGACTTTGGGCAGCGGCACCTACATTGACGACTTTGAAGATCAGATCGTCGGCCATACCCCCGGCGAGACCTTTGACGTCACGGTCACCTTCCCCGAGGATTACGGCAATGAGGACCTGAACGGCAAGGAAGCCGTCTTTGAGACGACCCTGAACTACATCAAGGAGTCCGTCACCCCCGAGCTGACCGACGACTGGGTCAAGGAAAATCTCGGCGAGAGCATGAGCCTGAACAGCATCGATGAGCTGAAAGCCTTCGTCAAGTCCACGATGCTCTATGACAACCAGGCCAGTGACGTTTACACCGCCCTGCATGACAAGGCCAGCTACGCGGACGAGCTGCCGCAGACCGCGCTGGACTACTACCGCGATGTGCTGCTGTACCGCATTTACACCAACGCCCAGAAATACGGCACCGACATGAACACCCTGCTTTCCTCCGGCATGATGGGCAGCAGCTATGACAGTGTGGATGCCTATCTGGCAGATGCCAACGACAGCATCAAGTCCATCACCCAGCAGGCCCTGCTGATGCAGGCCGTGGCCGAGAAAACGGGCTTCAAGTGCGACACCGCCACCATGAGCGCTGACTTTGGCCGCTACTACGGCACCACCGACCCGAGCCAGTATGTCTCCGCCTACGGTGAGAACTACATCAAGATGAACGTTCTGCAGAGCGACGTCATGCAGAACCTGATCGACAACGTCAAGTACGAATAAGCGGTAAGCGCCGCCGCACTCCCGGTTTTGCACCGGGAGTGCTTTTTTGTTGCTTTTTGCGGGGGAAACCTTTATAATAAAGGTATTCTGAATAAGGAGTCCTTCCCTATGCCTCTTATCATCCCGAAAGACCTGCCCGCTTACGAGGAATTGCAGCAGGAAAATGTATTTGTCATGCACCAGGAGCGCGCGATGAGCCAGCATATCCGCCCGCTGCGCATCCTGATTTTAAACCTGATGCCGACCAAAATCGTGACCGAGACCCAGCTGGCCCGCCTGCTGGCAAACAGCCCTTTGCAGGTGCAGGTCACCTTTTTGCAGACGGCGACCCACAGCACGACCCACACCGCGCCCGAGCACATGAAGGCGTTCTACAAGACGTTTGACGAGATCAAAAACGAGCGCTTTGACGGCATGATCATCACCGGCGCGCCGATTGAGGACCTGGACTACGAGGACGTTGACTACTGGGACGAGCTCTGCCGCATCATGGACTACACCAAGGAGAACGTCTACTCCACCATCCACCTGTGCTGGGGTGCGCTGGCGGGTCTGTACTACCACTTCGGCATCCCCAAGGTGCATCTGGACAAGAAGATGTTCGGCGTGTTTGAGCATCGCGTGACACGCCCTTCCAACCCGCTGGTGCGCGGCTTCGACGAGGTATTCTACGCCCCGCACAGCCGCTGGGCCGGGCTGGACCGCGCCGCCATCGACGCCTGCGGCGACCTGCGCATTCTGGCCGAGAGCGACATTGCCGGGCCGATGCTGCTTTCCACCGAGTCCGGGCGGCAGATCTTTGTCATCGGCCACCCCGAGTACGACAAATATACGCTGGACAGGGAGTATAAGCGCGATGTGAAGGCCGGCAAGCCCATCAATATTCCGTGCAACTACTACCCCGACGACGATCCGAGCCGCGACCCGCTGTTCCGCTGGCGCGCCCACGGGTATCTGCTGTACACGAACTGGCTGAACTACTACGTGTATCAGGACACGCCGTATGATCTGAGCCGTCTGGAAGCGTTGGAGAAGTAATCGTCCATTGGTAGGGGCGGATGCTTACATCCGCCCCTACAGGTTCCCCGATAGTAGAATTTTGTCTCAAGGAGCTTACTATGCCCAAAATCAGCGCCTGCATTGTGGCGTACTGTGATTATGACGAGGTCTGCGCCGCGGTGCGCAGCATCCTGCACTATACCCCTGCCCCGGATCTTGCCCTGTATGTCGTGGACAACGGCAGTCCCGACGGCTGCGGCAGGCAGCTGGCAGAGACGGATTTCGGCGACAGCCGCGTGACTGTGCTGCCGCTGGAAAAGAATATCGGCTTCGGCAAGGGCCACAACTATGTGCTGGATCGTCTGACCAGCGACGTACACTTTATTCTGAACCCGGACATCCTGCTGACCGGCGACGTGCTGGAGGACATGGCCGCGTGGCTGCTGGCCCGACCCGGGGCCGCCATGGCAACGCCCCAGCTGCGCTACCCGGACGGCAAGCTGCAGCACCTGCCCCGCCGCAAGCCGACGCCCTGGCTGCTGCTGGCGCGGCAGCTGGCCCCGAAGCTCGGCGGCTGCTTTAAGAAGGCCGACGACCACTACACGATGCAGGATGAGGATCTGACCGTGCCCCGCCGCATCGAGTTCTGCACCGGCAGCTTTATGGCCGTGCGCACCGATGTGTTCAAGGAAATCGGCGGGTTTGACCCCGGGTATTTCATGTATGTGGAGGACGCCGACCTGACCCAGAAGGTGCTGCAGAAGGGCACCGTCTGGCTGGCTCCGCAGTTTTCCGCCATTCATGCATGGCACCGCGCCCCCATGCGCGACGCAGGCAAGTTCAAGATGCAGCTTGTCAGCATGGGACGGTATTTCAAAAAGTGGGGCTGTGGGAAAGGGATGGTTTGACATAGCAAACCTCTTGACAACTGTTTTTATCTGTGGTACATTTTACCTATAGCAAGGCCGCCGACCGACGGAATAGTGTGGGGTTTACCACGGGGGACGCGGCATAATAGCTTGCTTTTTAAGCCGACCGTCTGGGCTGCATACACTGGAGTATGGTGTGTGCAGCCCATTTTTGTTTAACATGGAGGTATCGTTATGCTGAGCGACATCGAAATTGCACAGGCCGCCGAAATGAAGCCCATCACGGAGATTGCGGGCAAGCTGGGCCTGCAGGGCGAGGACGTCATCCCCTACGGCCACTACAAGGCCAAACTGAACCACAAGCTGGCCAAGACTGACAAGCCCGAGGGCAAGCTGATTTTAGTCACCGCCATCAGCCCCACGCCCGCAGGCGAAGGCAAGACCACAACGAGCGTCGGGCTGGCGGACGCCATGAACGCGCTGGGCAAAAAAACGATGCTCTGCCTGCGTGAGCCGTCGCTCGGCCCCGTGTTCGGCATCAAGGGCGGTGCGGCCGGCGGCGGCTATGCCCAGGTCGTGCCGATGGAGGACATCAACCTGCACTTTACCGGCGACATCCACGCCATCGGCACGGCCAACAACCTGCTGGCTGCCATGATCGACAACTCGATTCAGCAGGGCAACCCGCTGAACATTGACCCCCGCCGCATCACCTGGAAGCGCTGCA
>ERZ1034865.1412-NODE-1412-length-10512-cov-4.965191_pt1 | contig 10512 bp, 8 predicted proteins | sample MGYA00520632_ERZ1034865 | MGnify/ENA primary metagenome ERZ1034865 (study PRJEB33766, sample SAMN09781738) | gut metagenome | biome: gut microbiome | host: Homo sapiens | place: Madagascar | study: EMG produced TPA metagenomics assembly of the PRJNA485056 data...
CTCCTGGGCGTCCGGCATGATGGCGACCGACATGCCGCCGTCAGACTCGCCGCCCGATATGACGAGGCCGTCCGCCGAGAACGACATGTGCCGCTCGACCGCAGCCGCGACCTCGCCCTGTCTGGCCACCTGCGTCGCCGTGACGGACAGCGCGTCGCTTGTCTGCTCCAGCTCGGTGCGCGTGGCGTACTCCGCCATGCCGCTCCTCGTCTGGTAGGTCTTGGCCACGGTCGAGGTGATGGACTCGCTCGTGGCCTTGAGGCTGGCCTGGGTCGCATAGAGCTTGTCCGCGTCGGCCTTGGTGGTGTAGTTCTTGCTGAGGTTCAGGCTCACGGCGTCTGCGGTCTGCTGCGCCTTGCTCGCCGCCGTGACGGCCCCGTCGGCGGTGGCCTGGGCCTTGGAGACGGAGGTCGTGAGCGCGTCGCTCGTGGCCTTGAGGCTTGACTGGGTGGCGTAGACGGCATCCGCCTCCGCCTTGGTCTGGTAGTCCTTCGTGATGGTCGCCGAGATGCCCTCGGCGGTCTGCTGGGCCTTGCTCGCCGCCGTCACCGCGCTGTCTGCGGTCTTCTGGGCCTTGGTGACGCTGGTGGTGATGGATTCGCTCGTCTGCTCGAACGAGGACTTGGTCACGTACGTGGCCGGGATGTCGACCTTGAGCCTGTCCACGTCTCCCTGCGCCTTGGAGGCCGCGCTCGCCGCGTTGTCAGCCGCGCCCTTGGCGGTGTTGGCGCTCGACTGCGCGGCGTTGGCCTTGCTGGTGGCGGAGTCAGCCGTGGTCTGGGCCTTTGACGCGGCGGTGCTCGCGGCCTCGGCGCTTGTCTGCGCCCTGCTCGCGTCCTGGAGCGCCTTGGTGACGTCGGAGTCCTGGTTAAGCTCCCAGGTGTAGGTCTCGCCGTCGTCGGTGCCCCAGCGGTAGGCCTTGCCCGTGGCCTTGTCGTAGTAGAGGTCGCCGTTGTGCTGCTTCTTGAGGGCGGCGGCGGTCCAGTCGGAGGCGGGCTTGTTGCTCGCGGTGGGCACGCCCGTGCCGCGCCACGACTCGATGGCGTTGTCGGCGATGTTCTGGAGCGCGTCCACCGTGGCCTTGGTGGCGTAGGTCTTCGAGACCTCGCTGGCGATGCTCTCCGAGGTGGCCTTGAGGCTGGCCTGGGTCGCATAGAGCTTGTCCGCGTCGGCCTTGGTCTGGTACTCGGTGGTGAGCTTCGCGCTCACCTCGTTGGCGGTCTGCGTCGCCTGGCTGGACTGCTTGAGGGAGCTGCTGGCCGTCTCCGCCGCGCTCTCGGCGGTGGTCTGGGCCTTCGTCGCGGTCCGCGTGGCCGTCGTGGAGGCCGTGAGGGCGGTCTGGCTGTCCCTGTATGCCGTCTCGGCCTTGGTCGTGGCCTCGGTGGCTGTCTGCCTGACCTCGGTGCTTGCGGTGAGGGCGGAGTCCGCCTTCGTGACGGCACCGCTGACCTTCGTCGTCAGCTCACCCAGCTCGGTGGCGTGGCTCTCGACCGTGGCCTTGGTGGCCGAGAGGTCGGAGGCCACGCCCTCGGCCTTGGACTGCGCCTCTGCGGCGGCGGCCTTGGCCGCTTCGGCCTTCGCCTCGGTCTCCTGGAGCGACTTGGAGGTTCCGTCGACGTCGGTCTGCGCCTTGTCCGCAGCTGCCTTGGCCGCGGCCGCCGCGGCATTTGCGGCGTCGGCCACCCTCTGCGCCTCTGCGGCCATGTCGCGGCACGTGACGGTCTCGTGCGAGGACTCGGCGGAGACGTTGCCCGCCACGTCCACGGCGACGGCATGGCAGTCGTAGGACTTGCCGACCTCGGCGGAGACAGAGCAGCTCCCGGCCCGCCTGAGCCTGCCGACCACTTCGTCGCCCGCCCGAAGCTCCACGTAGTCGAGGTCTGCCGGCACGCCGCCCTCGAGGGTGCCGTCCCAGCGGGCGGTCACGTCCCCGGCCGAGGAGGACCAGGAGACGCCCGTGGGGCGGCCCGGTGGCGTGGTGTCCCCCACGAACTGCCGGATGCCGCCGTCCGTGCCGATGACGGTGCGGGTGCCGTCCGGGCTGCGCACGCTGAGCGTGCCGGCGGGCGCGGTGGCCTGCCCTCGCGCGGCGGAGAGCGCCCTGGACGCCACGATGGCGGCGGCGCTCCTGAAGTCGGGCGAAAGGTCGCGGTGGATCATCTGCCCCTCCCTAGGTCTCTGCGGGGTCCCTCATCGGGTCGAACTTGAGCGTCACGAGCGTGCCGAGGTCCCCGCTCATCTCCATCAGCCGCACGTGGTACTCCCCGTCGGGGATGGTCGGGAAGCTCTCGACGGCCAGCGTCATGGCGTCCCCCGGCCACACCTCGCCGATGCGCGGCACCTGCGGGTCGGCGAGGTCGACCGTGCAGGTCACCTGGCACAGCGGCCACCAGTCGGCCACGAGCCTTCCCCTCGCGTGGCCCTCCAGCAGCGCGTGGTCGTCCGAGTCCGTGCAGCTCACGCACTCCTCGACGATGGGCCAGGGGTCGCTCTGGCGGCAGTAGGTCAGGTCCTCGGCCAGGCAGACGTCCGCCTCCTCCTCGGTGCCAGCCCCCGTCGCGTACACGCGCTCGACGGGCCCTAGGTGGGCCACGGTGAGCGAGTGGACGCTCCCCGCGCCGTGGAACCACTGCAGGCGGCGCACGACGTCCTGGCCGACGTAGGGGTCGGCGTCGCTGCCCGCGACCATGCGCAGGCGCACGTGGTGGGCGTCCGCCATGTAGGGGCGGAAGGTGATGTCCGGCCCGCCCTCGACGTTGGCGATCTTCTCGAGCACGTCCGCTGCGGACAGATTGGAGACGTTCCACGGCCAGAAGGTGCGCTGGTGGCCGCCGCGCTCGTAGAAGTCGCCCCAGTCGATGGGGAGCGACCCCGCGGGCTTTCCCTCGGTGGCGTACCAGCCGACGTTTGCGGCGATGGCCCTCAGGCTGAGGTCGTCGAGCGAGATGGCGGGTGCGCCCTTGCGGAAGTCCCCCTCGCGGACAACGTAGCGCTGCGAGAGCAGGGTGGTCACGCTGTCGAGCGAGAAGCTGGTGTCCAGCGCCGTGTCGGTCCTCTGGCCGATTGCCCCGAAGACGAGCGGCACGGTCGCGCCGCCCTCCTCCCAGCAGAGCGCTATCGCCCGCTTGCCGGCGGTCAGCTCCCGCGCCCTCTCGCGGGCGGTGCTCCCCCAGACGGCGCTCCACGGCACCGTGAGCGAGGACGCCTCGCCCTCGCCCGTGCCCTTGTCCCTCGTGGTTGCGAGGGAGGCGTCCGAGACCGACAGGCTCCACGAGCACGAAGGCACGTCGATGGGTCGGCGCAGCTCGCCCGTGATGGTGTCGGCCGTGTAGAGCCGCCAGCTCACCCGACGCCCCCGAGGTCGATGACGCGCATGTACTGCCCCGGGATGGAGCCGGCCTCGTACTGGGTGACCACCGAGCTCACGAGATCGCTGCCGCTTCCCCAGAGGCGCGCCGCGACGGTGTGGTCCCCCTTGGCGAGGTCGAGCGTCCAGAAGAAGGTCTTGGTCTCGGTCACGTAGGGCGTGCAGGAGAACTTGAAGCACTGCTGCACGACGCCATCCAACAGCAGCTCGACGTAGCCGGACCCCATCCAGTCCTTGGTCTTGCAGTCGTCGGCCCACACGGAGACGGCCATCATGACCAGAACACAGCGGGTCTGCGTGGCCACCGACACGTTGGCCGTGGAGAACGTCCAGGACTCGCCATTCCTGACCTTGCGGCGGTTGGTGGTGTTCAGCCACTCGTGACCGCCGCGAGCGAGGCCCTGCGAGACGCCGCGCCGCGCCGCCCAGTCCTGCCCGTCCGAGAAGTCGTCGTCCTCGGACTGCGTGACGCCCGCGCCTACGCAGACGATTCCCAGGCAAACTGCCCCGGTCGGCATGTACCTGGAGACGTCGCCGACGTCCCCCGTCCCTGTGGGGCCGGTGGAGATTCCAGCCTCCACGCGGTTGCTGGAGTCGCCCTGCGCGGCGTCCAGCTGGCGAATCCAGAGGAAGTCGGTGCGCGCCTCGTCGCCGCCGGTCTCGCCCGTGACGTCCCCGCCGGGCCAGTACACGACGGCCATGCCGTCAGCGTCGCTTCGCTTGGTGACGGCCACGCCCTCGGCGATGTGCCAGCTCATGCCCTTGCCGGGGTTGGCGGTGGCGGCAAGCCCCGTCACAATGCCCTCGCTCTCCCAGTCGCCCTCGATGATGCGGCGGTGGGTGAGGGCGTCCATTCCCCTGCCGTCCCTGTCCTGGGCGATGCCGAGTCCCGTGACCTCGGCGGTGGCGGTCGATGCCATTGGCTGCTCCTTAGATGTAGGTGTCCCTCAGCTCCACGGTGACGGAGCCGTTGCCGGGGGTGGCGAGCGTGAGGCGCATGGTCTGGCCGGGAGGCACCGCGAGCGCCCCCGCCCCCGTGAGGCGGCGGGTGACGTCGGTCTGCGCCGTCTCGGCGGTCCTCGCGCGGCAGTCGATGGTCACCTCGGTGGTGCACGTCCCGGCCAGCGCGAGCGTGGAGGACGCGCCCGCGCAGGTCGCGCGGACCTCGACGTCGGACATCCCGCGCGAGACGCGCAGGGTCGGCCACGCGGTCGAGGTGCCGTGGTTGGTCACGCAGCACACGTTGCGGGCGTCAAGCGCCCCCTCCCCGTAGGAGAGCGGGTACGCGAGGCCGCCCCCGCCCTGGCCGTAGGAGAGTCCCGCCGTCAGGCTCGCCGAGGCGGGCAGCATGACGGCAGACTCGGCCGCCGTGGCCAGGCGGCGCGGGTCCGGGCAGGTCAGGGCGAGCGTCATCCTCGCGGAGGCGTCGAGCCACTTGGGGTCGGCCTTCACGGAGAGGAGCCCGTCGCAGAACGTGTCCTCGGACTCGTCGACCACCCGCAGGCGCACGAGCCCGTGCGCCATGGAGAGGACGCCGTCACGCAGCTCCTTCACTCCGGCGCGGTCGGCCGCTATGGCCACGACGTCGAACGTCACGGTCCTGGCCGAGTACAGCGCCATCTCGTCCATGACTGCGTGGGCGCCGTCGGCGGACTGGCGCTCCGTGAGCGACCACTTGGGGTCGGGCGTGCCCCACCAGCCGTCTATCTGGCCGTCGGTTAGGCACAGCCCCGGCGTCCCGTGGCCATGGATTCTCAGCGTCTCGCCGTCGCGCGAGAGCTCGGCGAAGGACGGTGACCTAGGCACGGGACCTCGCCTCCCTCATGGCGTTGCGGTAGATGGTGGGCGCGGCGGCGTACAGGTCGGCGTCCGCGCGGACCACCTTGGTGCTGAACGTCTGGTTGACCACGGTCCCGGAGCCGCCGGGCTCGTATCCGGCGGCCTTCAGGGCCTTCAGCATGAAGCCGGAGAGCTTGCTGTCGGGAATCATGTTCTCCGGCTCGCCGGCCTCGGCCACCACGGCCATGGTCGGGCGCGTAGCGCGTCCGCCGTGGGCGTAGAAGCTGATGCGCGGCAGGCTGACGCCCGAGCTGGAGACCGAGAAGCCGCCATCCACGTGCAGCTGCGGGATGTGCGGCATCTGGATGGACGGCAGCACGAGCCTCGCGCCCGAGACGCTGCCCTCCATCGAGGAGACCCCGGAGGCGACGTCGCCGCGCGCCTCGTCGGAGCGCGACTGGGCCCAGCTCGGGAGCTGGCCGAACAGCCCGCCGGCGGCCGAGGACATCGCCTCGGACTGGGACGACACGGCCGCAGCGGAGTCCGCGGCTCCCTGGGAGGACGCGGACGCTGCGCCCCAGGCGGCCTCGGTCGCCCTCGACGCCATCTGGCCGAACGCGGAGGCGGCGGCGGAGTCGACCGCGCCGGAGCCGGACCAGATGCCGGAGGCGGCGCCAGTCGCCGCGTCGGCGCCGTCCTGGCCGGCGCCGGCGGCGGCCTGGGACGTGTGGGAGGTCACGTAGTCGGCTATCTGCTGGGCAGAGGAGTCGACCGCGAGCGACCCGTCGGCGATGCCCTGCGCGAACAGGGACGCCACGTCGCTCCCGGACTGCCCGCTCTGCTGCGCGGCGTCCTGCAGGGCGCGGACGGTGGTGCCCGTCATGCCCTGCACGGACTGCAGCGCCTGCTGCGCCGTGCCGTCCAGCGAGGCAATCCACTGGCTGCCCGCCTCGCCGACGACCTCGTTGGTCTGGACGCCCCACTCGCTCAGCTTGTCCACGATGGAGCCGGTGGAGCCGTCGAAGCTGGCGACCAGCTCGGAGAGCTGGGACGCGGTGAGCGACTTGAAGGCGTCCATCGAGACGCCCGAGTCGTCAAGGGCGTCGGAGAACTCCTGCAGGCTGTGCCCGCCGTCCTCGACGGCGGGCTGCACGCCGTTCATCGTGCTGGCGTACTGGCCGACCGTGACGCTCGCCCCCTCGGCGGCGAGCTGGCTGTTTCCCAGGGCCTCGTTCACGCCGTCGATTGACTGCGTGGTGGCGTCGTAGGCCGACTGGGCCTTGGAGACGGCGTCGGTGGCGTCCGAGATGGCGGCGGAGTAGTCGGTTGCGTCTCCGCTCGTCTCCATGTACGCCTGCCGCTGCTCCTCCGTCATGCCGGCGAGCTTCTCCCCCTGCTCCTGCTGCGCCCTCTGGGCCTCCGCGAGGTCGCGCTGGGCCTGCGTGAGCGTCTTCAGGTCCTCGGCCTGCTGCTTGTAGAGGTCGGACAGCGTCTCGCTCATGGCCTCCTGGCGGATGCTCTCCTGGCGCTTCCTGATGTTCTCGTCGATGGCGTCGGTGTTCTCGAGGACCGAGCCGGTGTTCTCGTCGATGACCTGGCTGGTGTCGACGACCACGCCGTACTGCGTGCCGCACTCGTCGTTGACGAGCTTGATGGCGTCCCTCAGCCTGCCCTGCTCGGTGGCGGACAGGTCGGACTTCCCCGCCAGCTCGTCGATGGCGTCGCGGGCGCCCTGCAGGCGGCTGATGGAGGTCTGCGCCTCCTCGTTGCGCCCACGGATGGACTCGGCCAGCTCCGCCTGCCCCCTCAGCAGGTCCTCGAGGGACTTCGCCGTGCTCCCGTAGCCGTCCGAGGCCCCGTCGAGGGACTGGGCGGCGGCGTCGAGCGTCGGCGCCAGCTTCGTGGTGGCGTCCGTGAGGCCAGATGTGGCCTTCTGCAGGTTCTCGGCGTTCTCGGCGCTCTTCTTCGCCTTCTCGTACGCGGCGTAGAGGCTGCCGCCGATGACGGCGGCGGCTGCGGTGCCGGCGACGACCAACCCCGTGGGGCCGAGCAGCCCCGTGGTCGAAAGCGTGGTGATGGTCTTGCCGAGGGAACCCATCCCCTTGACGGTCTTTCCGGCCACGACGAGCATTCCGCCGAGGCCAGCCGCCGCCTTGACGGCGCCCGCGGCGGCCTCCCTCTCGCCGTCGCTCATGCCGCCAATCGCCTCGGCGGCGTCCGTCACGGCGTCGGCCGCCTTCTCCACGACCGGGACGAACTGCTCGCCGATGCCGGAGCCGGCCACCGTCATCTTCTTGACGGCGCCCTGGACGCGGTCCGAGGCGGTGGTGGTCTCGTCCTTGAGGTCGGAGACGAACCCCTTGGCCGAGTCGAGCGACTGCCCGAGGTCGTCGAGGTTCACGCGGCCGCTCCTCGCGGCGTCCACGAAGGCCATGGCCGCCTTGGAGCCGAACAGGTCGATGGCGTCCTGCGTGGCCTTGGCCTGCCTCTCGGGGTCCTGCAGGTCCGCCACGAGCTGGCGCAGCTTGTCGGAGAGGTTCGTGTTCTCCTTGGCGCAGTTGGCGGCCGCCTTCTTGAGGCCGGTGAGCATCTGGTCGGCCGGCACGCCCGCGGCCTCGAAGTCTCCGAGCAGCTTGACGCCGTCCTGGAGCGTGAGGCCCATCTCGCGCAGTGTGGAGCCGCTGGAGTTGAGGTCGGCCGTGAGCGTCTGCGCGCTGATGCCCGTGGCGGTGGAGACCTGGGCGATGTAGTCCAGGACCTCCCCGGCCTCGGAGGCGTCCACGCCGAAGGCCTTCATGGACATCGCGACCTGCTCGACGGCGGTAGAGACGTCCTGGCCGGTCACCTTGGAGTACTTGAGGAAGGCCGTGGAGATGCGGTCGAGCTCGTCGCCCTGCACCTGGAAGTGCGTGTTGACGTCGCCAACCGCCTGGCCGACCGTTGCGAGGTCTCCCGGGGCCTGGGTGGCCACGGCCCTGACGGAGCGGCGTATCTCGTCCGCCGCGTCGCCCACGGCGCCCGCGCTCCTGATGGCGACGTTGCAGCCGTCCTCGACCTGCGTGAGGGCGCCGTAGGCCGCCGTCCCGATTCCGACGGCGGTGGTCGCGACCTTCGTGCCGACGGACTCGGCGCTGTCGGCGACGGCGGAGTACTTGTCGGAGAACTCCGTGAGCCTGCCGCCGGCCTTCGCGAGGGCCTGGCCGAGCGCGGTGCTCTGGCGCTCCGCCTGCTCGAGCTCCTTGCGCGCGTCCTCGAGCGCGGCCTTCGTCCTCACGATCTCCCGCTGGACCTTGTCGTAGCCCGCCTGCTCCTCGTCGGTGAGCTGCCCCTGCCGGGAGCCGTACTCGGCGCTGGCCCTCTCGAGCTGCGCCAGCTTCTCCTCCTGGGCGGCCACCGCCTTCGTCGCCAGGCGGAACCTCTGCTCGGTCAGCTCGACGTTGCCGGGGTCGAGCTTGAGCGCCTTGCTGACGTCCTTGAGGGCGCTCTGGGTGCCCCTGATGTCGCTCTGGACCGAGCGGAGGGACGCCGACAGCTTGGTCGTGTTGCCGTCGATCTCGATTACGAGGCCCTTGTAGGCGTCCGCCATTGGCGAGACCTCCAGTCAGAAAGTGTCTTGTCTCGGGCGCAATCGTGGCGGCGCGCGCATGCGTGCCGCCCCGGCCGCGTCCGTCAGCCCATGTTCGCGAGCTCGTCCAGCGTCACCTCGCGCCCGGATTCCCCGGGCGTCCCGACCGCGCCGTCCCTGCGCGCCCCGGCCAGTGCGATGTGGACGTCGCAGACGGTCAGGAACTCGTCCATGCGCATCTCGTCGAGGTCGCGGTCGGTGAGACCGAGGGCGCGGGCGCGGTGCAGGACCGTCGCGCCCGTCCACTCGTCTAGGACTCGGTCGTGGCGCCTTGCGCCCCCGTGCCCTGCGCCCCCGTGGGGGCGTCTAGTAAAAAAGCCAGCGCGGCCTCCTCGACCGCGCCGGAGAACCAGTCCCCGTGGCTCGCGTTGACGTCGGGCGAGCCGCCCATCGCGGCGAGCCATTGCGGGTAGCTCGGGAGCATCGGGTCGCACGTCTTGGCCTCCGCCCAAAGCAGGCGCACCACGCCCGCGAGCGGCAGGTCGCCCAGGGAGAAGGCGAAGCGGCCGCCGTCCATCTGCCGGCCCCTCTCGAAGGCGGGGCCGATGACGGAGAAGACGTCCTGGTCGAACTCGTCCTCGTAGACCATGAGCGTCCTCAGGCTGGCGCTGATGCGCACGCGCCTGCCGTCGAACGTCACCTCGCGCACTAGGACTCGACCTTCGCGGTCGGGTCGTACACCTCGTCGAAGAACTTGTCGAAGGCGGCTGGGGACTGGGACTTCTTGACGCGCGTGAAGTTCCACGCCTCGCCCGCGAAGTTCTGGTAGAAGCAGGCGATGTTGTAGACGTGCGTGTTGACCACGGGGGTCTCGCCGTCGGTCTCGGGGGCGATGTCGTTCTCCTTGGTGACCTTGACCTTGTAGAGGACGAGGTCCACCGGCTCCTCGGAGCCCTGGGACTGATAGAGGACGGCGAACGGCGCGCGCTTGCCTCCGTCCTTGAGGCCGATGGCGCCGTTCGCGTCCTTGGTGTGGCCCATGATGGACTGCTCGAGCTCGGCGGGGAGGTCCCCGTAGATCTCGAGAGTTCCGGAGAGGACCGCCTTCACGGCCACGGAGTCGTAGACCTCGTCGCCCGCGTAGATGTCGTCGGCGGAGCTTCCGTCGGAGAGGGACAGCTTCACCTCGCCGGAGACGGTCACCGGCTTCGCGTAGACGGGCTTCGCGGTGTCGGAGCCGTCGGTCGTGATGGGGGCGAGGTGCAGCTTGCGGAAGCCGTGCTCGTAGCGGTTCTGCTCGCCGGCGGCAGCGGCCTGGACGGCCGCGTCGAGCGCCTGCACGGAGGCCTTGTTGCTTGTGGGCATTCTTACCTGCTTTCCGCCACCGTGGTCTCGAAGACCACGTACTGGCACTTTGATTGGTCGTCTTGGTAGTGGTAGGCCTCGCCCATGAGGCCGTGGGACTCGAGCCACCCGGCCACCTCGGCCACGAGGCCGGCGTCCGTCTCGGAGCACCACAGCACGAGGTCGCGCCGCCACGCGCGGAACAGGACCGCGTCCCCCGCGTAGATGGTCTTGGTCAGCTTCATCTCGTGCGTCATGTACGGCATGGCGGCGTCGTCGGGCGCCCGGTCGTACAGGCGGATGCCGCGCACCTGGCCGTCTATGGCCACGAGGTCGGCGAGGGTCGCGCTCATCCCATCCTCCTGTCCAGCTCGGAGAAGGCCTCGTTGGCCGCCTTCTCGATGTGGGGGTGCGCGGGCGCGGGGTGGGGGCCGCCGTGGCCGTGCTCGAGCAGGTG
>ERZ1034865.1416-NODE-1416-length-10498-cov-10.816719_pt1 | contig 10498 bp, 26 predicted proteins | sample MGYA00520632_ERZ1034865 | MGnify/ENA primary metagenome ERZ1034865 (study PRJEB33766, sample SAMN09781738) | gut metagenome | biome: gut microbiome | host: Homo sapiens | place: Madagascar | study: EMG produced TPA metagenomics assembly of the PRJNA485056 data...
AGTTGATTATGGTAGAAAGCAAAGGTAAAATCGCAGAAGTTACTAACGCAACCACCAAGCAGGCGATTGTGTTCATAGGAGTTTACTCTTGGGTTGTCGTAAGAAACCTAGGAAGAGCAATCAATAAGGCGGCACACAAGCTGCCTTGGCTGTTCATCATGATAACGGTAGTAATCTCGTTCATCGTTAGCTTTGTCTTTATCTCTAAGGCTAGGGCAGAACGAGATAGCTACAATCAAAAACTAGTTCACGCAACACAGCAGCTTGATAGCTTCTATGCTGCATACGGAAACATTAAATCAAAGTAAATATGAAGAAATACAAACATACAATAGTGATGATCCTGCTTGTTATCGCAGCAATTATCGCAGGTTACGGATTTATCTGCTTTATGGTTGAACACATTTTCCTTTCGCTCCTGATGGTCTTCTGTATCAGCTGCGCATTGGCTGTAGAAAGAGAGGTGTAGGAATGGCGGCATATAATTTCACACCGAAGGGTGCTTGCTTCGTTAGCTTCAAGCCAATAAATCCAGACAATAAGGATGTAGCCGAAGCATTTTCAAGGTTTTATATAAGCATCGGCTCTCTTGCAACGATAGTACAAACACAGATAGTCGATACCCACAATTACCTGAAGGAGCACAAGGAACTATATAAGCGAGAGGTAAAGTTCTTCATCAAGCAGGCAAACGAGCGCATAGACAATATGATTGCAGTGTTCAAGAAATACACAATGGATGCTAGCTCGTACACTATGTGGCTTGATATTACAGACAAGATGGAGGAAATACTCAAAACTGATGTTCAAAAGGCTTTTTATTCGTTAGACAACCACTTGCTAAGATATGCAAGCGGCGGCGACCACAAGCTTGTCGCACACGCCCTGCTTGCTTATAACTTGTCTGCCGCCCTTTCTGCTTTTACAAACAATTACGCAAACAGGGTGATGAAAAACAACCCGAATATTCCATCGTCTCTTGCACCTTCTCCCGAATACTGCAACACAGCAAAAGGTACGGCAGGAAGTATGATGGAGTTATGTAAGGTATTATTGCCGAATGAAAAGTTCTATCAAGAAGAATTTACATACGTAGGTTGCGAACAACTCGCACTCTCGATGGATATTATCCTAAAAAGTCTGATGGACAATGACAATATAGCAGAATCGTGCGACCAATCTATGGAATACGGGAACGTTGACCCTAAGTTTATCCACGATGACGTTAGCACGGAAAACAGTTTGGTTAACCAAGGAACTCTTTGGAACGATACACAAGTAGCCGTCCTTAAAGCGTTCTACAAAAAATTATCGGACGAACAGCTTGCCGCTATGGTTGGTCGCTCAGTCGGCGCAATCAAGGCTAAAATGAGACAACTTAAACTAAAAAGAACGGAATAAGATGAGTGGAGGCGCATTTGATTATGCTCAGTACAGAATTGCTGACATATACACGGAAATAGAGGATGAAATCTACGGACATTCTCTTGATGATGAATTTGACGTAAATCGGTATATTGAAGACCATTGGTTAGAGGATTCCGAAAAAGAATACGTTCGTAAGCATCATCACACAATACCAAACCGTAGCGAGTATTCTAAGGAAACCATCAAGGAGTTCAAGAAGGGTATAGCCATACTAAAGAAAGCCGAGGTTTACGCACAGCGCATTGATTGGTTGCTTAGTGGCGATGATGGCGAGGATAACTTCCATAATCGTTTGAAACACGACTTGGAAGAGTTAAAACGCAAAAAATAATTGTTTATATGGAAGATTTACCTATAGGGGCAGAAATCGTCTTGAAGGTGGTTGAGAACGAGAAAAATGAATGTAATGGATGTTTTTTCGACGAGATAAGTAGCAACATTTACGAAAATGTTTGCGGTGATTTTGTCTGTAACGCAGAATCTAGAAAAGACGGAAAGAATGTTCAATTCATAAGAGTAAAGTGATATGGAAGAAAAAATTAATGTAGCGGCTATCCTAAAAGACAAGCCGAAAGGAACTAAGTTGTATTCTATTCTATCTGATGGAGAATGTTTTCTAAACGAGGTTTCTGAAGATAGTATTTACATTGATATAGATAACAGAAAACGCTTTTGGTGTTTTACGGTTTATGGTTCTACTCATTCATTTCCAAATGGATGCGTGTTATTGTTCCCATCAAAAGGAATGCGTGATTGGAGCAAGTTCGCCTGGAAGAGAGGCGACGTGCTGGTTAGTAATAATGGAAAAGTTAAAGTTATCTTTGATAAGTTTAGAAGTAACACATATCTGTCATTTATTGGCAAATATCATATAGATAGCCTAGAATGTAACAATCCTTACTATCAACACGAAGGAGAGTACGCTACTGGCAACTTTAAACTTGAAGAAGTTTATGCTGCTCAGACCTACATCAACACCATTGAGGAACGTTTGGGTGGCAAACTCAATCGCAAGACTCTTAAAATTGAGAATGTTCAGCAAAAGTTCAAGAATGGAGATATAGTTACCATTATGCCTCGCATTGGAGATAAGCTTATCTATCTCTTCAAAGCAGAAGATGACAAGAAATATTATGGTCATGCTTTCCTTGATGGAAACATAGCTATTGTTAATGATGATAGTTATTGCCAAAAAGACTTCTGTACAGCTCGTCCATCTACAGAAGAAGAGAAGCAGCAGCTCTTTGGAGCTCTTGCAAAGAAAGGCAAGGCTTGGAATGCAGAGAAGAAAGCTATCGTGAATTTGGAGTCAGCAGTTGAATTGAAACCATTTGATAAGGTGTTGGTTAGAGATAGTAAATCAGATAATTGGCGTGCAAATTTGTTTGGTTATATAGGCAAAGATGGATATTATCATTGCGTTTATGCTAATTGGGCATATTGCATTCCTTACATAGGCAATGAATCATTGTTAGGTACAACTAAAGACGTGGAGGGTTAGGTATGATTAGAGACGATGCAAAGATAATTGTAACACCAACTGGTGTATCACTTAAAGAAGCCTTGACTGAAGAAGTAGTTAAGGCACTCAATGAAGCTTCCAACTATATGAATTATGAAATCCCAGAAGTAAAGCTTGGTGGCAACCCTCCTAGTGGCAAGGAAAACCGTAGAACTAGGAGAATGCTAGAACTTAGAAAAAGAAAGGGTAGAATATGATAGACGATAAGAAAATAGAAGAAGCTGCATTTGATTTATACAAAAACAGCAAATTAGATTTTGTTAGCAGTGAATCCGTTGAAGGATTTAAAGAAGGTGCTAAGTGGGCTATCAATGAGTTTTTGAAGAATTTATGGCATGATATCTTTAATGAGCGTATTCCTCCCGGCAAAAGGGTTATAGTTGAATATACTTCTGACGGTGGCATATATTATCGGTCTATAAAAATACCTGACGATATTCAATGGGTTAGAGGGTTCTCTTGTGAAAAAAGATTAAGGCGTTGGTTGTATGTTGATGATTTATTTCCAAAGGAGGAACATGAGCAATATTAGAGAAGAAATAGCTGAGTTAGGTTGTTATTGCAATGAGCATCCACATTATAAAAACTTATATAATATCTATTTGTTCTTATGTTGGTTGTGTTATAAATAAATAATTTATGAACGAGATTAAAGTAGGCGAAAGAGTAACTATTATTCTTGAAGCTGTTGAACATGACACTTGTGAAGGATGCTTCTTTAAAGGAGTGGCTGGCTATTGTGGCGCAGCTCCACTTGGATTGAAGTGTCTTCCTGAATATCGTTCAGACAAAAAGAATGTAATCTTTAAAGAAGTTAAGGAGTAAAGCGTATGAAGGCAAAAGAATTAGCAGAACAGCTTTTAAAGAACCCAGATTTTGATGTAGCATTTAATACTATACAAAATGGTGGGGGCTTTGGATTTAATGTCATACAATTTAGAAACATTAATATCACCGATATAGGATATAGTGATAAAACTATTATTCTTGGTGGTGAAGATATTTAATTATTATAAGAAGCAAAGTGTATGGAAGTATATGAATATAGAATAGTCAAGATTGAGAAAGGTCTTTTTCTCATCGAGTATAAGACCGCTCCTTATGGAGTTTGGCATGAAGTAGATAAAAAGTTCAAGACTAAGCCAAAGGCAGAAGCTTGGGCTAGAAAGAACTTAGAAATGGAGGCGTAGGTATGGAAAATAAAGATGATATGATGCTAGGATTGATTCTAGGAGTGTTGATATTCCTCACAGTAGTCGTATCGGCTATTGCTATAAAGATTGGTGTTTAACGCCTTCGGGCATAAATTTAAGAACATGATACAGAATATAATAAAAAAGGTGCTACGTAAGTGGCTAAAGAAGACAGTCTATAGTATAGATTCACCAATAGCCAATAACATAGCACGATTTGAGTGGGTTTACAATTCACCTCTTCATCAGTGGAGAGATAGAATCTGGGTTGTCAATCATTGCCCTTTCAAACAAAAAGAAGGATATGATAAATATCTAAAAGAGTATCTTTACAAGTAACTCTTTTCTATCAAATCTTTTAAATCATCAAGTTTAACTTTAGTTACAAAAGTTTCACCTGTTGAAAGTTTGATACAGCAAACATCGTCTTCTTCATAGAATTTAACGATGTGGTCAGGATTGATAACACACATGTATGTGCAATCTTCTGACATTAATTTAATTAAATGCTTCATATCGTTTTTATTTTTAAAATTAAGCGGTACAAAGATAATAATATTTTTTGAGAAGCAAGCAAACAAAATGATATTTTTAAAATTAAGCACTTTATTTTATCATCGCTTGCTTCTCATTTAACCATCCCTTATGGGATATAAATAGATAGTAATATGAGTGATAAGGTAATCACCTCGTACAAGGGATTCGACAAGAATATGCAATGCCGTGGATTCCAGTACGAAGTTGGAAAAGAGTATGAAATGGACGGATGAATCAAGTGTTGTAACCGAGGTTTTCACGCTTGCAAATCTCCTTTGGAAGTATGGGACTACTACGATATGCTTAACTCTCGCTTTGCAGAGGTAGAGCAGTCTGGCAAGATTGATGAAGAAGAAAAGTCAACAAAGGTATGTTCTTCACGCATCAAGATAAAGGCTGAGTTGAAGCTGGCAGACATCATCAATATCGGTGTCGAGTGGCTGAAAGATATTACTTCACCATCAAAGGTTAAGACGGTTGGAGCGTTGAACGACAACGGAGACAGAAAGAAACAGATTGGTTCATCGGGCTACTATGCTAAGATTGGTTCAAGCGGTGACTATGCTAAGATTGGTTCAAGCGGTGACTATGCTAAGATTGATAGCACAGGAGAAGATTCTGTTATCATGTGTGCTGGCAACAGTTCAATAGCCAAAGCAAAGGTTGGCTCATGGATAACGCTTGCAGAATGGAAATGGAGCGATGAAAAGAAACGTGATGTTCCAGCATGTGTTAAGACTGAGTACGTCGATGGAGAGAATATCAAGTCTGATACTTGGTATCAACTTAAAAACGGAAAGTTCGTTGAAGTTAAGGAGTAACTAACCACCCTCTCCTTGGCAACAGGGAGAGGGTAAAAAGAAGAGAATATGGCACTTAAATGTAAGACTTGCATTTACAGAAAAAAGGATATGAAGAAGTTCTTATTCTATTGCAAGAAAAGACATATAAGAGTTGGAGAGCGAAGGAAGTCTTGTGAGTTGTATGAGCCTAAGTAAAAAGGGGTAGTTGCCGCTACCCCGAAAAAGATTCATTCTGCTTATACTAAGAAAGAAAAGCAAGTCCCATTTTTGGGATAGATGCGCTTTCCGTTCCTAATGATGTACTTGCAGAAAACACGAACCTTGTTGTCATTTGGATTCTTTTCCATCAAAAGTCCCTCCATCGTTTATCCAGACTTCTCTATCTGGGGGAATACTGCCCACTACAAAGCAGTACAAGAAAAAAGCCCCTAAGCGGCAACTAAGGGGCTTTGTAATCTCCTTGAACAGAGGAAGAACGGCGTGTAGTGTCGCCGATGGGGGACTATGATGTCCTAGAATCCAAGTGCAAAGGTAATCATTTATATGATAATATAAACAATAACAATGTTAATGTGTTTTAAATATGTTCTAATTTAGACTACTATAAAATAATATATAAATTTATAGTAATATAGTTATGACAAGAGAAGAAGTTAAAGAAATGCTGTCTATTCTGCAAGCTTTCGCAGAAGGAAGGGTGATTGAGTGCCGAACAAAACCAAGTGCCGTAAAAGGTACAAGTGTTCCGAATGATTGGACGGAAATGAAAGAGATTGAGTACTGGAATAATATAGAGTACCGAATCAAGTCAGAACCAAAGTACCGCCCTTTCAAGGACACAGAAGAGTGCTGGGCAGAAATGCTCAAACATGAGCCATTTGGGTGGGTGAAGTCAACCTTGTTCAAAGATTTGGCTTTAGTTCAGAGAGTAACCACCTTGTATGTGGAAATTAACAGAGACATCATTGATTACAAAGATACATTGGAGAAGTTCACCTTTTACGATGGCACTCCATTCGGCGTAAAAGTGGAGGAGTAGATATGATTCAAATACACAAGCATGACGTGGGCAAATTATATTCCATATATGGTTTCTTCATTGACCCAAACAAAGATGTATGGGTTAACAAGAAACAACTTATGGAATTATACAATGAGATTAAGAAAATAAAAGTGGAGGAATAGTTATGGCATGGGTAGCAGTAACAAAACAAGGAAGAGAATTTATCTCAATGTGTAAGCCAATAAGAGTGACGGATGAAGATAACTATTATGGTTGGAAAGATACATTTACAGAGATTTCTCTTTATAGTGGTAGCATCAAGAAACTCATCGGAAGAGAACTTACTTGGAATGATTCCCCTGTAGAATTAAATTAATTATTGCTTATGGAAGAAGTTTGGAAAACTATTCCTGGTCTCAGATGTTATGAAGCATCAGATTTAGGTCATATAAGAAGAATTGGTGCAACAAAACCTCTAAAAGGTTCTTGCAATAAAGAAGGGTATGTGCAAGTTAGGCTTTCGGAAAACAATATTCAGTTTACAAAGAAAGTTCATAGACTTGTAGCACTAGCATTCTTAGAAAACCCAAATAATTATCCAATGGTCAATCATAAGAATGAGATTAGGGATGATAACCGTGTAGATAATTTGGAATGGTGTACCGCAAAGTATAACTGTCATTATAGCGTAAAGAATATATACCACGATTCTATCTTACATAGAATGAAATCTGTTATTCAATACGATTTAAATCTGAATAAGATTAAAGAATTTGAATCAACACGAAGTGCCGCCAAATTCCTGCATTTAAATAATAGTCATATTTGTGAGTGCTGTAATGGCGTTTATAAAACTTGCGGAGGTTACATATTTAAGTGGAAAGCTGATAATGACAAACCATCGAAAATAGGAAGTATGGCAGAATTGAGTATTTATACAAAACGTATTCGTTGCGGATTTTATATATTACAACACAATGGATATTATGTTGTAATACAAAGAGTCGAAAATACTAAATGGCAGGCACACCTGCCATCGGGTAGCTTTGCAAATGCAACGAGTAAAAATGATTGTGTGCTAAATGCAATAAATGAAATTGATATTACGGAAGATTTAGAATGCGATAAAGTTGCCCAAAGTCCAGATTGGTGGAAGCACGAAATCATGTTTGCTGGTTTTTCTAAACAAGAATATCCAAAACTTAAAAGAAAAAGAGCTGAAAAACGTCCTGATATTAAAGCTATTGATGTCTATAAAATGATAAAATCAGGCTATAAATTTTATGATGTTTGTAAGTTGTATAATGCTAATTGGAATACAATTAAGCGAAGATATAACGAAGCTTCAGAAATGCTTAAAACCGATGAGTCAGTCGAACTTAAAGAAGAATAGCTTATGTATAGACCGATTACAATGTATCAGATTGTTTGCGATAGATGCGGAGAAGTGTTTGGCTGTACAGATACTAGCTCTGCACTATTCAGTAACAAAGAAGTTGACATTGGTGACTACTCTGATTGGGAAATGATAGATGGCAAGCACTATTGCCCTGATTGCTATGAAGTGGAGGTCATTGATGGAGTGTATAATGTTAAAGTTAAATAGTTATGAACATATTAGTTGATAAGACTGTACTATTCATTGATTTGGATGGTACTTTGATTAAAACGGCATCTGGAAATACGTTTCCTAAAGATTGCACGGATTTCATTATCCGAAAAGAAGTTTTGGATAAGATTGCAGAAAGACTACCAAATTTGTTTTGGATAGGCATTGTAACCAATCAAGGAGGGATACCACAATTTATCTCTAAAAGGGACTTTGAAGCAAAGTTTGAAAGTATCATTCAATTTGTTGGCTCATATCTTGGAAGTAGAATACCAAAGCTTTGTATTGAGGCAAAAGTTCTCGTAATGGGATTGTACTGCGATTCTATAGAAAAGATCAATAAGTGCAGAAAACCAAATACAGGAATGTTAGAAATTCTTCTAAAAGATTTTGGTGAACATTCTAAAAGCTCAATGATAATGATAGGCGATGCCAGTGGCAAACCTGGAGATTTTTCAGACTCAGATAAGAAATGTGCTGAAAATTTTGGTATTGATTATCTTGACATAGAGGACTTTCTTAACAATAAAGGCGTATGAAAACAGAAAGTATAAAATTCAAGGCTAAACGTCTTGACGGAAAAGGATGGGTTTGCGGATATTTCTACGAAGAGAATGGTAATACATACATCATTGAGAATCGTCAGAAAGAAAGCAAGTTAAACAGAAATCTCACTTATCAGGTAGACCCTTCTACCGTCTGCCAGTTTACAGGACTGACAGATTGTAAAGGCAAAGAATTGTTTGAGCACGACCTAATACATTTCGTAGGGTTTAGCTATGCTGCCGAAGTGATTTGGTCGGAAGGTAACTGTGCTCTTATGGCGGTCTGCGAGAATAAACATTCTTATTGGCTTCACGATGTTATAAAAGTTTGTAGGATAGAAAGAATTGGCAATAAATTCGATAAAAAGAAGTAGCGTATGAAAAAAATATTAGAAAAATATCTCAAAAAACTGAATGCTTTAGCTGCTAAGTTGTTTAAGAAAGAAACTTATCCTTATCCTCCTCTTTCAAGAAGAGAACGAAGAAAGTTTGAACGTGACAACATAAAAGCTGAGAAGAATATAGCATTATGTCGTAGATGCATGAAGGACGCTCCTAGTTGGTGGTGTCCAGGAGAACGTTGCTATTTCTTCCCTTATCGAAGACACGTATTATTTGGAGATAAAAAGAAGTAGCGTATGAAGAAACAAATAGTCTTAGAAGAACAAGATATTAAAGAGTTCCACGAGGATGCGGAGCATCTACGTTGGCTATACAATAGAATGGTGTGTGAGCATAGCGAAAATGAAAGCTTTGATTACATGCGCCGCTTCGTCAAAATATTCAATAAGTTAAAACAATTATAGATTATGAAGATTAGGTTGGCAAAGAAGATAATGAAGTACAAGTCAATAGTCGATGAGTACAATAACGGCGATGGCTCTAAGTGCGATGGCATAAAAGAATCATATTGGTTAAAGCGAATGTTCGACCATATCAATGGAGTGTATGATGAAACATTTGACACTCCTGCTCATATCCCTTTCAAAGACCACCGCATCACCAAGGCGATAAGTTTAACAAGTAAAAAGAAGAAAACGATGAAGAATGAAACATTTGACTTCTCGGAGGCTCTGAGAAGAATGAAGGAGGGGAAGAAAGTGAGAAGGATAATTTGGGAAGAATGTGGAGCTTATATCCATATTGTCTCTGAGACTATTGTGGCTGTATGCGATGGAAAATTCTTTCCTTGTGTTTTCAAAGATTCTGAGGATATTCTCGCAAATGACTGGGAGGAGGTGTAAGGATGAAGAAGAAAATATTGACACTCACCGTCAGCAAGCAATGGTTTGACATGATTGCTGACGAAAAAAAGGATGAAGAGTATCGGGAGATAAAGCCGTATTGGGTAGCACGATTATTTCAAAATAATAGCAATATCGTTGATGTGCGGTATTTAGCTTCGGGTTTGGCAGGGCGAACGGATTTACTTAAAAAATATATTGGCGCGCAGAGAATTGTGTTAAAACAATACACTCACGTTCTCTTCATCAACGGCTACCGCAAGGATAGTCCACGAATTGAAAAGGAGATTGAGAGTATCACCATCGGCAAGCCAAAGAAAGGCTTATGCCCCGATGAGTGGCTTGATACTGAGTTTTTTATCATTAAATTCAAGTAGCGTATGACAAATAAAGAATTTTTTTATGCGTATCGTGGAGAGCCTGTTCTTTATAAAGGTAAAGATATTGGTGCATACGTTGCAGGGTATGTAGAAGAAAAGTATATCATCCTTGGGTTCTATGATAACAAAGGATATATTCTTGCTTTTAATACAGATGTGAATGTAGATGAGGTGTATGAATCATACCGATTCGCAAAGTTGAAGTATTTGGAAGTGATAAAACATCAGTAATAT
>ERZ1034865.1418-NODE-1418-length-10484-cov-3.250264_pt1 | contig 10484 bp, 8 predicted proteins | sample MGYA00520632_ERZ1034865 | MGnify/ENA primary metagenome ERZ1034865 (study PRJEB33766, sample SAMN09781738) | gut metagenome | biome: gut microbiome | host: Homo sapiens | place: Madagascar | study: EMG produced TPA metagenomics assembly of the PRJNA485056 data...
TCTGCGCCCCGATAATGCACTTTCAATGTAAAAATAATTTTGAACACCTACTTATCTTGTTGTGTTATCTTATTTTCAATGTAATGATGGTGAGCGCGGCAAGTATGATGGTGGTTATCCAAAAGCGTATGGTAATCTTTGACTCGTGCCATGCTCCATGCGGCCACTTGCACAGATATTTGCACTCGGGGTCGAGCTGCGAGGGTAATACGCGGAAGTTGTCGTGAATGGGCGTGCGCTTGAATATGCGCTGCTTCACGCCTTTGCGCTTGCCGAACTTGTACCATTCAACTTGCAGTATGACGCTGAGGCTCTCGAGCAGGAATATGCCGCACAGTATGGGTATGAGCAACTCCTTGTGAATGATGATGGCTAATACGGCTATGATGCCGCCAATGGCGAGCGAACCGGTGTCGCCCATGAATATTTGTGCCGGGTAGGCGTTGTACCACAGAAAACCGATGAGCGCGCCTACTGTGGCACAGGTGAATATGACAAGCTCCTGCGACCCTGGTACATACATGATGTTGAGGTATGAGGCAAACTCTATGTGGCTTGACACGTAGGCCAGTATGCCAAGGGCTATGAATATAATGGCGGAGTTGCCCGCGGCCATACCGTCCATGCCGTCGTTGAGGTTGGCTCCGTTCGATACGGCTGTGATGACGAATATTGTGACAAGCACAAACACTATCCAACCGGCTTGTGTCTTGTACTTGCCGCAGAAGCTTACAAGCTCAGCGTAGTCGAAGTTGTTCTCCTTGACAAAGGGTATGGTTGTCTTGGTGCTCTTGACGGCTTGGCTCTTGTGCACAATTTCGGTAGTTTGGCCGTGTTGCTGCATTTCGATGTTCTCGCGTATGGTGGCATCGGGGCTGAGGTAGAGCGTGAGTCCGACAAACAGTCCGAGCAACACTTGCCCCACTATCTTGAAGCGCCCGGGGAGGCCGTCCTTGTTCTTCTTGAATATCTTGATGTAGTCGTCTAAAAAGCCCAACAGGCCTAACCATACGGTGGTGACGAGCATCAGTATGAGGTAGATGTTGCGCAGACGGCCGAGCAACAGGCATGGTACAAGTATCGACACGATGATGATAATGCCGCCCATTGATGGCACGTTAATCTTTTGCACGCCAAAGGGGTCGATGCTGGCATCGCGCTGTGTCTCGCTGATGTTGTGGCGCTTCATCCACTTTATGAAGTACTCACCGAACCATGCCGATATGACAAGGGCCAGAATGAGGGCCAGAAGTGCACGGAATGATATGTAGGACCACATGCCCGAACCCGACACGCCGAACTGCTCGAGGAAACGGAAAAGGTAGTATAACATTGTTGCGAAATATTGGGTGTTGGTTGGTGGTTAGTTGATGCCAAAGGCTTTCTTTATCTCCTCGTGGTCGTCGAAGTGGTGCTTTACGCCTTTGACTTCCTGGTAGGGCTCGTGACCCTTGCCTGCTACGAGTATCACATCGCCGGGCTGGGCCAGCATGGTGGCTGTGCGTATGGCCTCACGACGGTCGACAATGCTGATGACCTTTTGCTTCTGCTCGCCGTTAAGGCCGGCAAGCATGTCGTTGATGATGTCCTGTGGCTCCTCAAAACGTGGGTTGTCGCTGGTGATAATTACACGGTCAGAACGGTTGGCTGCCTCCTGTGCCATGAGCGGGCGCTTGCCTTTGTCGCGGTTGCCGCCGGCGCCACACACAGTGATGACTTTGCCCTTGCCGCGCACAATTTCGTTGATGGCGGTGAGCACGTTGACCAAGGCGTCGGGCGTGTGGGCATAGTCTACAATGGCACTGAAGCCCTTGGGCGAACGAATGGCCTCGAAACGTCCGTTGACGGGGTGCAGCGTTGACAGCACGCGCAGGGTGTCTTCGGGTGTCTTGCCCAACATCAGTGCGGCACCATATACCGCCAGCAGGTTTGACACGTTGAAACGGCCGACAAAGCGCACGCTTACTTCGCGTCCGTCGATGTCGAGCAGCATGCCTTCGATGCTCTCCTCCAGAATGCGGCCTTTGTAGTCGGCTACGGTGCGGGTGGAGTAGGTGCGCACGGTGGCTTGCGTGTTCTGCACCATAATCATGCCGTTCTTGTCGTCGGCATTGGTTATGGCAAAGGCTCCCTTGGGCAGTCCGTCGAAGAAGGCTTTTTTGGCATTGCGATAGTTCTCAAACGTCTTGTGATAGTCGAGGTGGTCGCGTGTGAGATTGGTAAATATGCCGCCTACAAAGCGCAGACCGCCAATACGCTTTTGGTGTATGGCGTGTGACGAGCATTCCATAAAGGCGTATTCGCATCCCTCGTCGGCCATTTGTGCCAGGAGCTTGTTCAGAGTCACGGGGTCGGGAGTGGTGTGGTCGGCGGGTATGGCACGTCCGTCAATGTAGTTGCACACTGTTGAACACAGGCCGCATTTGTGGCCGAAGGCGCGGAACATGTTGTAGAGCACTGTGGCGATGGTTGTCTTGCCGTTGGTGCCTGTTACGCCCACCAACTTGAGTTTGGTGGTGGGGTCGCCGTAGAATTGTGTGGCTACTTTGCCCACAGCATCTTCGGTGTCGGCCACTTGCACGTAGGTCACACTATCGGGGGCGTCGGCTGGTATGGGTTCGCTTACCAACACTGCCGCAGCACCTTGCTCTATGGCTTTGGGTATGTAAAGGTGACCGTCAGCTTGCGTGCCCTTTACGGCTACGAACAGGTCGCCGGTTACCACTTTTCTTGAGTCAATATTAACACCTGTTATTTCACGTTGTAGATCGCCCTTTGCGGCTACAACTGTTACTTTTTTCAGTGCGTCTGATAGTTTCATTGTAGTGTCTATGTAGATATATGTTGTTGACTATGTTGTTTGCTTCTTAGCTTGCTTGGCATGCTTTTGCAAAAGACTTACGGCTTTAGTCTGCCGGCTTATGCTTTTTGCTGGTGTTTGCATTCTTTGTGGTGCCCCTCTTGCTTTCCTTTTTGTCCGAAGAAGTTGCGGACGGCTTGGCATTCTTGTTGTCGGGCCTTCTGTCTCTCTTCTTTTGGGCAGATGTCGTCGATTGCTTGGGCTCTATAGCCGGTTGCTTTTTGGGCTTAGACTGTGTCGCTTGCTTTTTCTTTTCCTGTTCAGCCTGGTTCTGCTTGGCCTTTTCAGCCTTTCGCTCCTGCATCTTTTGCTGCTGCACTTGCTCAGTCTGCTGGTACTTCTTTTCGTCAGCGGCTGTTGGCGTCAGTTCGGAGTCTTCAGGCTCGTTGGGCTGCGCCTTGGTCTGCTCGGCATTTTGTTGTGTCGTGTCGCGTTCGGCTGCCGGTATATCCTCGGGGTCGCCAAGTATGATTTCGATTTGCTGGCCGCGCTTAAAGTGGTAGCCAGGCTGCATGTTTTGTTGCGTCACACGTCCTATGCCGCGCACTTTGACTTTGAGTCCGAGCTTTTCGAGGCGGAACAAGGCGTCGCGCAAACCATAGCCGCGTACATCGGGCACAATGTTGCCCTTCACCTCTTCAACCACGTTCATGTTAAGCCCTTGGCTCGTGGTGTTGCAGTGGCCCCAGGTGAGTGGTGCGTCCTCGGTGTTGACGGGCGAAGTGAACTTGATGCCGAGCTGTTCGAGTACAGACTGTGCGGCTGTCAGACTGCCGGCACTCACCACTGGGTTGAGGCAGTTGTTGGAGTCGCGTGCGGCAGTGTAGTCGTCCGACCTGCGTTGTGCCATTACAGTTTCGGCCACGCGCTTGAACACTGGTGCGCACATGCCGCCGCCCGAAGCTGGGGCACCTTTTTGTATGCACACGATGCACGAGTAAAGTGGTTTTTCAGACGGGAAATAGCCTGCAAACGACACAAGATATTGTGAGGCGAAGCCGCTCTTGGTCCATACCTGTGCGGTACCCGTTTTGCCTGACACGTGGAAGTAGGGTGAACCGGCTTTCTTGCCAAGTCCCACGCTCACCACGCTTTCAAGGCAGTCTTGTATGTTCTTCACCGCTTCGGCCTTGGCCATGTGCTCGCGCAGCACCACTACGGGGTACTCCTTGACCACCTCGCCGTTGTGCAGAATGGCCTTAACCAGACGTGGCCGCAATAGTTTGCCGTTGTTGGCAATGCCGTTGTAGAAGTTGACTGTGGTGATAGGCGGAATTTGAGTCTCGTAGCCGATGCTCATCCATGGCAGAGCCGTTTTCGACCAGTTCGATCCGTCGGCCTTTGGCATGCGGATACGGGGCTTGGCATAGCCCGGAATAGGTATCTTCAAGTCTTCGGCTACACCAATGCGGTAGATACCCTCAACAAATTTGCGAGGATTGTCGTGGTAGGCGCGGTCGATGAGTGTACTTACGCCCACGTTGAGCGATTTTTGCAGAATTTGTGGCACAGTTACCACACCGCTGCCACCCGAGCGCCAGTTGGCATCGCGCATTTTGCGGCCGTACATCTCTTTAATACCGCAGCCCACGTCCACTATATCTGTCATGTGTATGTTGCCATCGTCCATGCCGACAAGGAACGACATGGGCTTGAACACCGACCCTGGCTCGTACAGGTTCTTTACAGCATCGGCATTTATTTCCTGATAGCTGCCGTCGGCCATGCGGCGCAGACTTGTCATGGCTTTAATGTCGCCGGTGCCCACCTCCATCAGTATGCACACGCCCGAGTTGGCGTCAATCTCGGTAAGCTTGTCCGAGAGAGCTTTTTCGCAGATGTCCTGCATGCCTACGTTGAGTGTGGTCATCACGTCGTAGCCGTCTATGGCGGGTTTGTCTATGATGGTAAGGTAGCGGTTGAGCACCTTTTGGCGGTGTGCCGACCCCTTCTCGCCACGCAGAATAGAGTCAAAGCTCAACTCAAGTCCTGTGCGCGGTTTGCCGTCGGTCTTGTACAGGTCGCCAATAGTACGTGCTGCCAGGTGGCCGAACGGGTTCTTGCGCATTTTGAACTCTTCGGTATGAAAGCCGCCCACATTGGCCGACATTTTGAACAAAGGCAACTGCTTGAGTTGTCGGTAGGTAATATACGATACACGCTTTTTATATAGCAGCCAGTGGTGGCTCTCCTTCTCGCGGCCTTTCAATAGCAATTCCTTAAACTCTGCGGGGTCTATGTCGGGCAATATACGGTGTACGCCCGTGCAGATAGAGTCCATTTTGGCGTGCAGCAAACTGTCGCGGTTAAATTGCTCTTTGGCGCGTCGTTTGGGGTCCTTCTCCCACGACATGAAATCCATGTATAGCTTGTACTCGGGCAATGAGGCTGCCAGCACCTCACCGTCATCGGCCAGAATGTTGCCGCGTGTGGGTATGACTTCCTCGTTCTCCTTGATAAAGCGGTCGTTCACCTGTTCCCAAAAGTTCTTCTCTACCGTCATGATGTAGATGGCCTTTCCTAATATGGAAAGACCTGCCAGCACCAACACTGATCCTATGACAGCGTAGCGCTTAGTAACTTGTTTGACGGGGAAATTCATTTCAACTTGTTTGTAGTGAGAGGAGAGTGTTACAAAGAATGTTTATGCCTATTTATACAATATATTGTATGTGCGTTGTAGCGTATTGCCTATTCGTCCACTTTCAAGTTAAACGATGGCGTGTTGGCCGTTTGCAGTGTGGTGTCGGTCAGAGCCCCCTCAATGCAACTTCGTCGCGTTTTCTCTTTGAGTTGGCTCGATCGGGTCAGCGCCTTATATCGGCGGTCGAGCAGCGTGTCGGTCAGCATTTTGCTCTGAATCATTTCCCGCTGGCACGAGTAGCGGTTGCTCACATACACAATAATCATGGCCACAACCATCACAATATACCAAAATTGGCGTCTGAACCAGCGTCCGCCCAATATGTCGCCGCCCAATATCGAGGCCAAGGTAATTTTGCTGCGCGACTCTCCAGTCAGTTCGCGCAGAGCTTGCAGGGCATTTTGTTCCTCGCGTTCAATCTCCTGTTCCTCAGAGTCAGGGCGCCTGTTGTCGGTAGCGGCTTCGGGCATATCGTTCTTGCTCATGTTCTGTTGTTATAGTCTTGATGGTAATGTGGTAGAGTCAGAGTTTTTCGGCAATGCGCAATTTGGCAGAGCGGCTTCGCGGATTTTCGGTCTGCTCCTGTGCCGAAGGCAAAATGACCTTGTTGTTTATGGCCCGCCATGGCGTCAGCCTGCGGCCGTAAAAGTCCTGTTGCACCTTGCCGTCAATGCGTCCGGCGCGAATAAAGTTTTTCACCATACGGTCCTCAAGAGAGTGGTAGGTGAGCACGCTCAGCCGTCCGCCCGTCCGCAGCACCTGCAACGCCGCTTCAAGCATCTCTTGTAGCGCCTCCATTTCGTGGTTAACCTCTATGCGCAAGGCTTGGAACACGCGTGCCAGGTCTTTCTTCTCCCTTTCGCGTGGCATGAGTGGCTTTACCACCTCAAGCAGGTCGTTAATGGTGCAAATAGCCTTTGCACTGCGTGCCTTGACAATGGTCGAAGCCAACCGGCGGCTGTTTTTCATTTCACCATATAGGTAAAACACGTTAGCCAGCCGCTCCTCGTCATATTTGTTCACCACATCGGCAGCGTTAGCACCAGCGCGTTCATTCATGCGCATGTCGAGGGGGGCATCAAAGCGGAACGAGAAACCGCGTTCCTCATCGTCAAAATGGTGGCTCGACACGCCAAGGTCGGCCAGTATGCCATCAACATGTTCCACATCGTAGTAGCGCATCCAGTTCTTCAGATACCTGAAATTGCTCCGCACAAAGGTAAAGCGCTTGTCGCCATTAGGTATGTTTTGCTCTGCATCGGCGTCTTGGTCAAAACTGTAGAGGTGGGCGTCATCGCTAAGCCTCCGCAATATTTCGCGGCTGTGTCCGCCTCCGCCAAAGGTCACATCTACATAGATGCCACCGGGCTTAATGTTAAGCCCGTCCACTGTTTCGTTGAGTAAAACTGGTATATGATACACGCTGTATGGTGTTATATGGTTAAAGTTTTTAATATATTGCGGTGTGATCGTTGGCCATAAGGGGTGTTTCACCCATAATCTTGGCCAGCGACTCTGCATAATCGCTGTCGCTCATCAGCAGTTTGGCGCTCTGTGCCACGCCCCACACCTCAATGCGGTCGTCCACGCCCATAAAGCGCACCGTGCGGTCGGTGATGGCGCAAGCGTCAAGCATTTTGCGTGAAATCAAGAAGCGGCCGTTACCATCGAGCGTAAACACCTCCACATTGGCCAGAAACTGGCGGAAGAGCATAGCCTGCCGGGGGTCCCAACGGTTGAGTCTTGCGCGCAACGCGTCTACCTCGGCATTCCACACCGCATAGGGATATATCACAAGACAAGGCTGATACACATCGCGTTTCAATACCAACCGGGGGTCTGACTCGGCAAGTTGCTTGCGAAAGTCAGACGGCAAAAACACGCGCCCCTTGGCATCGAGTTTGGCATCGATTGTACCTGTAAATCTCATCATGTCTCCTAAGAATTTCCAAAAGTACGGATTTTCCCCCACTTTTCCCCACTTTTAAGACAACTTTTTTATAAATATTGTTTATCGCCAAGAGCGTTGTGGCGCTTACCTTGTTGATAATCATGTGTTATCGCTGCGTCAGTCTGTAACACGTCCAAGGTGGGGCGCATTATGTGCGTTGCACCTTCTATAACTCGGCTGTAACGTGTAAATAAACCAAAAACGGTCATAAGGGTAAGCCTCAGTCCTACCGAAAGATGTACCTTTGCACCTACTTATAATAACGACACATAATACAATGAGTCAGACTTCAACCAAAGTGGACATGCTCAATGGTCCTCTTTTTATGAAAATACTGATATTTGCTCTGCCGCTTGCTGCCAGCAGCTTGTTGCAACAGTTGTTCAATTCTGTCGATGTGGCCGTGGTCGGACGCTTTGCCAGCAGCAAAGCTTTGGCCGCAGTGGGCAGTAACGCACCCGTTATCAGTCTGCTAATCAACCTTTTTGTTGGCATATCGATGGGTGCCAATGTCGTGCTCTCCAATCACCTCGGTCAGCGCGACGACGAGGGTGTGCGACGCACCGTTAGCACCGTGTCATTGGTCAGCGTCGTCAGTGGCGTGCTGCTAATGCTTATCGGCATAGGCGTGTCGCGGCCCATACTCGAACTGATGGACACCCCGGCCGATGTGCTCGACATGGCCGTGCTCTACCTGCGTCTTTACTTTGTGGGCATTCCTTTCTTCCTTATATTCAATTTTGGAGCCGCCATCTTGCGCAGTGTGGGCGACACCCGCCGTCCGCTTTACATCTTGGTTGTGGCTGGTGTTATTAACACCGTGCTTAATCTCGTGTTGGTCATCTGCTTCGGCCTTGGCGTTGAGGGTGTGGCCATCGCCACAGCCATAGCCAATATGGTCAGTGCCGCATGTATAGTCGTGTTGCTGCGTCGCGAAAAGGGTGCATTGCAGTTACAGTTCAACCACATGCGCATTTATGGCAAAGAGCTGCGCCGCATGCTGCAAATTGGCGTGCCGGCAGGTTTGCAAGGCATGGTATTTTCCTTGTCCAATGTGGTGGTGCAAAGTGCCATCAATGGCTATGGCTCTGCGGCCATAGCAGGCTCGGCTGCCGCTGTCAACTTCGAGTATTATTGCTACTACATCATTGTGGCTTGCAATGGTGCGGCTATATCGTTCATCGGTCAGAATTATGGCGCAGGCAAGTACGACCGCGTGCGCCGCATCTTCCGCATTTGCATGTTGATGGGCCTTGTAGGCTGTTTTGCTGCCAACGCCCTGTTCACTTGGCAGAACCACTTCTTCCTCAGTTTCTTCACCGCCGACCCCGAAGTCATTCGCTACGGAGCCATACGTATGCAGGGCGTCCTGCTATTTCAGTTCATGGCTTGCAGCTACGAAATTTCGGGCTCTGCCTTGCGTGGCATGGGCGAGTCCATGTTGCCCACCATCATGACCGTGTTCGGCACCTGCGTGTTGCGCATGGTGTGGGTCTTTGTGGTGAGTCCGCATTACCATGGGTTTGCACAGCTGTTGCAGGTATACCCGTTGTCGTGGGTGCTCACAGGCGCCATGGTGCTTGTTGCCTATCATGTGCGTATGAAAAAGCTGTGCGCAGTCAGGGCTTGACAAGGCAATAATCGTAAAGACAAGCAGCGTGCTTTTTTCAAGGAAATAAAAAGAAAATGTGTCGAAACTTTGAAAAGTGCACACAAGCGCTTTACAATGTTGTTGAGACTTCTGTCGTCGGCATTTATTACAAAGGCTGCATCAAGTTGTTCTTAGCCCGTAATGGTAACAAACGTGTAGCATTTATCCTCGTATACTGACACAAAATGAATGTTGTTTGCATAATTGTTGCATAACGGCAGTTTCGTCGACAAAAACCGCTGCTTTGTCTAAAAAGTTTGGAGCGAACGAAAATAAGCGCTACATTTGCAAACGTAAAATGACAAAACAATGCGCAGCGCGTCACATCTGCCTGCCATTCAATATAAAGGTATTACAAGCTATAAGGTAATAGTGTTTTTTAGGTAAATGACGAGAGGCAGTGTTCGCCGTGAGGCGCATGCTGCTTCATTTTTTAACTCATAGCTGTAGTTCGGACACCACTTGCTCTTTTCCATACAAACCATACAAGCACCCACAATGGCCCAATGCGATCGGCCATTGTGGGTGCTTGTGCTTTAGGTAGTGGACTAAAGTGTGTTGTGTCAGTCGTTAGCCCTGGTATAGTTATAGTCGTTCACCTTGACGCAAGTAACGCCGTTTTGTATCGACACCTCTTCGTGTCCTTTGCGCGGTTTCCACACATTCGTGCCCTTAACACGTTTGCAAAGTACCGACTTGCTGCTTGACGGAAAAATTTCGGCAAATGTAGAATCGGCACTATATATAAGGAATACCTGTTCGGGGCCGGCATCAAAACGTGTGCCAGCCTCCCACAGTCTGACACAACTGTGCAGGGCATAGCTCCATGTATATCCGGCCGAACCAATACAGCCATGCTCGTCGCGGTCGCTGCCTACCAAATTGCCTATCGAGGAGTGGGCGCAGCTGCAGCAAACGATTGCAGCCAAAACAAATCCCAACAAATAGTTTTTGTGCTTCATAATATATTATATATGTCGTGTGATTTACAAATCATGGCAAACTTACAAAAAAATTACAGAACGCGCGCCTTCATCTCCCGCAAACTTACCCGTATGCTTTCGTGCGTGTCTTTGCCAGTGGCTTGGTGTCCATCATATTTTAATCATGGTGTAAACGTCAGCATGTTTCCGCTGCATTTACGCTCCCCGTGCCAATGTCATGTCTGTGTCCTCCCGCAGTGGTGCACATTGCACGGCATCTCAGTGCTCCTATATATATTGAGTATTTTTTGTTCAGCCATTATCAATTATCACTCATCACACCCCGTCTTTTCGTCCCTAAAAATCCCGAAAAACACTTGTGCCAGAGAGAAATTTCAGCCGGAGCAACAAAAAATCCGCTCCCCCGTAACAAAAAATCCGCCCTCCCGTAACAG
>ERZ1034865.1419-NODE-1419-length-10480-cov-16.514341_pt1 | contig 10480 bp, 16 predicted proteins | sample MGYA00520632_ERZ1034865 | MGnify/ENA primary metagenome ERZ1034865 (study PRJEB33766, sample SAMN09781738) | gut metagenome | biome: gut microbiome | host: Homo sapiens | place: Madagascar | study: EMG produced TPA metagenomics assembly of the PRJNA485056 data...
TATCAATATACATTTTTTCAGCTTTTTCCTTAATTTTTTTAACTTCTTTATTATTCATTTCTTCAATAAGAACCTTAATAAAAGTTTGTTCTAAACAAAAATCATAGAATTGTTCTATAAAGAAGATATTGATATAACAACACATATGACATTCCTCACACTCACAACATTCTAATTGATTAAAAATTGATAGTGTGTTTTTATTAAATTCTTCTTCATTTTCATTATTCCATTCTATATCAGAATATGAATTTCTTTCTAATTCAATGCTTTTGCATATGTTTCCAAAAATTATATAAGTTGCGTTATCCTTTGAAACATTTTCTATACCAATATTTTCACATCGAAAATACGTTTGAAGATCATAAATAACTTCTCTTATGTTGCTATATCCTAAATATTGGGCATGGTAGTAAGTCCTAAAAAATCCTTTTCCCATCATTTCCAATGTTTCACGGTCTACTTGTGATAATACCTTAATAACTGTTTCATATTTAGTCATTCCTAAATACCGCCTTTCCTTTACTGTACTTGTATTATACCATATCTAATAGCAAATATCAACAAACTTTTTTTAAATTCTTTATTGAAATTTTATGAATGGGACAAATACCCATTCCTACAGTTAAGTAAAATTTTTCCAAATCTTTTGTAAATGCGTTTATACAATCTGTCGAATATTTTACGAATGTAGAAATATCTTCTACTACCCATCTTTTATCAGAATTACAAATAAGTTCTAACATTTCATTATAATATTTTTTATATACTTTTACGGCTTCAATTTTATTTTTAACTGTTGTTGATTCATTAAGCGGATAACAATAAACCTTATACATTTTTATTACTTCCTTTCCTTTATTGTATTTATATTATACCATAACCAATAGAATTTGTCAATGAATTTTTTGTAAATAATTTATTGCGGCGACATCATTGTTTATTAAAAGTTTATTCATAATTTGTTCCGGCGGCAATTGTGAATAAAAAATGAACAACTTAAAATATTTAATTAAATAAAACCAAAAAGTGGTAAGAAAATCCTTACCACTTCTTTCATATCTATTTAATAAATTTTACTTTTCCTTTTTCTTCGCCGCCTCACGCTTCGCCTTTTCAGCGGCTTTCTTTTCTTCCTTTTCCTTAACTTCCATTGCGTACATTTCGCCGGCGGTTACTCTGTCGAATGCTTCAACAATCTTTTTGCTCCGTGTGGTGTCCTCATAGTTCTTTGCTGTCGGCTTGATATCAAGCACCATGTCAAAAGTGCCGTGCTTATTCTCAACAGTGCCGAAAACGAAAGCATATTCATTAGCACCTACCAACGTAACATTTTCTTCACCGAACTTTTCAACGAGGAATTCATGGAGCATTTCAGAGAATGCAACGCGTGCTTCGTTCTGGTTCTTTACCATAGAATCATTCTTAAAAGTCATCATAATATACTCTCTTTCTCCGGTTTTTAATGAGTTCCGGCTCTCTATCTTATGTATTTATTATATCATATTTTCGGGTGAATGTCAATTGATTTTTCTTAAACTTTTTGTTAAGACTTTATGAACTATGTCCATGTCATTTTCTTTCCCTCACTTTCTATATTTATTATACCATACTTTTTGATTTTTGTCAAGTAAACTTTTTGTGAATTAGTTACCAGTTTTTAGTAATCTTATTCATAAATGCTTGACGCTTTTCAATTTTGCGAATCTTACAGCACCGCAAAAGAATTTTTTTCATTTCTTCTTTAGTCACCATAGTAGTAACGCCGTTTTTTGTGTACTTAATCAATATTATCAACCTCACTTTCTATATTTATTATACCACATTTAGCCGCGAATGTCAATTGATTTTTCTTAAACTTTTTATTAAGATTTTGTGAACGGGCAGGTACCCATTCCCACCGGATTCAAATGGAATTCGTTAATTTTTTCGTTCATAAAATCATTTACAAAATACATTGCATTTACAATAAATTCTGCAATATCCTTTACTTTCCATTCTTTGGAATGTTGAACAAATTCCAGCATTTCAAGATAATATTGTTTGAATGTTTCCACGGCTTCTGCCTTACTTGCAACTATTTTTGAATAATTGAACGAATGGCAATAAACTTTATACATTTCTTTTCGTTCTCCTTTCCTTTACTGTAATTATATTATACCACACTTCAGCGAAAATGTCAAGTAAATATTTTGTGAACAAAGTCAAGAAAAAAATTTATTCATCTTTTATTTATAGTTCGCTCCGGAAATTTATTAACATCTTATTCATAAATTATTCCGGCGGCAATTGTGAATAAAATGTTAATAATATAGATAGAAAAATATCTGGAGTTAAAACTCCAGACATAACTTTATTTAATTGTTAAAATGATTTTTAAGAATTATTGAAATTGTTTTAATAATTTGGTCATTACTTGCTCCTAAATCAGTCATACTTAAAATCATATTATTTAAAATATCCATATTATCTAGTAAAACTTTTGCCACAGTATCGCAAAATTTATTTACAGGAACACTTGTTTTCTTTTCGTTTTCCTCCTTTTCAAGAATCTGTTCAATTTTTTTAACGGAAGGAGAAGGTTTAATGTTATTTAGAACTTCTACACAATATTCATAAAATTCTTTGAAAAATAATGGAGCAAGCCAGATTTGACAGTCATTATAACATTCTTTTATAAGAATATGAAAATCTCCGTCATCATAATCTTTTATATAAACTGCCTTATTTTGATAATTATTCATTTCATCTTTTGTAAAAATAGTTTTTTGTAAATAATAATAAGTTGTAAATTCTTTTTTATCTATCTGATATTCTGTAGGTTGTTCTTTAGCCAAAAAAGAAATTATTTCTTCAAAATTGTTAGTTGGAATAATAGTTAAAGTAGTATATTTTTTTACTTCGTTGAAGAATCCGTAATACAAATTTTCTGTGTTTTCTGCTTTCAGAATTTGCTTTAAGATTTTTACATAATCCATCATAATACCAAACCTCTTTCTATGTTTTTAAGAGTTTGTCATCTCTCTTTCCTTTACTGTACTTATATTATATCATATTCTAAGAAATTTGTCAATGAAAATTCTATGAACTTTTCTTTAATCTTAAAAAATAATTTCTTAATATTTTATTCATAATTTGTTCCGGCACGAATTGTGAATAAAATATTAACAAGTTAATCTATTGCGGAAAATATTAATAAGAAATGAATAAATTAAAAGATCTAATTATTAAAAAATAATGAAAAGACTGGTAGAAAATTCCACCAGTCCATTCATACTCTATTCAATTCTTTATGAATAAATTAAATACTATTTTCTTCGCAAAAATCACGCAATCTTTTCCACGGTACGACTACTTCGCCGTGAATCTTTTTTCTAGTTTTGTACGCATTAACAAGAATTTCCTTTTCAATCATGACATCAGCAAGACCTGTATGCTCTTCAACAAATTCTACATTTCCTGTTAAATATTTATACACAACTTCTGCTTTAGTCTGAATGTTGCCTTTTTCTGTCACAAAACCATTTTTCCGGCAGAATTTAACATACTTTTTTGTTAACAATTTCGTAAAGAGAATTGCTGTCATAATGTCAAGCCATTCGAATTTTTCTGTAAAATTTTCATCACAATTCAGAAACAGTCTTTTCATTGCTCCCTTGTCAAAAGTGCAATTGTACGCCCAAATTGTTTTAATACCAAATTCTTCCATATCATTCATAAATACTTTACGAAATTCTTCAATGGAAAAGAAATGTTCATATTTTCGCATGCAATCGGATTCTACTTCAGAAATATTTTTATGTGTCATTTCTTCACAGCCAATAAGGGCTTTTCGCTGGAGATTTTCCATAACGCAAGGGTGAATTGCCACGCTTCTGGAGTGGTAAATATTGCCGTGCTTATCCGTTACTACATAACCTACATTATAAGGGCGGCAGATAGAAGCTCCTTCAACGTCCAATACAACAAACTTTTTCATAATAATTTTCCTTTCTGGTAAGAGTGTTAATTTTCTATTTTTCTCTTACCCTCTAATAATATTATATCACATTTTCAGTGATTTGTCAAGTAAACATTTTGTGAACGATTTTTTCTTTTCGTTTTTTTCTCTGTTCCCTTGACTGTATATATATTATAGCATATTGCCGGCTAGATAGCAATAGATTTTCTATAAACTAATTGTATTTGATTTATGAACGAGATGGAAGTTATTGCCTTGACGTTTGCCGCCAATCTATTAATAGAATGTTCATATTCCTCGGCGTAGATTATGAATAAAAGATTGCGACGAATAGAAACTTATTAATATTTTATTCATAATTTGTTCCGGCGGCAATTGTGAATAAGATGTTAATAAAAAGAGTATTGTAATGAATACAATACTCCTTAATATTTTCTTAAAGTTTGATAACTCTCATGCTTGAATCTACTGCAACCAACTCATTTAAATCCTCATCAGTCGCACAGACACACTTTTTCACTGAATCTACATTATAATAATAGATAAAAGTATAAATTTTTGTACTACCAAAAAATGTAAACTTATCTCTAAATTTTAAATTTTTGACTGCTGTTTCGGTTCGTTCCATTGGAATTTCTTCGCCTTTTAACTTTGCCCATGCAACGCCAACGCCAATACTGGCGGAAAATTTATCGCCATCTTTGCACCGTGCAATACCTACTTTTCCTGTTTCCATATCAAGAATAATTGTTTTATTTTTATAAAAATTCCAGTGGTAACGCCAAATCATACTACCCAGCCCATCTTCAGTATAAGTTGCTTCTCTTTTACGATTAAATTCAGAACATTCATTCAACGCCCATGTTTTAAAATTATCAACAAATTTCATAATAAACCTCTTTCCTCCGTTTTACGAGTTCGACTCTCTTTATCTTTATCTTATATTATTATATACCATTTTTCTAAAAAAGTCAATTGATTTTTCTTAAACTTTTTGTTAAAATTTATGAATCAAATCCATAATAGTCTTTTAGTGCATAATAAAGTTCTTTTGCATCAATTGCTACTGAATTATAACCACCTTCGTTAGATGCAACAATGCACATTTTTCCATTATATTTTTCAATACTAACTGGAAAACCTTCACCATATTCATGAACATGGTTTAATACCATTTCTTTTTCTATTATAGTATTCTTTTTCTTTTTACTCATACTCAATCACCTTTCCTTTACTATATTTATATTATATCACATTCTAAGAAATTTGTCAATGAAATTTTTATAAATACTATATGAATTTTAGAAAATATTTTTTTAATATTATGTTCATAATTTATTCCGACACAACTTATGAATAAAATATTAACAAGTTAGAATTTTTAATTAAAAAGGAAAAAATAAAACAATGGGAATTTCTTCCCATTGCCTTAATCCTTTCTTAATATTTAATCTTACTTTTCTTTCTTTTTAGCCTCACGTTCCGCCTTACGCTGTTCACGTTCTCTTTGCTTAATCGTAAGATTTTCGTTATATTCTTCATATGCTGCGTCGAGATTATACTCTTCAATTTCGTCTCCGTTCTTTTTTACCACATAATCCCAAGAACAACATTTCGGGGCAATCTCAACGCATGCGTCCATTGTTGTTCCTGCCTTGTTTGTAACCTCACCAACGGCGGCGGCAATAGTATTTTTCATGCGGCGTACATTTTCTGCCCCGAACTCCTCAATCATTGCCTTTTCGATGACTGTTGCAATGCGTTCGCGGATTGCATTCTTTCTTGCGGTATCGTTCTTCATTTCCATCAAATCAGTGTAGTATGCCATAATTTACCTCTTTCTGTGTTTTACCGACTTTCTCACCTGTCAATCTCTTTTCCTTACAATATTATTATATCACATTTTGTGTAATTTGTCAAGTTAATTTTCTATTAACTTTCTTTATTATCATTCAAATAAATTACTTATTTATATAATAATGTATCTGCAATTTCAAAATGAATTCTTTCTAAACAAATAAGAAAAGCACCACCAAAGGCAAGATATATATTATCTAAAATTATCGCCATAACTAGACAAAATATGCCCATTAAGAAAATTGCCGTTCCTACAATTGCATTTACCAATACCTTCTTTTTTCTTGAATTTTTCATAAAGTTCAACCTTCTTTCTATATTTATATTATATCATACTTTAGGAAAAATGTCAAGTTAATTTTCTGTAAACATTTTCCAATTTTTGTTAGCGGCACGATTCTTTTTCTTTTGAACTTTTTTCAAAGTCTTTTTGTTGTAAATATCTTCTACATATTTACCCATATCATTTTTCTTGTAGTTGCAATTTTTCATTTATTGCACCTTCCTTTCCTTTACTGTACTTATATTATATCATATTCTAAGAAATTTGTCAATGAACTTTTTATGAACTTTATTATAATTCTTTTTGAAGTAAATGGAATTTATTGGTTTATCTATTGCCGCTAGTCTATTAATAAAATGGAAATATTTAAGTATGAAAACTTATTAGTATTTTATCCATAATTTGATCGGCTTGAGTTATGAATAAGAAATGGATAAAATAAAGCATTTAATTAAAATAGCCGAAATAAAATGTCCAGAATTATTAAAATTCTGGACACAATTTCAATATTTACTCACCAAAATTCTTGAAAATTATTTCAAAAATGTCAACAAGTTGTTCATTATTTATAATTTTAGACAAAGATTCATAACTATTTATAATAGAATCATAATTTTCAAGAAACTCTTTTGCAATTTTTCGGTAGTTTGTTTTATTTTTTATTGTAGTTTCTTCATCTTTTACTACAATTTCTTCATTTTTCGTTGTAATTTCTTCATTTTTTGGAAATTCTTTCTTAATTTTTTCATTAAGTTCTTTCTCTTTTTTATATAAAAACTCTTCACAATATTGATAAAATTCTTTGAAACAAATTGGCATTAAAGCAATGTAAGAATCATATTTTTTTTGTGTATCAATTGTTATTTCATAATTATCTTCATCTACGCATTCCAATAGAAAACTTTTATTTTCCATTTCTTTATATTCAGATTCATTAATTTGTAAGTCTGCTGTAACATATGCGGGTTTAGATTCTTTTGTTCTCATGTCATAAACTTCTTCAAAATAATATTCATCTTCGTCGTAATTAGTAAATAGAAAATCAATAATATTTGTAAGTTCTTCACTGGAAATCAAAGTTAAATTGATTTCCACGTTGCAAGGTATTTTCAAAAGTCTATTACAGTATTCATTGTATAACTGATTTAGAGTTGTGTATGTCATTACTTGTTTCAAAATTTCGATATTTACCATAATATCAAACCTCTTTCTTTCTTTTAGTGTACTTATATTATATCATAGTTCAAAGAAAAAGAAAAGACTTATTTTATTTCTCAGTTGTAAACTATTTTTGAACAGTTACCAGAAGTCGCCGCCACATCTGTATAATGAATTGTTAATAGATTGTTTATATTTTCGTCGGCAGAGAATATGAATATAAAATCAAAGCTTAACATTTTATTCATAATTTAGTCCGGCGTTAATTGTGGATAAGATGTTAATAAAAATATCTGGAGTATTAAACTCCAGACACTTTTTCCTTAATGTTTATTTGAAAATTTTTACATTTCAGTAATATCCAAAAAATCTTCGCCAAAGTTTTGCGGTAAAATATTATTCACGGAAATACTATGCTTTTTACAATATCTTTCTGCCTCTTCAAAAGTTTTGTAAGAAGCAAGAATAACCATACTATCTTCATATCCTGCAATATCTTGGACTGTATAATAATCCGCTATTTCGTTAAAATCTTCTCGTTGAAAAGTCTTTAGAAAATATAATGGATATGAATTAAAATCTGCTTCTCTTTTAAATTGATTTAATGAATAATAATCTCCTTCATCACTTTCGCTAATAGTTGCAATATAATAATACCATTCATTAAAAACGTTTTCATCAAAAGCATCAAAATCAGAAATACTAAAAACAATTTCTTTGATTTTCTTTTGAATTTTTTCGGGTTGTTTTGCAAATTCAAAATCTTCCAAATGATTATTAAAAGTTGTAATTAGTTCATCGGTTTTAGATGCTCTTAATTCCCAAACAACATTATTTCTATACATAATAAACCTCTTTCTATGTTTTAAGAGTTTATCATCTCTCTTTATCTTACAATAATATTATACTATATTTGACTAGAAAAGTCAATAGATATTATAAGAATCTTTTTTGAGCATTTTGTTTAATTAGAGTATCATCAATAAATATAACGTCAATAATCTACCTTAAATTATTCGTTATTATATGTACTTTCAAGAAAAGTAGCAATAAAAGCACAACTGAAAGAAACAATTGCCCAAATAATAGCACAAGCCTTTCCTAAAAAAGCTATAACAACAGGAGTAACCGGTGCTGAAAGCATAAACGCCATAAACAAAATAAAAATAGCTTTTCTTTTTTTATCCATATTAACTCACTTTCCTTTCTAGTATCTCTCAACCTTGTAATTATATTATACTACATTCCAGAACGAAAATCAATAGATATTCTATGAATTTTTCTTTAATCTTAAAAGATATTTCCTTAACATCTTATTCATAAATTGGGACGGCGGCAATTATGAATAAAATATTAACAAGTTAAAATTTTTAATTAAAAAAAACGAAAAGGATTGGACACATTTGCCCAATCCTTTTCTTTTATGTGACTAATCTATGAATTAGTCTGCATTCTTAGCGGCTTCCTTTTCCGCCTTACGTCTTGCCCTCATTTCGTTATCCTTTGCAATCTTTTCTGCCTTTTTCCGTGCGATTTCTGCCTTCTTTTCTGCCTGCTCTGCGATCTTGTCAGAAAATGCCTGCACTGCCTTTTCGCCGTCATATGCCGTGAAAGTTTTCTTCGTTGCCTTGTAAGTCCGGAAGTCCTTAACAGTCGGGGCAAAAGTTACATACTGCTTTGCTCCTGTTTCGTCGTCAACGCCAACACAAACACAGATTTCACTTGCACCCACCTTGCCGGTGATTGCAGCTTCGCCATAGGCAGCAGTCAGTGCATTGTTCAGAGTTTCAACAGCAGCGGTACGGATTTCGTTCTTGATAGTTGTATAAGTCTTGTTAGCCATAATAAGCCTCTTTCTCCGTTTTTACGAGTACGGCTCTCAATGTTTTGTTTTCTTTACCTTACATATATATTATATCATATTGTAAGCATTTTGTCAATGGATTTTTTGTAAATCCTTTTTTAAGAATTTATGAACGAGATTCATAATATTCTTTTTTCTGTTTTGTGTTTTGTTCTTTTCCTTTTCTCTGTATCTATTATACCATAGATTTAAGAATTTGTCAAGTAAACTTTTTGTGAATGGATTTGAATTTTTCTTTTTTCATTCGCTCCTTTCCTTTACTGTACTTATATTATATCACACCCCAGAGAAAATAGCAAGAGATTTTTCTTTAATTAAATAATAAGTTTTTATGAACGGCTGGAAATTATTATTTTACCTATTGCCGCCAATCCGTTAATAGAATAGAAATATTTCATGGCAGTAAATATAGATAATCTATTAAGTGAGTAAATGAATTTATTAATATCTTATTCATATTTTGCGGCGGCACGTTTTATGAATAAGAAATGAATAAAGGAAGAGTGTTACTTTATAACATTCTTTTCATAATTTTTATACCTTATACAACCATTCATATTTACATTTTAGTGTAAGATTGCCATTTTTTTCATTACAATAACAGTATGTTCATCTTCTGGATTCGGTGCAATAAATGTTCCACTAACATAATCTGGAATTTCTCCATATTTTTCACCATAATGGAAACATGCTAATTTCTTTCGAGTGAACCCAATTGGTGCAACACTTTCATATTTTTTATGAACTGTTATTAAGAAACTATTTCCAAATTTTTCAAGTCCATGCTTCATAGTAACAAGATTTTCGCCGGAAATGAATTCATTGCAAATTTTATTTAATTCATCTTTAATTTGATTCATTTCATTCTTATTGGTGCTAATGATAGGATTGTATTTTTGAATCATGGTAATATAATTATTTTTGAATTCTACTACTGCCGATTCTTTACTATTGAATGCACTTTCAAAGCCGCAAACATAGCAAACATAACAAATATTATTCATAATATCGAATCTCTTTCTATGTTTTTAAGAGTTTATCATCTCTCTTTATCTTATAATATTATTATACTACTTTTAGACTTGAAAGTCAATAAACATTTTGTAAACGATTTTTGATTTTTTAGAAAAGAATTATAATCATTTTCCAAATAATATTTACTACAAGAATGCCGCAACCAACAAATAATACCAATAAAGCACAAATCGCCATTACAAGAAGTAAATTTATTAAAAAATTCATAAGAAAGTTTTGAATTTTCTCTGATTTTTCATTAAATGAAGTCTTTTTCTTTTCTACCAAGTCAACAAAAACAAATTGTCTTTTTTTCATTGAAATCAATTCCTTTCTCTTTATC
>ERZ1034865.1427-NODE-1427-length-10442-cov-2.866949_pt1 | contig 10442 bp, 26 predicted proteins | sample MGYA00520632_ERZ1034865 | MGnify/ENA primary metagenome ERZ1034865 (study PRJEB33766, sample SAMN09781738) | gut metagenome | biome: gut microbiome | host: Homo sapiens | place: Madagascar | study: EMG produced TPA metagenomics assembly of the PRJNA485056 data...
GGTGAATAATATGAAGTTTGACGATTATTTCAACGAACAGATGAAGGACCCGAAAATGAAAAAGGAGTGGGATGACATTCAGCCAGAAATGGATGTCATCCGCGCCATGATTAATGCAAGAGTTGAGCAAAATTTAACGCAAAAAGAATTGGCGGATAGAATTGGATTAGATCAAGCCGATATTAGTAAGCTTGAGAACGGAACTAGAAATCCGTCATTAAAAATGTTAAAGAAATTAGCTAACGGCTTGGGAATGACTTTAAAGATTCAGTTCGTTCCAAAAGGCACATTACGGCAGTAGCCTGTATTTAAAACTCGTACAGGCGGATACGGAAACTAAATAAATTCTAACGGTATGAGAAATAGCATCTATCAATTTGGTAGGTGCTATTTTTGTACCCAAAATTAAGGAGGCAAAATGAAAAGATTAGATTTTTTAGTGGCAACTGCGTTATTTGGCATTGGCTGTCTAATCGGCAACGCAGTCAATAGAAGCATGGTTAAAAACTACCTCTACCCACTTACCACAGTGGTCACAGAGGTAAACCGTGGCGCCGATGTAGTAACTTGCGCCGATTCCAACGGAAACGAATGGCAGTTTTCCGGCACTGAAGATTGGGCAGAAAATGATATCTGTTCTCTGCTCGTGGCTACAAATGGAACTACCGGAATTTACGATGATTCCATTATCAAGGCAATTTACGGTGGAAACGCCGAAGATTTAGAAAAATAAGGAGGATATAAGTTATGAGCATGGAAGGATGGAAGTACAAAAGAGAAGCTATGACGGCAGCAAGCGAACTTGGCTATGGTGAGGCAGTTGTCTTACGGATCAAGGCAAGCCAGAGCGTAGAAGAGATTGAAACAATTATGAGGACTACTCGCAAGAGCATGAAATGGTAGGAGGAACGCTATGACCAAGACAGTACGGATACAAAATGGAAAAATATATACGCTTGATGGAGCGGCAAGAATGCAGGAGGTATTTGGAATGAGAAAGGAAACTGTTACAACAATGTACACGCTGGAAGACGCAGAAAAGATTCTCAAATGGCGCAACCGCCGGAAACGTAACGCAAAACTGCGTAAGTTACGGCAAAAACTGCTGGGACTTTTAATGGTCCTGGCGGTAATTATCACTTGGAATCCACGAAGTATCTTTAATACTCTGTGTATGATTCCGGTAGTCATCGGGGCGATTGTGTTTATCTGTTTCGATGATATTTTGATTTGAGTTTAGCGGCTAAACAGAGCCGTTATTTTTTTTGACCCAACAATACATAAATATGCAAAATAAAGAATAAAAGGAGATAAAAATTATGAGCAAAATTTGGGAGCAGATCACAGGAAAGAAACACGTAGGAAATAAGAGCGAGCTGAAAGGATTATTGAAGGCAGCTGTTGATGCAAAACAGAACGTGGTAATTATCAACGTTCCGGTTGAACTGTTAGATATTGATGAATCCTATCAGATTCCAGAGAGAACCGCACGGAGCTTGGATTATCTGGTGAAGAACTGGGACGAAAACAAATTACTTCCGTTGACCGGTGTTCCGCACTGGGAAGTAGGCAAGATTTTCCTCTTTGATGGCTATGGAAGATGGATTGCATCTCAGTTTATCAAGGAACCACGAAAAGATTTGCCTGTCATGGTTGTTCTGAACGCACCAACTGACCCAACGGAACGACGGATTTTTGAAGCAAAAATGTACGCATTCCAGAACATCGGAATTGCAAGAATGACCGCACTGCAGAAACGTGGGGCGATGTTGTTAATGCACGATCCGGCGACAATGACACTGGAAGAAATGCGTGAAAAATACGAATTTGAGTATGTAGCGAACAAAGGAAATCGTTCCGCAAGTATCATCGGAAGTTATACAGAAGCCTTAGATATTTGCAAGGCAGGTTATGACTTGGCAGATTTTGTATTCCGCATTTGCAAGAAAGCAGGTTTTGACAGAAAACCGAACGGATATAGTACATATGTTATGCGGGCTTTGCGTGATATGTATAAGTTATATCCAGACAATCACACAGATGTAGAGAAAGTTCTGGTTCGATATATGCGAAAAGTCGAACCGGTATTCCTGAAGGCAGAAGCGGTTGTGAAATATCCATTATTGGATTACAAGATCGCTTGCAGCTTATTCGTTGAGGACATCGTGGTTAGAGAACTTAACGAGCCACATAAGAGAACTGTGGAAAATGGCAGAGTTACCTTTATTGTTACGCCAGACGACTTAAAGGAAACCACCAACGCATAAATATACATACTTAGACTTTGCGGGCAAGGCAACTTGCTCGTGAAGATGTGAGCATGTATCACAAATAAAAAGAAAGGAGAATAATATATGTGCCACAGAAAAACAAAAGAATTACGGGAAATGGAAATTATCCTTTCTCGCAATGGATTCAAGGCGGTGCGGTCAAACGGTAGTCATTTTACCTATCTGAACCGCACAACAGGCCGCCATGTAACCGTTAACAAAGATCTGAATCCAATGGTACGGAAACGGATCATTAAAGAGAATGCATTAGTATAGAAAGGAGAGATTTTATGAAGTACACAGAAATCTTACGGAAAGGAAACTGCGTCCTGGTCGATCATGAGGCAGGACAACAGTACATTGTTGGCGTTGGATACAAACCAGAAAATCCAGAAGGGCAGAGATGGGGGCATGGAATGTATTTCCCGTATTGGATGAATCCAGATTTAAAGGGAGAAGCATTATCCGATGCGCTCGACTTCCTCTTGGTCCGAACGGATGAAACCTACATTTCGCGCGGTCGGTTGGAAGAAATTGCGACTAGAGCATTGGACGAAATAAAAGAAGGTTATGACCATGCCTACTTAGGCGAATTCCTTGGTGAGTTGGATTTTACGGAATTCGAGAAGGGATTCTTCGGCGTAGATGATATTGACAGCGAGGAGGTAGACTGAAATTGACGTATACATTTTTAGTAGTAGATTTTGATGGAACCAATCAGCCACAGAGACCAGCTTCATTATACGGAATACCAAGAGTGTATCTGGTTCCGCAAGATCGTCTTGTCGAATGTGAAAACCTAGCAAGACAGGCTGGCGATGAGTTCTTACGGAATGGAAAACGGAATTTTATAGGGTGGTTTTCTTGCAGATTTCGGGAATTACTCAATCTCAATGGAATTACCTATAGATACGTTGGTCAGATTAGTTTAAGCTATGTCGAAAGACAGAGCGATTATCTGGCGGACTCCATTGCCAGAGTGGTGATATAATAGAAAAGAGGTGATTCGGTTGAGTATTTTTGCGGAAATTATAATTGCAGCATTGAGTCTCTGGGTTGGACATGTCGGTTTTGGGTTGCTGATTACAACAGTTGTAAAAGCATTTGCGGAGAATAAGAAGAGGAAGAGAAAATGATCTCTTCCTTTTTTAGTGCAAAAATTTAGGAGGTAGATATGAAGAGATATATCACATATGAGGAGCCATTGGGAGGCAGAATTTTTACCTTTGAGCAGATGAAAGAAGTCTACCGTGATATGGCAGATAAAGAAGAGTATCCAGATTTTCACATCTGGTTCACGGACATGATTAACAGTGGTGTGTTTGAGACTGTATAAGGAGGAAATTATGACAGAAAAACAGAAATCCATTATTGCAGATAATTTACGGGCATATAAAAAGAATTTCGGTTTTATTAAAATCGAAGATGCTGATTATGGCGGTGGTTTTTATGTATTTACAAGTAAAGAAAGGGAAGAAGAACACAGTTGGACTCAGTATTGTTACAACATTGATTACTTAAACGGTTGGTTATATGGATGTGTTCAGGCTGCCAATGGAATTATGAAAAAGTTAGAGAGGAGTGAGTGAAGTGAAAAGATATAAAACTTTAGAAATGCAAACGGCATATGCAAAGGCAGGTTATAGAGAGCGATACGCAATGAAAAATGGAAATAAAAGAGAAGTATATGTAAACGGTCATAGATGTTTCAAGTTTACATATTCATCACGGGAAGAATACCAGGATGCAAACGGAGCATTGTGGGATACAGTAAGGAAAGAATGGGTCGGATGAGGAGGTAAAATTTATGATGAAATATGAAATTGAAGAACCGAAGGGATTTGGCTCTACATGGGTGCATGTAATTGGGAAGAACGCAAGGCAGGAAACGTTGACAATTGAACTTGTTCATTGCGAAAATCCTGGTGGAAAGAACGCACTTCCTTACTTATGGTATAAGGATGGATTCATGGATCACGTACTAGAAACATGGATTGGTTGCAATACATATGTACATGATTCTGAAAACGGTTGCTATGGCGGTTATAATGTGCAGACAAAGCAGAGTGATGATGGCAAACGACATGTGATTAATTTTGATTGGATGTTTGAAGATACGGAAAAGAATCGGAAAAAGATTATTGAAGCATGTATCAAGCTATTTGAGTCGGCAACAGGGAAAAGTGCAACTGAAAAGAAAATTGATCATATCATGGAAGTTGCGAAAGAAAGAGGTATTGAGGTTGTACATGAAATACCCGAAGGATGGAGAAAAAATCCTATGGCAGTCGATCCTTTTGGTGCCGTGACCATTGATAATGAAAAAAGAATCATGATGAAAATGGACGGGAGATTTAAAAGAAATCCAGAGTATAAACAGAAATTGCTAATTTATTAAGGAGGAATAACCATGTTGCCACGAATTGAATATGATAAGGAATTACTGGGAAAACTCAAAAGTAATTACTTTAATGCAAAAGCATTGTATGAATGTATTAAACAGCAAGCAGAAGATATAGACATGAAAGTATTACAAGAGAATGAATTTTATGAATCCGAAGAATGGTCGGAAAAGATGGAAAAACGTGGCGGAAACGGAAACAGAGAACGGATCATAAGACCGTTTGATGCATATTTAATGGAAGAAGCAGATTTTCAGAAGTATCTTGATCTGATATATGCGGAATATGTGAAAGCTGGGATTGCTGATAAGAGAGGTAGAGGATGGTGTCCAGAAGCAGAGTCTGGTGATTTATACCGTGAAGCCATGAAACAGCTTGTGGATTATGGAATTGATATTATTCCAGACTGTTTTGGCGAAAAAGAAACATTACGGAAAGCTGTTGTAAACATTAAATGGAGAGACAAAGTTCTTGATTTGGTGTTACGGTTGGAAAGCGATGGAATTGAAAATTACCTAACAAGAGAAAGGATAAGTGATTAGTATGTTTAAATGTGAGATTAAAACAGGAAACGCAGCTTTTGCAGATCCATATACAGGAAAAGAAGATGAATATTGGGAAGGAATGGAAATAAATAGAATTCTTGATGAAATCAAACAGAAAATTGAAGATGGCTATACATCTGGAAGCTGTATTGATATTAACGGAAATAAAGTTGGTAGTTGGAACAGATAGGAGCGTGATTATATGGCAAAACAAATATATTACTTACATAGCTGCAACGAATGGAAAGAGTATTCAAGTATGCGTCTGTTATTCATCGGCACATCTCAGCAGAAATTGAAAATGAAAATCTCAAAGGAAATTGAAGAAGGTAATATGGAGTATAAACCTGTTACTTCAAGATATGATTATGTTGACGGAGAATTTAAGCTAGTTGATAAAGAAAATACTCCAAAAGAGCAGGCGAAGTTATTTAGACAGGATTGGGGAACAGAAACAAGAGATATTATTAAGTCTGAATTAAAATATGGAGATTTTGATTATACATATAATAACGAAGAGATATAACAGATGAATTTGTAATTTCAGGAGGAATAAAAGATGAAAACATTATGGGCAAGAATTGGTAGAACCTACGAAGTAGATGATGAGACATACAAGAAGATCTGTAAAGCCGTTAAGGAAGAGGATGGTCGTACAGTGGCAACACTTTTGGAAGCGTGTCCACACTATGACGACGGAGATAATTATCTTCCGTATGACTGCGAAGATAACCCAAATGAAGATGATGACTTCGAGTTTTAGGAGGCAAAAACATGAAAGCAATAAACATAAAATGGGATGTTGATGATGGCGAGATGTCTCAGAAAGAAATTGCTGAAATTCTGGCGGCGTTGCCAACAGAAGTTGAAATTCCTAGTTGGATCGACCCTAATGATCCCGAAGATGTGGGTAACTGGCTGACAGAAGAATACGAGTATTGCCACGATGGATTCAAAATCGTGGAAGAGTAGAGAATATAAAGGCAGATGCAGAAATGTGTCTGCCTTATTTAGTAGGAGAGAATTGTATGCATAAAGATTTTTTGGGTTGGAGTTTAGAAAGCGTCGGTAAGGGAACTGTAGAAACAAGATATACGGTTGAATACATTAACAATTCTAAGGTCGCTGATGAATTAGACAGAACCGGCGATCCTGCACTGTTTACCATAAGAGAATTCGACGATGTAGCAGAAGCACTCACATATTATTTGAGATGGTTTGTGGATGATTCTTGTATTATTGTGCATCTGTGGGAGCAGATTTTTGTAAATGGCGAGATGGTACTTGAGCAGATGATTGAACCAACTGGGTACGCAAAAAATGCTATGCGTAATGCGATTGATGAGGAAATGAAAAACCGCATGAACACCGCTGAAAGAGAATCGTCTGAATTGCGAGTATCAAATGAGTTGTATAGGAAATTTATTAAAAAGTTTGGCAAGCAGACAGAGGAAATGTTTGCAGAATTTGTAAAGGGAGAGGCCAAAGAAAATGAACAATGAAGAGTATATTAAGAGTAATGCAAAGAAATATGGTTGGAACAAATATTATTCAGCTTTAAGACCAGTAAGTATTGGAACGCAGCCAAGTGTCGGTTTCATGGATTTTATCAACTACGATGATAGAACAGAAGTTGATGACAAAATGGTGTGGGCTGAACTTTATTACAACAGAGAACTAACCGATAAAGAAATGAAACAGTATGATTTGACGAGGTGATAAGCATGAAAGTAATAATTACAAGAAATGGAAAAAGATACCGATTAACAACTGCAGAGATGTTGGAAGCGTCAAGATGCTTACGGATTAATTTCATGCAGGACGAGCTAGAAAATACATTTGGTGTGCCGTTACGGAAATCAGAAGCGTTAGCGATTGAGGCAGATGAGTTATATACCAGCGGCGCGACGGATCGAACGGAATATGGATGCATCGAAGAGATCGCACAGAGATATGGATATGAGTATTAGTGCGTAGAAGACTTACAAATGAAGAGATATGAGTGTAACTAAATGCGTGTTTCATTAGTTTGAAAAAGGAGAAACAGAATGGATATTGAAGAAATGATGATTGATTTTATATTACATGAGGCAAACGACAAACAAATTATACAGTTTTTCGGTTATTCACCGTTTGATTTTAGCAGAGAAGAAATTGAAGATAATCTGAGTCAAATGCCAGATGATGTGTTTGACGAACTGGTAAAAGAATTTGGGCTTCCTACAGACGGAGTTAAGTTATAAGTGAAATTCGCATTTCCTTAGACTGGAGGCAAGAGAAAAATGAGTAAAAGTAATTATGAAAAATATGCAGAAGTGAAACAACAAGAATTATTACATAAAGAAAGAAATCTACAACAGGCAATCAGTTGTCTACGGGATAGACAAAAGTTCGCATCATTACTATGTATTGATAGCGCAATAGATTTTGTTGCAGACTTATATGATTTATCCATTGATGAAGTGAAACGAGCAATAGATGGAGAAGAATATTGGTGTATATGAAACTAAGAATTCTTTGGAGGGAGAATAATTATGAGAGACTTACGGCGGTTACGCTGAGTTAATGGATTAGTTTGCGGAAAGCGAGGTTGATTGGTATGACGATGGAAATAATGGAAGTTAGGATAACTGAAATATTAAAGGCAATGCCAGGGGTAAATGAAGATGGTGGCATTGAAATTTACACAGATTACAGAGATAGGGAATTATCAGATGGTTTTTTGAAAGAGATATTTGAGCATGATAATCCAAGGGAGGCATTTAATGATGAATTATCCGATTGGGCTATGGATTATGCGATTGAATACGGAGAAGATGATCTCGAAAAGGATATCCGTAAAGAATTGACAGATGAAGAGAATGAGTTCTTTACAGATCATTTTGATGAAATCTGGGAATATGTAAAAGAAAATACATATTTTTATTATGACGCAGAGGACTTTAATAATGAAATCAAAGTAAATATTATGGTAGATTGCGGGAATTGGAATTATGATTGCGTTTGTGATAATGTGTTGAACTGGTATGGAAATTCAGGAGATGGAAGTATTGATAAAGAATCATCTATGCTGTGGTTAGCAAAAACACAAGGTAAAGCAACTGCATTAAGAAAAGCTTGCAAACAGGCGCATAGAGATGATGGATATTATGCAGATAGAGATGTGCATAAAGACAAATTCATTGATAGCTGCATACAGGAATTTGAAAATCTTCCATCGCATATGGCGACTCTGACATTTCTTGTAAAAATGTCGTTATTTAATTTGTTTGATTTAATTGAATTGCAGCATAAAGAGTATGATGAAAAAGGAAAATATGATCCACGGAAGAATGAAAATTCAAAATCTTATATGGTTCTTGGAAAGGAAACAATGTGTGGATTATATAATCCTTGGTCTGGCGGCGGTTCCGTATTAGAAGTAGAGCTGGATAAAGATGTGAAACTGCCTATTAAATATGCAATCTTTTGCGTAGAGGGATGTAAAATGCATGGATATGATATTGATGAAGTTTATGGATTAGTCGGCGACTGTTGGAAAGAGACAGTAAAGGAAATAAAAGAGGTAGTATAAAACAAAATCACAGCGGATGAAAGTCGTAAGAGAACTTACGGAAGATGAAGTTGAGCGAATATTAAGGGAGGTGGCCTAATGTTAAGATATAGACGAAAATTTGTTCTGACGCAGGAACTTATGGACACAATCGCAACCTATATGAATGATGACATAAGAGAGGATATTCATTTTAGATTTGCGCCATGTGAGCCTGAGTTATTTTTACAAGAATATGTAAAGAAAGATCCTGAGTTTGCAGAACTTCTATATAGTGAGTTCAGAATTGAGATAGAGGAGGCGGAAGATGAAGTTACAGCATATTGAATTTGCGGACGGAAGCAATCCGTATATTTGCCGCACAGAAAAGAGCTTCAAATGGATGCAAGATCATTATGTCCTGGAACCGGTGGCTGATGGATTTTGGAAAGCAACCGATAGAATCTATTATAAGGTTGTTGGATTCCCTGATAGAGACAATCGGGCGACGTTTGACAGAAATTATAAGTCGAAATCTGGCGCAATAACAGCAATTCAGAAAGTGATAAAGGATAAGAAATTTCAGTGCATTATATTAAGAAGAGAAATCGAGGACTTACGGAACAATGATGGCTTTAATATTTCTGTAAGCGAACCAGTAACAACTTGGGAATTTTAAATGCAAGAAATAGCAATTTTGTGCGATTTGGAATAAAGATATTGACAAATGGATATACTGTGTATATACTAAAATCAAGAGTATATCCATCGTATATACTTTCAGGAGGATGAAAAATGGCAAACGTAACAGTAGGAAGAAAGGAAAGCATATTCATTTCACGGACGGCCATAAGAAAATGGGGCAATAGCCAAGGTATTAGATTATCAAAAGAGATTATTAGCAAAATAGGATTAAAGGAAAACGATAGCGTAGAAATTAGCGTAGACGATGGAAGGATTATCATAGAAAAGATAGCTCCAAAATACTCAAATTTACAAGAAAGGCTTGAAGCATTTTACGGTAAGCCGATTGATGATATTTTTGTTGAAAATACTCAAGAAGTTGACGTAGGTGTTCATGTAGGTGAAGAAGTTTGGTAACGTATAGTCAAGGTGATATTATTACAATGGATTTCAATCCGCAGCAAGGGCATGAGCAGGCAGGTAGAAGACCTGCGGTTGTAATAAGCAACGACATTCTTAACCATCATAGTTCAATGGCGATGGTCTGCCCAATTACAAACACAAATAAAAATCACCCGTTTCATATTCCATTAGATGAACGAACAGATACAACAGGTGTTATATTGTGCGATCAAGCGAAAATGCTTGATATAAAAGCACGGAATGGGAAATTTAAGGAAAAATGTCCAACCGATATATGGGAAGATGCAAGGGATATAATTGTAAGTTTTATGTAAAAAATGAATATGCTAAAATCCTTAAGGAAATTGTATAATATGTACAATTTCCTTTTTTATTGTTTCCAATGTTAATAGTGTGTAAGTTAAGATATTAAAAAGAGAATAAGATATTAGATTAATAGGCAGAGATCAAATGATCTCTGTTTTTCTAATAGGAGGAAAATGAGATGTTGTAACCATATAGAAAATATGATGACTGGTACGTGCCAGGATTCGAAATTAAGTTTGAGAGTGATTCAGCGGCAATGGAATTTATTAGGGGAATGGAG
>ERZ1034865.1436-NODE-1436-length-10405-cov-3.984348_pt1 | contig 10405 bp, 9 predicted proteins | sample MGYA00520632_ERZ1034865 | MGnify/ENA primary metagenome ERZ1034865 (study PRJEB33766, sample SAMN09781738) | gut metagenome | biome: gut microbiome | host: Homo sapiens | place: Madagascar | study: EMG produced TPA metagenomics assembly of the PRJNA485056 data...
CGTCGCGCGAGACGGTCTGCGGCACCGGGATGGGTGCGGCGGCGGGGTCGGGGACGCTAGGCGCGAAGGGGTCTGCCACGGCAAGCGGGTCGGGAGCGGCGGCGCGAGGCGTCGGCTGCTGCTGGGGCATGGCGGCGGGGCGCTGCTGCTGCGGGGCAGCAAACTGCTGCTGGCCGGCGCGCGGGGCGCTGGCGGCACGGCTTGCCGCGGAGTTGTTCTGGCCCAGGCCGTTTTGATAGGCGCGCTCTTCTTCGTACAGGCGGCCGAGCGTGGGGGCATCGACGTTCTCGGCAAAGACCGAGAACTTGCCGGCGCGCAGCTGCGGATCGATCATAAAGCGCACGAGGGGCTCGCCGACAAAGACATAGCGGCGCTTTTCGGCCTGCGCTTTCACAAACTCGCGGACCTCGCGCGAAAGCTCGGGGTAGAACGGGGCGAGCATGGGATCGTCGTCGGCGGCGATCAGGATGGTATAGAGTGCCGGCGCCGTGTTGACGCCGTTGATCACCAGAGTTTGATCCTCCATGTCGCGAGCGGCCTGCTTGGCAAGCTTCTTAAAGGAGAACGGGGCACGGGTGGCACCGAAGATGCCGGCCACGTGGTCCTCGAAGATGTTCAGGAAGTTCACGAAAGATCACTCTCCGTATAGGTTCTTTGGTATCCGAGCAAATATAGGCATATCCCAACGATTATAGAGGATAGGGTTCCCGCAACTGCCGCCTTGGCGGCGACCGCGGCTGCAAGGCTGGCAATTTCCATATGGTGTGCAAGACAGGATGCCGCTGCGCAGCCGATGCCGGTGACGGCGATGGCGGCGATTGCGGCAAGGTTTGAGCCCTGGTCGGCACGCTTGGCATGGGCATTGAGCAGCGCAGATGACGCTGCGGCAGTTGTCGCGACCAGCACAAAGGCAGCCCAAAGGAGCGGGTCTTCCAGCGCTGCGGCAACGTTACCGAGCCCCAGCACGCCTCCGGCTGAAAGCGCGACCGTCGCCAGACGGGCAAAAAGCACGCCCATGCCCGTTGCCGCGGCGGCGCTTGCCGGGCCGAGCCAAAATGACGCGACGCCGGCGGCGACCCCAGCTGCCAGGAAGGTATTGCCAGTCAGACAGCCAAGCGCGAGTGCACAGGTGAGCGCGGCGCTCGCGGCAGCCTCGGTGCGACCCCAGGCGATCCACCAACCGGACATGGCAGCGGCAAAGATCACCGCGACGGGCAACATCGACAGGATGCCCTGCGCCTGCATGGTGGCGTTGGCCATGAGCACCAAAAAGCCCACAGCCGAGATGGCCGAGCCGATCTGGGGGGCCAGGCCAGCCGCCGCTCCGATCGCGATAGCCGCAATGACCAGGCCGGGAAGCGCCGCGACCCCGGCCGTTTGCATCAGCAAAAAGCTAAAGGCGCCGCACGTTAGCGCCGAGATAGCGTGCATGGTGTAGTCGCGCGCATGGCTCCAGCGCGTGCCCGCCCAGCCGAGCGCGGGGTCGACCTCGATGGCGTCGTCCTCGTAGTACGACGGCTCGATATCGTCGAGCTCCTGCTCGTCATCCGAAAGCTCGCCAACCATTTGCTCCAGACTGCGACGGCCCTCGCGCACGCTGCCCAGACCGGCAAGGAGTTGGTCGCAAAATGCCTCGATGCTGTTGGGGCGGTCCTGCGGCATGGGGGAGAGCGCGCTCATGAGCGCGGCCTCGGCTCCCGGGGGAAAGTGTGGTATCAGCTCGCTGGGATAGGTGGCGCCGCCGATGATGCGGTCGAGCGAGTCGGCGGGCGTGGCCGCCATAAAGGGGGCGCTGCCGCACAGGCCCTCGTAGATTACGCAGGCAAGGGCAAAGACATCGGCGCGTTCGTCGACCGTGCCGGTCTCGATATCGAGCTGCTCGGGCGGCATGTAGCCGATGGTGCCGCCGCGCGAGCCGCCAAAGCCACCGGCGGACGACAGTCGCGCCATGCCAAAGTCGGTGAGCTTTACATTGCCCGAGTGGTCGATGAGCACGTTGGCGGGCTTAATGTCCAGGTGGAGTACGCCATTGCTATGGGCGAAGGTGAGCGCCTGGCCCAGGGCATCGGCAATGGCTGCGGCCTCGTCAAAGGTGAGCGAGTGGCCGTCCACGCGATGCAAAAACTCGGCCAGCGACATACCGTCGACATACTCCATGACCAGGTAGGCATAGGCGGTGTCATGCGTAAAGTCGATGACCTGCACGATATTGGGATGTTGAAGCATGGCGGCAGTGTGCGCCTCGCGCAGGACATCCATGATGTCGCTGGCGGGCATGCCGGCGCCGTTGATAAGGGGGATGCGCTTAATGGCCACGCGACGGCGCAGATGTGTGTCGCGGCAGATTTCGATGGAGCCAAAACCGCCGGTCGCAAGCGTCTCGAGCGGCTGGTACCGCTTGAGCAGCTCGCGAGAGCTGGTGCCCTCCAAAGGAACGTCCGGCGAGAACCGGGCGGTATGTTGCGAGAAAAGCGGCATGGCCAACCCTCGTGCGTTTAAAGTTCGTTTGCGAGTGGCGGGCGCGGAGCCGAGCCGTTCGCGGTGGCATAGATGCTGCTAGTGTAGCACGCTCGGGTGCATGGGGAGGATAGCGGGATGCGAGGCTGTCTGTCTGGTTTGGTCTTAGCGCTTCTTCTTGTTCTTCTTCTGCTTGCGCTGCTTGCCTTTGGTCTCCTGGGGCTTGTCGCCCTGCTTGGCCTCGGCGGCGGCCTTCTCGGCCTTCATTTTCTTCTTCTTGGTCTCGATGCGGAGTTTTTTGTTGATACGGGCCTTGAGGAAGGGACCGAACTGCTCGGCATCGCCACGGACGAAGGTGTCCTTGGGGATCGTCACGCCCTGGTCGGCGAACATGGCCACAAAGATGCGCTCGCCGTCGAGTACGTGGTCGAGCTTGTCAAACGGGAAGAACTGCGACTTGCCGCTCTTGCCCCAAACCATCAGGCCGTCCTCGTTGGCGGCGATGCGGCGATAGCGGCCACCCATGGACTCGTCGGCCTCGACGGCGTCGATAAAGTCGCGGGCGAGCGTGTGGTGCAGGTTCTTGCTCCACCAGGCCAAAAAGGCGCCGAACACGATCAGCACGACGCCGAACTTGATCCAGCTGCCGCCGGCCACCAGCATGCCGATGCCGATGAGCGCGGCAATCGCGGCGGCGACGTACAGGGAGCCACGGCGCCTGGGCGAGGCGACCAGGCGGGCAAAGTCGGTGACGAGGTCGTTTTCGTACTGATACTCGTTGAGGTACAGAATGCCGTCGTCGGCTGCGGCCTGCGCCTCGAGCGCGACCTCGACCTGGTCGGCTGCTTCGGAGGGAACGAGGTTGCTCTCTGCGTCTGCCATGCTCTTTGGACTCCTATCGCGGCGGGCTCGCCGTACGGGTTATTATGAATGCAGTATGCCGTGCGACCGCATGGCCGTCGCGGCAACAAGTCTCAGTATACCCGGGGGAGCACCCATGGAATCGTTGTACCGAAAGTATCGCCCGCTCACCTTCGACTCCGTGGTGGGCCAGCAGCATATCGTCTCGACGCTCGAGCACGCTATCACCGAGGGACGCCTGTCCCACGCCTACCTGTTCTGCGGACCGCGCGGCACGGGCAAGACCACCATGGCGCGCATCCTTGCCAAGGCGCTGCTGTGCCGCAATGCCGAGGCGGCGCGCGCCGAGGGTGCAAGCGGCTGCATGCCCGACGGTACTTGCGAGGAGTGCGAGCTCATTGCCGAGGGCAACCACCCCGATGTCTACGAGCTCGATGCCGCAAGCCGTACCGGCGTGGACAACGTGCGCGAGGAGATCATCAACTCCGTCAACTTTGCCCCGGTGCGCGGCAAGTACAAGATCTATATCATCGACGAGGTCCACATGCTCACGACGGCGGCGTTCAACGCGCTGCTCAAGACGCTCGAGGAGCCGCCGGCACACGTGATCTTTGTGCTGTGCACCACCGACCCGCAAAAGATTCTGGAGACCATCCTCTCGCGCTGCCAGCGTTTCGATTTCCACCGCATCGGCAACGAGGATATCGAGCGCCGCCTGGCATACGTGTGCGAGCAGGAGGGCTTCGACTACGACGACGAGGCGCTTGCCATCGTGGCGCGCCATGCCAAGGGCGGCATGCGCGACGCGCTCTCCACGCTGGAGCAGCTGAGCGTTTTTGGCAACGGTTCTGTGCATGCGGACGATGCCCGCTCGCTTTTAGGCGAGGTTTCGGACCAGATTCTGGGCGAGTTTTCCCGCGCCATTGCCGATCGCGATGTTGCCGAGCTCTATGGACTGATCCGTGCGCAGGTCGAGGAAGGAAACGACCTGCTGGAGCTGACGCGCGACCTGGTAGCGCATGTGCGTGACGTGTACGTTGCCTGCGTTGCCGGTGCCCGTGCCGAGCTGTTTGAGGGCGGCTCCGAGCAGGCCGAGGCGCTTGCTGCCGAGGCCGCTGCCTTTGGCGAGCATCCTGCCGACCGCCTGGCCCGCGTGCTGACGGTGCTCGACGATGCCGCACTGGAGATGAGGGGCGCGAGCGACGTGCGCCTGGTGCTCGAGATTGCCTGTACGCGTCTGGCACGTCCCGAGGCTGATTTAACGATTGAGGCATTGGCCGAGCGCGTGGCGCGTCTGGAGGCCATGGTTGCCAACGGCGCCGTGCCGGCGAGCGTGGCTGCTGCTCAGGCCACCGCGCCTGCAGCATCCGTACCCGCTGCTGCCCAGCAGCCGACGCTGATCTCGGGTGCCCGAGCCGCTACTCCGGCGGCATCTGCTACCACCGCTGATACGTCCGCGCGCCAGGGCGGTATGCCTTGGGACCGTGGTGCTGCCGCTCCGGCGGCTCAGCCTGCGCCCCGTTCTGCGTCCGTGTCGGCTTCCAAGCCTGCAGCGTCTGCACCTCAGTCTGCGCCGGCTCCGACGCCTCAGCCCGTTGCAGCCCCCGCGCCTGCCACCGCTCCGGCACCTAAGCCCCAGCCCAACACCGCCGCCCAGGTTGCTGCCGCTGGTGCTGCCGAGACGCCCGCGGTCGAGGATGCCGGAGAGCTGCAGCGCAAATGGGCCGAGGTCGTCGAACGCGTCAAGGCTCGTCAGGCCTCCTACGCAGGGCTTTTGCTCAATGCCCGCGCCACGTCAGATGACGGCTCCAAGCTCACGGTCTCGTTCCCCGCGGGCTCGACCTTTGCCATCAAGATGCTCGGACGTGCCGACACGCAGTCGGTGGTCCTGCCGACAGTCAGTGCGGTCTTCGGTCGTCGCACCGTCGACTACGTCCTGGATGGAGGTGGCACGCCGGCTCCTCAACATGAGGAGCATTCTCCATCTGCACGGGCTGCGGCATCTGCGGACCCGCAACCCGTGTCCTCGGCGGCCCCTGCATCCTCGAACGTCAGCGCGACGCAGCCAAAAGCGGCACCGGTAGCGGCACCGACCCCGTCGGCGCCTGAACCCGCTGCGCCCAAACAGGCTGCTCCGGTCCCCGCGCCCAAGCCCGCCGCCGCGCCTGCGCCCAAGTCATCCGACCTGGCCAAGGCCCCCTGGCTGCGCTCCGACAACCCCGCCGGCGCTCCTGCCACGGGCAAGCTCCCGACCGAGCCCGCACCCCGAGCGCCCGAGCGCGCGTCCGCTCCCAAGGCTCAGCCGTCTGCGCAGTCTGCACCGTGGGAATCCGAGCAGGTGCCCTACGATGACGCCATGGTCGGCGGCTTTGCAGGCGATGCGAGCGGGGACGATCTGCCTCCGTTCGACGTGCCGGGTGCGACGCCCGCGCCCAAGCCCGCTGCAACTGCCCCCAAAGAGGAGGACGCTCCTGCAGCTCCCTGGGAGTCCAACCCCGGCGCGGGCAGTCCCTTCGGCCATCAGGGCGCAGCCCCAAGCATCCCGCAGACCGAGGACGAGGCCAAAGCCCTCATCCGCAGCGTCTTCGGTCAGGCCACCATCTTCAAGCCGGTGGAGTAGCTGTACAGGCGGGTATACTGCTCAAGAAGAGACGTCTTTGAACGGAGCGAGCTTATGATGTGGGAATATGTCCGCCTTGAGGACGATACGCAGGTTTCGTATTCCGAAGTCCGGGAGGACAACACGGTGAAGGTTGTTGTGGAGCGCCCGCGCGATTGGGGTTTTGACACGGCGGAGTGTATCTTGCCGGCATTCAATTGGGTGTCGCACGAGGGCTTTAGCGAAGCGGACCTCAAAGAACTCGATGATTTCGTGCGCAACAATGCCCCGCTCATCCTGCGTTTTGCCTACGAAGGCGGACGAGTCTATGCCTAGTCTGTTTCGACTCGGGCCGTACATCATCTTCTTCAGGACGGGGGAGAACGGCGAACCTGTCCATGTTCACGTTGCGGTCAAGCGCCCCACTGCCGAGGCAACCAAGATATGGCTTACCCGCTCCGGCGGATGCAAGCTGGCCCATAACAAGGGCGATATTCCTGCTCGGGATTTACGCGATATCATGCAGTTTGTTTCATCTAACCATGCGCTGATTTGCAAACGCTGGAAAGAAACAACCGGTGGGCTGTCGTTTTACTGTTGAGAATCGCTTGCTGGGCTTAGGACCCCTAGCCCTTTAGGGGTTCTTTATCCGGGCGCATGTGAATTTCGGACATGTGTAGTGTGGTGCCGCGTATATCGCATTCGAGTAGGCAGGTGCGTGACGGTCGGCCTAGGGTGCTGAGGTCGACACGATACGTCGCGCGGCTGTCCGTGTACTCGACTTGCTCGGCGCTGAGGGTTGCTCCGATTGTCAAGAAAGCGCCTGGTTCGGCATCGACAATCTTGGAGTCCTTTATCTTGACCTTGAACTCTTGGTAGAGGGACGGGCTGTTGTAGTAAATGGTTCGGGTTCCATCGGTGCACTCATCGGTCGCTTCCCATTTGACGGTGGGCTGGTCCGAGCTGGCTACTAACAGTTCTGCTCCAAAGGCTATAGCGTGGGTGACGACAACCAGCAATGCCCAGCCGGCAAAGAGATAGATAACCAAATATAGAGCGGGGTGTTTTGAGCGGATGTTTTGGAGCGCGTCGGGGGCATTCATGGGGCACCTCCAAATTGCTATCTATGACAATCAAATTATACCCTGTCGCCATGTGCGCCGCCTCGAGCAGCGGTTCGCCATTTAGCAATTTAGTGGCACACATGAAATGCCGATTTCGGCTCTACTAGATTTGCTTGAGATTTTATGCAACCTTGCATAATTCGACCTTGCATAATCTTGGGCGGTGCGTTTCGCTAGAGGACATGTATATCGACTGAGGTAACACGTCCGCCCCGCTCGCTGGCCTCGCGCCGTGGTACGATTTTTGAGTTTGAAAGTCCCGCCGTGCTCCGGCTGCCCTTGCAGCTCGGCGTGCGGCCGCACGTAAAGGAGCCATCATGGCCGGTATGAACATGCAGCAGATGATGAAGCAGGCCCGCAAGATGCAGGAGCAGCTTGCCGCCGCGCAGGAGAACCTCAAGTCCCAGACCGTCGACGCCTCTGCCGGCGGCGGCATGGTCAAGGTGACCGTTAACGGCGAGATGGAGCTCGTCAACCTCACCATCGATCCCGATGCGCTCGATCCCGAGGACGTCGACATGCTGCAGGACATGATTATGGCTGCCGTCAACGAGGCCGTTCGCGGCGTCAACGAGCTCGCCAACAAGCAGATGGGCGCCATCACCGGCGGCCTCAACATCCCGGGCATGCCGTTCTAAGACGCGCATATATATGAGTGCTAACCATAGCCTGCAAAAATTGCTCGATGAGCTGGGCCGTCTGCCGGGCATTGGTCCTAAGTCGGCCCAGCGCATCGCCTATTACCTGTTGGAGGCTGACGCCGAGGAGGCGCGCCGCCTGGCCGAGGCCATCCTGGAGGTTAAGCAGGAAGTTCACTTTTGCAGCCGCTGCTTTAACTACGCCACGGCCGACGAGTGCTCCATCTGCCAGGATTCGATGCGCGACACCACTCGCATTTGCGTGGTGGGCGAGCCGCGCGACGTCCAGGCAATCGAGCGCACGGGCAGCTACCATGGCCTGTACCATGTGCTAGGCGGCGTGATCAGCCCCATGGACAAGATTGGTCCCGAGCAGTTGCACATCCGCGAGCTGCTGGCGCGTTTGGGCCACGAGGATATCCATGAGGTCATCATCGCCACCAACCCCAACATCGAGGGCGAGACCACGGCGAGCTACCTGGCCCGCACTATCAAGCCACTGGGCGTTGAGGTGTCGCGTCTGGCGAGCGGCCTGCCCGTGGGCGGCGACCTGGAGTATGCCGACGAGCTTACGCTCGGGCGCGCCATCGAGGCCCGTCGCACGATTTAGGTGGCGAGCCTGCTCCTGCCGTATGTTTTCCTCGCGACGCACGGGGTAGTCATAATTTCCCCGTGCGACTGTAAGTTTGTTGTGCAACAAAGATGCTTTGTATCCGCTTATCGCATGGATGCTTCCACTCGCATCCTTAATTTGCTCATTCGTTGCGCAACCTTTTGGGTTCGCTGATACACTCAAATATGGATTCGAATGAATGCGCCGCTCCCGAGCGGCGTGTTTTTGTTGGAGGAGAACGCATGCGGCCCGGTGGCACTCAGACAAAGCGCGGCGCCGCGGTGCGCATGCGACGCCGACTGGGCTTGGCGCCGCGGGCGTACGCACTGCTGTCTTGCTCGCTGGTGCTGGTCATAGCTGGCGTTTCTGCCTATGGCATGACCGTGCCGTCCATGATACAGGCACATACCGCACGCGAACCGCGCGTGGGGCATGAGGTCAAAAGTGACCTGGGCACCACGACTGGATATGCTTGGGCAAGTGTGGTCGCGCATATTGTGTTTGGCACTGACGACGCGGACGGCGCCGAGGCCCCGGACAACGAAGTCACGCTTGCCAATGGCAAAACCATCGTGCTCACCAACACCAAGATCATCGATCGGTTGTCCAACAATAGCGTGGCGGCAACGGTGAATAAGGTCGAGCAGCAGAAGGAGCAGGACGCCCAGCAGTCCGGAAAGCCCGGTAGCTCGGATACTTCTGGCTCCGGCTCGGATTCGTCGAGTTCGGGCGGCGGCTCTGGGTCGGGTTCCTCTGCCGGAGGGTCTGGAAACGGCGGCTCGACGGGCGGCAACACTGACAACGATGCAAACTCCGGTGGCCTTTCCGCTGCTGAGGAAGAGAGCATTCACAGTTGGCTTGTGACCAAGTACAACATGCTCGACGGCTATGTTTCTCGTGCCAATGACGTGGTTTCGACCTATAACTCTACGGGAGATTCCAGGCCGTGCGACAGCCTGGTCGGGGAGATGTTTGTCATTCGAGCCGAGTTCGGTCGTCAGACATTCTCGCCCCGGTCAAAGTGGTATCAGCAGTATGCCAATCTGTGGGGCTGTTACACCAACCTATGTCAATGGGTCGGCCATTACGGCGATGATGACGTCGCGCTCGGTAACTTCAACAATAACGTGGCGGCGCTTGCCCTATGATGACCGATCTTGCATCCACCACACCACAATCGCTCGGTCGCGATCCCATGGTCGGCCTGCGCCTGGCGCGTGTCGACGGGTTTGAGCCGGCCATTGCGCTCGGTCAGGACGAACTGCCTGCCTATCTGCGTCGTTTTACGATACTGTTTGCCGACGATGCCACCATGCGCCGTGGCGGTATCGGCCGCGTGACGCGTGCTGTCAACGCCCAAGGCGAGGCCGTAGCACTCAAACAGCTCATCTTGCCGACGCGCGATGAGTTTGACGACGATGCCGCCCATGAGTCGCTGGTCGCCAAGTTCAAAGCGGCATTTCGCGAGGAATATGAATGCCATCGCGCCCTTTCGGGCCTTAAGGGCTTTCCCCGCCTCTATGGCTGGGGCGAGGTTGACGGTGTGCCTGCAATTGTCATGGAATGGGTCGAGGGCGAGACGCTCGCCCGCTTGCGCTCGCGACTCGCAGTGGACGATGCCGGACGCCTATCGCCGCTTGTGGCGGCGCGCTTGGGGCGCGACCTGTTCGACCTGCTCTGCCGCATGAGCCTGGTGGGGGAGGGCTTTGTCCATCGCGATATCTCGCCCGCTAATATTATGGTGCGTACGGCGCGTTTACCGCTTGACCGGCAGCTTGCCGAGGGCACCTTTGACCTGTGCCTGATCGACTTTGGCTCGTCGCTGGCGCTCGAGCCTGCGTCGGCCGTGGCCGGTACCGGCGGCAAGGCATCCTTTACCGAGCGCTATGCCACGCTGCGTCGCGCGACGGTGGCCTACGCTCCGCCCGAGATGCTCACCGACGATATTCCCGACCTGCGCGCTTTGCGTATGTCGCCGGCGATCGACGTCTATGCCGCAGCAAGCACGGTTTACGAGCTCATTGCCGGCGTCGCGCCATACGAAGCCGCGCCGAGCACTTCGGGTTCGCGCAAAAAGACGCGCGACATCGCCAGCCCCTACCGTCTCAAGATG
>ERZ1034865.1438-NODE-1438-length-10401-cov-16.731684_pt1 | contig 10401 bp, 10 predicted proteins | sample MGYA00520632_ERZ1034865 | MGnify/ENA primary metagenome ERZ1034865 (study PRJEB33766, sample SAMN09781738) | gut metagenome | biome: gut microbiome | host: Homo sapiens | place: Madagascar | study: EMG produced TPA metagenomics assembly of the PRJNA485056 data...
CTTCTCCCATCTCTCTTCTCCCTTTCTCATTTCTCATTTGTCATTTCTCATTTTATCGTCTTTCTCATTTCTCCCGTCTTTCTCATTTTGTTGCTCAAATCTCTGCAAATGTGAATATTTATAGAATAGATTCATCTTTTTTGCACATAATTTGTGCTTTTTTAGCTTAAAAACTTGGAATTTAAAATATTTTTTAGTATTTTTGCACTCGTATTAATACAAAATTATAATTACGTGAAGAATTTATATCATATTATCATAATTGCGGCACTTGTCTTGCTTTCTTCGGCTTGTGAATTTAAATTCAAGCCGAATGAGGAGTTAGTTGCTGAACCTCTTTGCGTACAGCGTTATGATCGTTTGGAAAGCCGCTATCTTACTACCGGAGATTTTTCTGCCCTGCAGCAGATGAATACCGATTATCCTATTGAAACCCGTACTCTGATAGAGAAAATGCTCCAGTTGGGTACGATTACCGATGCCAACATCAGCAATCGCTTCTTAATGTTCTTCCAGGACTCTACGCTCCAGGCTCTCATAGCAGATGCAGAGGCAGAATATGCCAATATGGACGATATCAATAAGGAGTTGAAGAAATCGTTTGGTCGATTGCAGGATTGGCTGCCGGAAATCAAGCAGCCTGTTTTCTATGCGCAGATAGGAGCTTTGGACCAGAGTATCGTGATAGGCGAGTCTTCGGTCGGCATTTCACTCGATAAGTACATGGGGTCTAAATATCCGCTCTACAAGAAATATTATAATGCCCAGCAGCGTAGCACCATGAACCGAAACAACATCGTGCCAGACTGTCTCACTTTTTATCTGCTGAGTATCTATCCGATGGATGATTTTGACAACAGACCGCAGTTGGACCGCGACCTGCACATGGGAAAAATCATGTGGACGGTCAATAGGGCGATGAACAGGGAAGTCTTCAATACCCGATATGTAAAGACTATCAACGATTTCGTAAAGCGAAATCCGAAAATTACGGTCAAGCAATTACTGGAAGATGAAGACTATTCTGCTATCAAGGCTTTGCACAAAGATTAGCAGGAACATTCTGAGTTGGGATGAATTTATCCTTGATGTATAGGGGATGAATTCGTCCTTCATTTGTTTTAAATGAGAAATGACAAATGAGAAATGAGAAAAATGAGGAAGGAGAAGGGAGGAAGGAGAAGTCTGCTAAAGAAAAAAGGGTGGCAGATTTCAAACAGGAAAAATAAACAGATAATATTGAAGCTTTTTATATAAAGAAAACTATGAAGAAATTTTCTATTTTTATTGCAACTATCATGATGGTGACGGCAATGGAAGCTGCAGAGAAACTGGATCTGAAGAGCATTACTTCGGGCGAATTCTCTGCCAGTTATGTGACGGGAATCAATCCTATCGAAGGTACTGATTTGTATGCTTCTATCAGTAATGACGGCAAGCAGATTGTCAGCTATTCCTTCAAGTCGGGCAAGCAGGTGGCTGTCCTCTTTGATATTCATAAGACTCAGGCTCCTTTCGAGTCTATTGATGGATATGTGATGAGCCCTGACGGCAAGCAACTCCTGGTAATCACCAAGAGCAAGGCTGTGTACCGCAGATCTTTCAAGGCCGAGTATTTCATCTACAATATCGCCAGCAAGAAGCTCCGCAAACTTTCTGAAGGCGAAAACCAGCAGGTGGCTACATGGTCGCCTGATTCCAAGCACATCGCTTTCGTAAAGGATAATAATCTCTTTGTCTTTGATGGCGAAAAGGAAACGCAGATTACTTCAGATGGCAAGTTTAATGAAATCATCAACGGAATTCCTGACTGGGTTTACGAGGAGGAATTTGCTTTCAATAGGGCGTTTGCATGGAATGCTGACGGTATTTCCATCGGCTGGATCCGCTTCGATGAGTCGCATGTGAAGACTTACTCTCTCCAGCTTTTCGAGGGTGCCAAGCCTGCACATCCTGAGTTCCACGATTATCCAGGCGAGTATTCCTACAAGTATCCGAAGGCGGGTCAGGACAATTCCAAGGTGAGCCTCTGGAGTTATGATCTGAAGGCTGGCAAGACCATCCGCCTTGATGTTCCGGTAGATGCAGACGGCTATTATCCTCGCATCAAGACTTCGCCAGACCGAAACAGTCTGATTGTCTATACGATGAACCGCCATCAGGACGATATGCGACTCTATTCGGTCAATCCATTCACGGGTGCCAGCAAGATGCTCATCAAGGAGAGCGTGCCTAAGTTTGTGAAAGAGGAGGTAATGGAGAACAGCATCGTGGGCAAGAAATATATCCTCATGCCAAGCGACCGCGACGGCTATATGCATCTTTATCTCTATGATATGAACGGCAAGCTGATTCGCCAGGTAGAGAAGGGAAATTATGATGTGACCGAGATTTACGGAATGGACGAGAAGGCCGGGGACGTGTACTTCCAGGCTGCGATGATCAATCCGCACGACCGACAGGTATATGTGGCTCACAAGAATGGTAAGGTGGAGCGACTCACAGATGCGGAGGGTTCTAATGCTGCCAATTTCTCAGGCGATTTCAGATATTTCGTCAATACCTGGAGCTCTTACAGCCATCCACAGGTGTTTACCGTGCGCAGCAACAAGGGTAAGGTTATCAAGATGCTGGAGGACAACAAGGAACTTTTGGAGAAGACTCAGAAATACAACTGGGGCAAGCGTGAGACATTCTCGTTTACTACTTCCGAGGGTGTGAAACTCGACGGTTGGATGGTGAAGCCTGTTGACTTTGATGCCAACAAGAAGTATCCTGTCATCCTGTTCCAGTATTCCGGTCCGGGCAACCAGCAGGTTCTGAATGCCTGGAATACGGGCAGTATGGGCCAGGGTGGTGCTTTCGACTATTATCTGGCTCAGGAGGGTTTCATCGTGGTTTGTGTAGATGGTCGCGGAACGGGTGGCCGTGGTGCAGAATTTGAGAAATCTACTTATCTCAGACTGGGCGATCTGGAGTCTAAGGACCAGGTGGAGACGGCTCTCTACATGAGTAGTTTGCCATACGTTGATAAGGATAATATCGGCATCTGGGGCTGGAGTTATGGTGGTTTCAATACGTTGATGAGTATGAGCGAAGGCCGTCCTGTGTTCAAGGCTGGTGTGGCTGTGGCACCGCCTACCTGCTACCGTTTCTATGATACGGTTTATACCGAGCGCTATATGCGTACTCCTCAGGAGAATGAGGATGGTTACAAGGTGAATCCTATCGAGCGTGCAGACCGCTTGCATGGTGCCCTGCTGATTTGTCATGGTGTGGCTGATGATAATGTGCATCCTCAGAATACCTTCGAATATTCAGAGGCGCTGGTTCAGGCAGACAAGGATTTTAAGGAGCTGTTTTATACCAACAGAAACCATGGTATTTATGGTGGCAATACGCGCAATCATCTGTTGAGACAGATTGCAGATTGGTTTAAGAGTCACATGAAATAAAAAGGAAATTTCCCTCGGGAAAATCGGTTTCTCCGGGGGAAATTCTTCAGAAAGAAATTGGCTCCTTTCGAGGGGGAATTCTTCGGTTGGAAATAGGTTCCTTTTGAGGGGAAATTCTTCGGAAAGAAATTGGTAATATAAAAGAATAAGAATTAAAAAATAAGGAAAGATGAAAGCAAAACCAGGTTTCAATCTCCGTGTGGTTTGTGGTGAGAACATCATCGTGGCTGAGGGAGAGGAGAATATTGATTTCAGCAATATCATTAGTATGAATGAGAGTTCTGCTTATTTATGGCAGAATATCCAGGGCAAGGAGTTTACTCATGAAGACTTGGTCGGTCTGCTGACTCAGGAGTATGAGGTGGATGAGGCTACGGCGTTGAAAGACGTGAAGGCTCTTACCGAATTATGGTTGCAGGCTGGAATTATTGAAGCATAAATCAAGCGTTTGTGCTTTGATAGAAGTTCAGGTTTTGAAGCATAAAGGCTTAGAATTATAAATAATAAAAAAGCGGGATTATCTTTTGGAAACTGAAGATAATCCCGCTTTTTATTCTAACATATTCTGCGTATCCACATATTTCTATATGTATCTCATATTCTATAATAGATTCTGCATATATCTCATATTCTCCCTATTCTCTATATTTCTCGTATTCTCTATATCCTACATCGGTCCGAGAATCGGAATCCAGATTCTTCTGTAAGCGGCAAGAAGATATCTGCGGATAGGGAAGAGGTGCATCCAGAGAGCCGAATAAATTTTCCACTTTTTGCTGTCTGTTCTGTCCAGCTTCTTTCTGCCCTTGCGGTAAAATCCAATCACGGATGCTTTCACGTCTTCTATTCTGCATTTTTCTATGCCTAAGTTTCCATCTCCTCGCAGTATTACTTCCTGGTCCTGAATCTTGATGATGCGATGAAGCACGTAATGTCTGTAGCTGATTTCTGCCAGTACTGCATCGCCAACTTTGATGTCTTTAGCCTTGGTCAGCAAGGCCTTGTCTCTATTGTCTTCCAGGAACGGGCGCATGGAGTAACCACGCAGCAGCAGGGTTACGGTATGACCTTCTTCCAGCAGTTTTACGATTTCTGGGAGTAGTTGGGCGTTGGCAAACTGTATTTCTACAGTCTTTATGGAATGATTATCTTGCATCGTTTTTTATTATTTTTTTGTCATGCGGATTTTTATTCTGAATTTTTTCATCGGAATTTTTTCATCGGACGACACGGAATTTATTCTGAGATTTCCTGCTGTGGCGATTACTCACGGATTTTCGCAGATGCGACCTGTCCGGTCGTTGCAGATACCCCCTGAGGTTGGAAAAAGTCCCACAGATTTCACAGATTTACACAGATTTTTCTTGGGACATTTTTTGGGTCACGCAGATTTCGCAGATGACGCAGATTTTTTTCTCATGGGATTTTATTCATCGGATGACACGGAATTTATTCGGAGATTTCCTGCTGTGGCGATTACTCACGGATTTTCGCGGATGCGACCTGTCCGGTCGTTGCAGATACCCCCTGAGGTTGGACAAAAAGATTCACCAGAGATTCCATAGAAAATCTGTGTATATCTGTGAAATCTGTGGGACAAAACCCTCCCACGAAGAAAAATCTGCGTCATCTGCGAAATCTGCGTGACAAAAAACAACAGGAGCATATATAGGGCGCGAGCCATTGGCCAGCGGCCAAAATTCCGCGAAAATCCGTGAGCAATCCGACAAGCAAGAATGCCTTCCGATTCATCCGTGAAATCCGATGAAAATTTTGTCACGCGGATTTTCCTTCACCTTCTTTGATGGCAATCGCCTGATTACAAACTTCGGCAGCCTCCCGGTTGGGCAGGCAATGGAGAGTGTAGATGTTGGAGGTCTCCACCAGTCGGGTAATCGTATTGCAGATGTCGTTGAAAATATCCTGATCCCATTTCATGCTCGAACAGGAGGGCAGGAGAGAGGCGAAGGCTTCGATAGGCGAAAGGCGCTCCACCCAGTTGGAACTGTCGCGGTCGATGCGTGTGATGGCTCCCAACTTGGCTTTCACGTTGCGATAGCAAGGGGTTTTGCCGCTCCACGGACTGCCGTAGATGTAAGGCTCTCCGTCGATGAATCTTATGATAGGATTGTCGTCGTTCATGAGGTCGCATCCCTTCAGATATCTCAGCCACATGCTTACCTGTGTACTCTTTCCGGTTCCGCTTTTGGCGATGAATGCGTATCCGTATCCGTTCTGTCTTACCAGAGATGCGTGGATGAGGAGAGTCTGCAGTCTGCTGCCGGCAAAGGCGAAGATGAGCATCAGGGCGTTGTTCAGTCCGAAGCAACGCATGTTGTAGTTGCCGTTCAGGGCGCATCGGCAGTCGCTGAAGTCCTTGTTGGTTTGCAGCAGGCAGCAACTGGCCCCGTTGATGTCCTTGATGATATACTGGTAGCCTCCGTTGTCGAGTCTATCCACGATGGTATCTCCGTTTCCCGTGTCGAAAGCCCTGATTCTCTTGCGCTTATCCTTGGGATAGGGTTTGAGGGAATCATCTACAAGCAGGCTAAAAAAAAAATGACCCTCCAAAGTGTTGACTCTGAAGGGTTCAAATGAGGTCAGGAGCCGCATGCTGTTGAATGGAGACTCTGCAAAACAGATTCTCACGTTCAACTCTGCGATATTAAAATCATGTGATTCTATCATTTGTTCTTGCTTTGCTTTTTCAGGGCTTTCTTAGCCTTCACTTTCTTTACAGGTTCCTCTATTTCTATAGCTTCATCCATAGGAGCTACAGACTGGAACTGGAATTGCTCCCTGGTCAGTTTCTTGATCTGGAAAGGAGGCAGTTCGCTCTTCTGCTTCTGGTTGTTTTTCTTCTTCTGGTTGTGCGCATAGCGTGAGTAGAGCTTGTTCCACGCTTTCTCCAGTTTCTTCGGATCGGTATTATATTCCACCATGCATGTGCGGTGCTGCTCTCCGATGTTTGCCAGATAGTCGCGCAACTGGTATGAGTAGTTCTCTCGGCTTACCAGGAAATGATGCTTGCTGGTAAACCATGCAGAGTCTAACTCCTGAATGTCTGTGATATAGACTGTGGAGTCGTTGAAAGAAGAAGCAAATCCAAAGACGTATGCTTTTCTCATCTCGTTTTTAGCCTGTGCTGCAAGCGAGATGAGGAGTGTAGCTGCAATAGCTGTGAGTCCGATTTTTGATAATTTCATTTCTATTCTTAAGTTATTTGATAGCCTACTGACCTTCTTTCTGGATAGCCTACAGACTATCTTTCTGATAGCCTACTGCCCCAGATAGGTTTTCAGCAGTTTATTCTTCGTATTATGTCGGAGTCTGCGTATGGCTTTCTCCTTGATCTGGCGCACTCTCTCACGGGTGAGATTGTATTTTTCGCCTATTTCCTCGAGCGTCATTTCAGGTGACCCGATGCCGAAGAAGGCCCTTACCACCTTTTGCTCTCTATCGTTGAGCAGTTCGATAGCTCTGTCGATTTCTTTGCGTAGCGATTCCTGTACGAGTGCCTTGTCAGCCATCGGCATATCGTTGTCGGCAAGTACGTCCAGCAGACTGTTGTCCTCTCCATCTACGAAAGGAGCATCCATGCTCACGTGTCGGTTGTTGGCCTTCATGGCTTCCTCGATTTTGTCTTCAGGTAAGTCTATGCGGTCGGCAATCTCATTTACGCTTGGACGGCGCTCGTGTTCCTGCTCAAACTTGTTGAGCTCACGGTTTATCTTGTTGACGCTTCCCACCTGATTGAGTGGCAGGCGCACGATTCTACTCTGCTCAGCGATGGCTTGCAGAATGCTCTGGCGAATCCACCAAACAGCGTATGAGATGAATTTGAATCCACGTGTTTCATCGAATTTCTCTGCTGCTTTGATGAGTCCAACATTTCCCTCATTAATGAGGTCGGGGAGGCTGAGTCCCTGATTCTGATATTGCTTTGCCACGGAGACAACGAAGCGTAAGTTTGCTCTTGTTAATCTCTCTAAGGCTCGGCGATCACCTTTCTTGATTTTCTGTGCCAATTCCACTTCTTCATCTACCGAGAGTAGTTCTTCATGTCCTATCTCCTGCAGATATTTGTCGAGTGACGCACTTTCACGATTAGTGATTGATTTTGAAATTTTTAGTTGTCTCATGGTAGCCTTATTTTTTTAAAGTTCTGCAAAAATACACTTTTTGTTCGAATTGACAAAAAAAATAGCAAAAAAATAGCAGATATTTTAAAAAATACCTGCTATTTTGTCGTTTTTTATATTTTCAAAACCTTATTCTGACGCCTAATTGGAGATTTTTTTCTGACTAAATGCTTGTTGGAGCTTAAGTTTACTAATTCTCCTTTCGGGGCGACTGGTTTAGTCTTTCTGCAGAGGAACTGCGAAGTAAGCCTTCTTGCCTGTAGGCCACATACCCTGGATGTAGAGCACAGGGTCCTTGCTGGTAGAAGCGCTCTTCACGGCTTTCTGCAGGTCGTCGAGAGAAGTGATATTGCTGTCGTTGATCTTCTGGATGATGAATCCGCGAGAGATTCCGGCTTCCTTCAAGGCTCCGCTGTTCACCTTCATCACCTCTACACCATACTTGATGTTGAGCTGCTCCTTCTGTGAAGCGGTAATCTGGCGGAAGTTGCCACCCAGTACATCGAGGTCGGCTGACTTGATGACAGAGGTTGTGCCCTGAGCATTCTTCAGCGTGATGGTCTTGGTGATAGCCTTCTTGTTGCGCAGATAGGTGATGGTCATCTTGTCGCCAGGGCGCTTGCCGTTGAGCAATTCCTGGAGTTCAGCCATCTTGGTCACCTTCTTGCCGTCCACCTTGGTGATTACGTCACCTTCCTTCAGGTCGGCAGCAGCACCATTTCCGTCTTCATCCACCTTGGCGATGTAAACACCCTCGTTGGTTCCGAGGTTCACTTCCTTGCCGTTCTCCTTCTGGTTGTTGATATAGTTGAGCACGTCAGAACCCTGAATGCTGAGCATTACGCGCTGTACGCTTCCATATTTCTTGATGTCATCTACCACCTTGTTCATGATGGATGTAGGGATGGCGAAACCATATCCTGCGTAAGAACCGGTCTGTGAGTAGAGCATGGCGTTGATACCTACGAGTTCGCCCTGGGTGTTGACGAGTGCGCCACCAGAGTTGCCTGCGTTGATGGCAGCATCAGTCTGGATGAAGCTCTCTACGCCGTTGGCTCCGAGTGTACGTGCCTTGGCAGAGATGATACCGGCCGTCACGGTATTGTTGAGACCGAATGGGTTGCCTACTGCGATGACCCATTCTCCGACTCTTACCTTGTCGCTATCTGCGATAGGGAGGGTAGGCAGGTTCTTGCCGTCCACCTTGATGAGTGCGAGGTCGGTAGTCTTGTCGGTACCGATGATGCGGGCTGAGTATTCGCGGTTGTCGTTGAGTGTGACGGTCAGTTCGTCAGCACCTTCCACCACGTGGTTGTTGGTCACGATATATCCGTCGCTACTGATGATGACTCCCGAACCTGTAGCTTCTTTCTTAGGGGTCTGCACTCTCTGCTTGCGTGTGCCGCCGTTGCCAGGGTTTCCGAAGAAGCCGAATGGGTCGAAGAATCCTCCGAATGGATCGTCCTGCACGTCAACCGTTGTCGTCTTGGAGTTCTGTACGTATTTGATGTGAACTACAGCTGGCAGAGCTTTTTCTGCTGCATAAGTGAGATCTACTGGTTGTCCAGCTGGAGCTGAAGTTGTAGCTGGAGCTGCGTTTACTTTCATGAATGCACCGGCTGAGAATGCGAGTGAACCTACGCACAACAGAGCCATCACGTAATTTGTTACCTTTTTCATGTCTATTGCTTTTAATTATTACTTTTCTTTTTTATTACTCTAATTGGTTTGCGGCAGCCTCGTTTTTTTCAGAAGTCCTTGCGAAGGGATTCTTGATTCCTGAACCTCTGCTTTGGTTTTCTTATTCCCGGAACTCCTTGTGAGGGGTTTCTTGATTCCTGGCAGATTTGACTGTCTTGGAAAAACGGTTGCTTCGTCTAACCGGTTGCAAATATAGGAGCAAAAAATGAGAAAGCAATCATTCCGTATTGTTTTTTATCCCGTTTTAACATTTGAATTTAACACTTTAACGGCTCTTAAATTTGAAAAGCCCTAAATTTACAAATCTTATATACTTTGTAAGAAAAAGTTAGTTATAAATATGCAACTAAAAAAGATGAATAGTTAAATGTATGTTAAGCTAAGGATGCTTCTTTTGTTGATTTTAGGGCAATTTTTTGCTGATTATATGGCACATTTGTGCCGTTGTCAGGCAGGTTAATGCCGTTATTATGGCAAGTACTTGTGCTTTTTTCTACATTCCGGGCATTCTCCCTTGATGACAAAGGAAACGGAGTGGGGATAGAATCCTGCTGGTAATTCGAAGCTTGGGATGTGGATGTCTTCCATGCAGAAGGAGCGTTGGCAAGCCTCGCAGTAGAAGTGGATATGACCGTCATGATGGTCGCATTTTCCTTCTTCCTCGCAGAGTTCGTAGTTGAGAATACCTCGTCCGTCTTCGAAGGCGTGCACCACGTCGTGTTCGAGGAAGAGGGTGAGCACTCTGAAGATGCTCGATTTGTCCATGGTCAGCATCTTGTGTTCCAGACTGCTGAGGCTCTGGGGGTATTGCTCGCTCGCTAAAGTCTTGAGAACGAGGATGCGGTTGGCTGTAGGTTTGATTCCCTTAGCTTCTAACTTGCTGATAATATCTTGCTGCTCCATTTTCTTTTATATTCTAATTTAAAAGTGTACCACTTTAAAGTTGCTTGCAAAGGTATGATTAAATAATGAAATGACCAAATAAAAAGTATAAAATCGGGGAGAATCATCTGTGTAGATCTGTTTTTTTAGTCACGCAGATTTCGCAGATGCGACCTGTCCGGTCGTTGCAGATACCCCCTGAGGTTGGAAAAAGTCCCACA
>ERZ1034865.1441-NODE-1441-length-10392-cov-6.036084_pt1 | contig 10392 bp, 9 predicted proteins | sample MGYA00520632_ERZ1034865 | MGnify/ENA primary metagenome ERZ1034865 (study PRJEB33766, sample SAMN09781738) | gut metagenome | biome: gut microbiome | host: Homo sapiens | place: Madagascar | study: EMG produced TPA metagenomics assembly of the PRJNA485056 data...
GTATAAATTCCTTGCACCAAGTTATTACTCCATTATAGATGTATTTATCTATTGCAATACGACTTCAAATCAATACGACAGTACGACAATGAATCGGTAAATCTGCACGTCAGCAAAGTTCCATGGTGGTAAATGCTTATAGCATTCATGTTATTTTGATAAAGAACCAGGCTTGATGCTCCGCAAGAAAACAAGTTTTACTTTATAGTTCGTTTGTGTCCATAAAGACACAGTAAGGTATGTTTTGAGTTACTCAAAACCTTTCGGGTTACTCCCGAAAGACCTTGCCCTAATCGGGATAATGCCTCTCCAAAGTCGAGGGCAAAACCTTATATGGAAAGGTTAATCTTTGTTTATAAAGAGAGGAAGCGGATAAATATTACCCTTTTGTGTAATGCGATTTATAAAAAACTAATCTACTTTTGCTGCATCATTAATTAAATTCTATCAAAATGGAAGAAAAGTATAACAGAAATCGCATCTACATCAAGCCAGATGAGCAAGAAAAAATCAAGCATTTTCGTGTTCTTCTAGGAGGTGCAGGCATAGGAAGCATCATTGCAGAATGTGCCTTACGTATGGGTTTTGAAACTATCACCATCATTGACGGTGATAAGGTTGAAGAAAGCAATTTGAATCGCCAGAATTATCGATTGGAAGACATTGGCAATTATAAGGCTGAAAGTCTTGCCAAGAGATTACTATCCATTAATCCAAGAGCAAACATTAGGGTTATAAATGAATTTGTTACCCATGACAATGTGGAGAAGTTGATAGAAAGACATGACATTGCAATAAATGCCTTGGACTTTAAAAGTGACATTCCTTTTGTCTTTGACAAAATTTGTTCGGAAAAGAATATCACAGTACTCCATCCTTACAATTTTGGATGGGCTGGATTTCTTGCAGTAGTAGATCCTGATGGTAAACCTCTTCAAGGTTTATCTGGCAAGCCTTTGGGATTTGAATTGAAAGTTGCAGAATACGTTCTTGGATACCAAGCCTTTTGGATGCAGCCGCAAGAATGGCTAGAGAAAGTTGTCAAACAGTATCAGAGAGAAGATGGAACATTGCCTCCTCCACAGTTATCTGTTGCTTCTTGGATAACAGCAGGACTTTGTACTCATGCTATGTTCAATATAGCTACAGGCAAAGATGTGAAGAAATTCCCTAAGTTTTACCTTTCATCCCTACTTCTATAGCGAAGCAGGAATAAAAATGAGAATCATAATAATTTATAGATGGTGGCAAAAGTGAGTGCTTCCGTGATGTTCTTAGTTCCGATTTTATCAAACAAAGTTCTTCTATAGAACTTAATAGAGTCAATGGACTTACACATCTTGTCAGCAATCTCATTCATAGTAAGCCCTTGAGAGCATAAGGTTAGTACTTGCTTTTCCTCTTCTTTTAGCTGTATCATTTCTTTTTCTCTCCACTTATGGAAGTCCAAGTCATATTTCCAATACTTTTGTTCTCCTTCTATATGGAACTCAACATGCCCTGGTGTTGATTGAGAAGACAATGAAACAATACACATGGCTATCCAAATTCTTCCATCTTCAGTTAACAAGATAGGTGTTAGCTTATGATTGATAAGTACCTTTCTGTTTCCTTCCAAGGTTATGTGGAAGTCATAGGAGATATAGCATTTATGCTTGTCTTCATCAGCGATTTTAGTTTCAAAGAACTTAAAGCCATTGCTATTGATTTCCAGCAACATCTGCTGCTCTTCTTCAGGTACATGTTGTGAATAGAATGAATAGCCTAGTTCTTTCATCTCTTTCGAAGTATGTCCACAAAGAAACAAAGGATTCTCAGAAACATATAGAAATCCTTTCTTATAATAGTCTATGAGATACACGCTTTGATAGAGTGAGCGAGAAATGGCTTCTGCCGTACGGATGAGCACATCCAAATTCTTATATTGCTCTTCATTGATAGCTCCCACAGAGTTAGCTGCAATGAAATAATCTTCTTCGTTTATCATACAATTGTTTCTAAATTTTGTTGCAAAAGTACAAAATATTATCGAAAACACTTCATCTTGTTACACAAAAGGGTAATCTTTTAACATAAGGTAATGGTATTACCCAAAAGTGTAGTTGTTTGTATCGAAAAACGAAGTAGTTTTGCACAAGAAATTTTAAATATAAAGCAATGGAAAAAAGAATCGCAACATTCGAAGATTACTCTATCTTCAAAGCTGACGCAGAATGCATCAATGAACTCTCACGATTTATCGTGAAAGAAAATTACAAGCATCATATAGGGTCTGTGAAATCATCTCAGATTGCAGATGATATTGCCGATGTCACAAAAGAAGAGTTAGACCTATATGGTGACAACACCTATATTTATATAGTAAGAGACCATCATGAAAAAATATTAGGTTCTATTCGAGTTTTCCTTTGGAATCGTCAAACAGAATTGCCCTTGGAGAAGATCTATGGCATCAACCCATTGAAAGCTATACATTCTGATAAAAAGTTCAACTATTGGCATGTTGGCCGCTTTGCAATAGATTCTGCTGCGGGAATATCCACATTTACACTATTCAAAAGACTTATGGCTTTAGCTGTACAGCCAATAGTCGGCGACAACAATAGTTATATGGTTGCAGAAATTGACAGTAAGCTCTTGAAAGTCATGAATGCACTTGGATTTGTAACAGAGCAATTAGGTGAGTCTATCTATTATTTGACCTCAGAAACGGTACCAATATCTTCGAGCAAACAAGGTGTTATGGGGTTTTACTCTAAGTATAGTTACTTATGCGGACTAGCATGATTACACAAATGGGTAAAAATATTTGTTAATCAACATCTATTACCCAAAAGTGTAATAGCAAAATGTGAGGAACTTAGTACTTTTGCACCATCGAAAGAAAATAGTAGAGTCAACAATATTATATATCCTGACCAGACAGGCAAAAAGGAGCAAGTACCGAAAGGCTAATAGTAAAGTGTAGGTATAAAGATTATAATGGTATGTTACAGACAGAAATGCTCTCTTTGGAGCAAGAGAAAAACAGCCAGTTTTCACCTGTAAGCTTTGACGAGCTTTCCAATATCTTAGGTGGCAAGAAATCAGTTAATAACGGAAATCAAAAGCCAACAGGTAGTGGTGGTGGAATCATCTGCTGGTGTTAAATTAATGGATAGGATTCTCTCTAAATGAGAACCCTATCCTTGATTTTCAACATTTAATCATTTTCGTATGGACAGAAATATACATTATATTTTTAAAGACAAAACATCTCTTGTTTTTGTTAGTGACAGAATGGAATTGTATCCAGCAAGTTCTTTTAACAGAGATGGCAATCTGGCGCAAAATATAAAACAAGCAGAAAACACGTCTAAAGTACTGACTTCTCACAGAAAGTTCAAACGTATAACTTTATGCGTTTCAAATGATTGCAATTTAAGATGTAAATATTGTTATGCAGGTGGTGGCAATTATGGAGGAAACAGGTTCATTATGGATAAAGAAACCGCTTTAGAATTCGTAAATTTTTGTTATCGAGAATTGGATGAACTAGAATGTATCATGTTCTTTGGTGGTGAACCCCTTCTTAATTGGAAAATAGTCGAATTCATCTGTAAAGAATTTGAAGATAGACATAAAGATGGAGGATGTTTAAATCCAAAGTTCACACTTGTTACTAATGGTACCATATATAACCGTGCCATATTGCAAATGATAGGAAAATACATCTGTAGCATAACCGTAAGTGTTGATGGAAATGAAGACATAAATAATTATAATCGTGTCTATCCAAATGGGAATGGGAGTTTTCTGAGAATCTCAAATTTCATACATTACATCAAAAAAATGGAGAATGTTGAATTACAATATGAAGCAACTTACACAAAAGCTCATGAGGAAAAAGGATATACGAGATATGATGTCAAAAGCTTCCTTACTTCTTATTTTGGAATAAAAGGCATAGTTGTAGATGAGAGTTCGTTGGGATTAGACTGTTTGAATAGCAGTTTGGAAACGATTAACCAAACAGACATCCTGAAAACGAATTTTGAATGTTTACCAAATGACTTCTGGCACATATTATATTCTTTAGCAACAAAAAAGCCTCAGTCCTTTTGTTCTATTTCCCAAGATAGAATTACTATATCTTCATCGGGAGAAATATATGCATGTCAATTGCTAAATGGGCAAAAGAACAATATTATTGGTGACATAAGGGAAGTTGGCATATTGGACTCGATATATAAGAATCATTTGAGTTTTTCAGACAATCAATGCTGCAATTCTTGTTGGGCTAAGCCACTATGTGGTGGGTGTGTTGTACAAAAGTTTTATGATAGCAGACATAAGATTTTAGCTTCAGTTCCAAACAAAGCTATATGTGCCAAAGTACAAAAGGGTATAGAAGATATACTAGTAATTATTTATAGGATACGAAGTTGCCCAGAAACATGGCATCGTATATTAGAAAAAATTGCAAATACAGATATATAATAAAAAATGAGATATTTATGAAAGCAAATATTATTTTGTTATTTTTATGTATGCTGGCAAACTGTCAAGTACAGGCCCAGAATATCACAGGTAAGATTACGAATGCTAAGGGCGAGCCTTTGGCTTTCGCCAATATCGTGCTTTTAAATCGCCAAGACTCAGCTTTCGTCAAGGGGGCAGTGAGTGGAGAGGATGGCTGCTTCTCCATCGACTCACCTTGCAATGACGGAATCATCAAGGTGACTTCCGTGGGATATAAGACCGTTTGCAAGGATTGCGTGGGCGAGAATGTGGGTGTTATTAAGATGGAAGAAGATAGCAAGATGCTGGGTGAAGTGGTGATAAAATCTTCTTTGCCTAAGACCATCTTAAAGAATGGAGGAATGACAACTACCGTGGTTGGCTCTGTGCTCGAAAAGGCTGGAACCATGGAAAACTTGCTCGACCGCATCCCTAATGTGTCTGCGCAAAATGGTAGCATCAAGGTATTTGGACGTGGAGAGCCTGTCATCTATATCAATGGACGAGAAATGAGGGATAAAAGTGAACTCGATCGCTTGCATTCCGATAACATCAAGTCGGTGGAAGTAATCACCACCCCTGGTGCACGCTATGCAGCAAGCACCAAGGCGGTCATCCGAATCACAACGAAGAAGATGCAAGGTGAGGGATTCGGACTTGATGCCTCTAGTACAGGCAATTATGATGAAAAGAAGAACTTTGGCGGATTTGGAAAATTGAACTTGAGCTATCGCAAGAATGGTTTGGAACTTGGCGCATACGCCTTTGGAGCTAGACAGTATCAGCCAGATAACAAAGACTTGCAACAGATAACTTATCTCGGCAAGACCTGGAATCAAACAAGTGAGATAAGACAGGTTGGCATCACCGAATCCATGAACTTTCGCTTGAATGCCAGTTTCCAGCTGGATGCCAACAACTCCATCGGTGCCAGCTTTGGTTTTTTGAGAAATCCAAAAGAATCATGGGATGGCAGTATGTGTTCGTCTATATTACAAGATGAAGTGTTGTCTGAAAACTCAGATAGCCATATAGATTTCTTTTGGCAAAAGAGTAATCTTTCTAGCAATGTTTATTATGTCGGAAAAATAGGCAAACTGGGCATCGACTTCAATACGGATTGGCTTTGGTCTAAGGATTCCCAGAACGATGTTACCGAAGAGCAATACAAGGAAACAGGGATGGACGCAAGAAACCAAACGGCTCATAGCTTGACCAACAAGAACTATCATCTGATAGCATCCAAATTGGTGCTTTCTTATCCTCTGTTCGGTGGAGAGTTGTCCGTGGGTGGTGAGTATTCCAATACACACCGTAACTCCAAGTATCAAGTGGTGCCAACAGACTTGGCATCGGATGATGACAGCCGTATCACGGAAAGCATGACATCTTCGTTCCTGACCTATTCAAGGGATTTTGGAGATTTGAGCGTGGAGGCAGGACTGAGATATGAATACATCGACTTCAGTTACTATGAGTATGGTAAGTATATGCCAGGGCAAAGCAAGTCGTATGGCAATTGGTTCCCATCTCTCAGCCTATCAATGCCTGTTGGAAAAGTACAGATGCAATTGAGCTATGCTGCCGACATCAACCGTCCTTCCTACCAGAACTTGCGTAGCGGCATCCAATACGACAATCGTTACACATATGAGACGGGAAATCCATTCTTGGTATCGGAGATAAGCAGAAATCTCAACTATGAGTTGGCTTACAAGTGGCTGACATTCGATGTAACCTATTGCCATACTTCTCATCCGATACTGTCGAATGTGGAAACATATAAGGACAACCCTGCAATAGGCTTGTTGAAACCTGTCAATGGAAATGCGTATGATGATGTTGAGGCATCTCTAAGTTTGACTCCTGCTTTTGGCTTTTGGCATCCTTCATTTACCGCATCCATCGACAAGCAATGGTTTGACATGGAAACGCATGATGGGAAGTCACTCAATAAGCCAATGGCTTCATTCCGATTCGACAATACCTTCAGCACCAAGTTGGCAATGTTTACGTGGATGATGTCATATACGACAAAAGGCCATGAGAAGAATCAGTATTTGTACAAACCTATGTTTTGCACCAACCTGTCCGTATATAAGGATTTCTGGAAGAATCGCCTATCTTGCCAGCTCTTCGTTTATGATTTGTTTGGGACAAACAGCAGCCACATGATTGCTCATTTTGGCAAGATGAAGGAAATGGTATATGATGGACTGTCAACAAGTAAGGTTTCCCTTACCGTCAGATATAAATTCAATACATCAAGAAGTAAGTATAAGGGAACTGGTGCGGGAGAAGCCCAGAAGAACAGAATGTGATTTCTTGATTTTCAAGATTTATAATGAAGAAAATAGCAATTATACATCAGCACGATTCCATGCAATGCGGCATAGCCTGCTTGCAAATGGTATGCAAATATTTCGGCAGAGAATATTCTATGGATTCTCTGTCGAAACTTTGTTTTGCCACTACAGAAGGGGTGTCTCTGCTAGGCATCAACGAAGCTGCGAATACGCTTGGCTTACATGCCGCATGTGCAAGAGCAACAACTTCGATTTTAAGCGAAGTACCTCTACCATGTATTCTACATTGGAATCAGAATCACTTTGTTGTTTTATACAAGGTGAAGAATAGGAAGAAGTTCTATGTAGCAGATTCTGGAAAAGGATTGGTAACTTATGACCTTAATGAATTTAAAAAACATTGGATAAGCACAAGGGCAAATGGTGAAGACAAAGGCATCGCCATGTTCTTGGAAACCACTCCTGCATTCTTTACCTATAAGATGAAAGGGGAAGAGAACGTAAAAGAGAAAAGGTCTTTCTGCTTTCTCTTTGGTTATGTGAAAAAATATCGCAAGTATTTTGGGCAAATCATTTTAGGTTTGATTGTTGGTAGTCTTTTACAACTCGTCTTGCCATTCCTCACACAGTCCATTGTGGATGTCGGCATTAAGAACCAAGACATTGGATTCGTTTGGCTTATCTTGTTGGGACAATTGATGCTTACTATAAGTCGTACTGCTATTGATTTTATTCGCAGATGGCTGCTGCTTCACATTTCTCTGCGTATCAACATATCATTGGTAAGCGACTTCTTCATCAAACTCTTGAAGTTGCCGATGTCTTTCTTTGACACGAAACTTATGGGAGATTTGATGCAAAGGATGAACGACCATAGCCGTGTAAACAACTTTCTTACACAGCAGACGCTCAATATCACCTTTGCTATGCTCACCTTCATGGTATTCTCGGTGGTATTGTTCTTCTATAACAAATTGGTATTCGCCATCTTTTTGTTGGGAAGTATCCTCTATGGCGGATGGATGACCTTGTTCTTGAAGCGAAGAAAAGTGCTCGACTATGAATTGTTTGAACAACAAGCCATCAACAACAATAAGACCTACGAGTTTATTACTTCCATGCAGGAAATCAAGTTGCAGGATTGTGAGCAACGCAGAAGATGGGAATGGGAAGATACTCAAGCAGACCTATTCGGTGTGCAGATGAAGTCACTCAAGCTCCAACAAATACAGGAGGCTGGAAGCATCTTCATCAATGAGGTGAAGGACATCATCATCACGGTAGTGGCTGCAACTGCTGTAATTCATGGGCAAATGACACTTGGTATGATGCTCGCCGTGCAATACATCATCGGTCAGCTAAACTCGCCAGTAGAGCAACTGATGAACTTCTTCTATTCACTGCAAGATGTGAAGATAAGCTTGGAACGTATCAACGAGATTCATCAGATGGATGACGAGAATGGAAAAGAAGGCTTGAAAACTTCAATAGAGAATAAAGACGAGGGGATAAATATCAAGAACATCATGTTCAAGTACGATCCGCATGCCTTGCACGAGACCATAGATGATGTGAACATCCACATTCCACAAGGCAAAGTAACGGCAATCGTTGGTGCATCTGGCAGCGGAAAGACAACTCTCATTCGTTTGATGCTCGGCTATTATCCAGTATTGGAGGGGCAAATCAACATCGGTAATACTGATATTAACACAATCAACAAAAAGTGGTGGCGCAGGCAATGTGGCGTTGTCATGCAGGATGGTGTTATTTTCTCGGAAAGCATAGCAAGAAACATAGCCGTTGATGATGGCAACATAGACAAGGAACGTCTGCTGAAAGCTGTCGAGATAGCTTGCATCAAGGATTACGTGATGGCTTTGCCTCTGAAGTTTAACACCAAAATTGGGCGTGATGGCGTAGGATTGAGCCAAGGGCAGAAGCAGCGCATTCTTATAGCAAGAGCAGTCTATAAGAATCCTGACTACATCTTCCTTGACGAGGCAACCAACTCGCTTGATGCCAACAACGAGAGAAGCATCGTGGAGAACCTGGATAAGTTCTATAAAGGCAAGACGGTTGTAATCGTTGCACATCGACTAAGTACAGTGAAGAATGCCGACCAAATCGTAGTCATAGATCATGGTAAGGTGGTTGAGGCTGGCAATCATGATTCATTGACAGCCAAGCGGGGTGCATACTATAATTTGGTGAAGAATCAGTTGGAATTGGGAAACTAAAATGTTTTTGACATGGAACAGAAAGAAAAAGAATTAGATAATATAGAGTTGAGAAGCGAGAAGGTGAGGAATGTGATAGGCAAAGTTCCTCCTCGTCTCGTCAGCTTGGGGACTGTAATCATTACTATCATAGTCCTTGCCCTCGCTGTCGCATTCTACAAAATACCTTATCCTATATCCATAGAGACTAACGGTGAGGTTGTTAATCATAGAACGGTACAGGTATTTGTACCATACAAGTATCTGTATCTCTTCAAAGAGCCAAAAACAGCTCATGTTTCCTTTGAAGGCTACGATAATATTTCTTATCAATTTGATGTGACAAGCCATAGCACAAAGCTTGTACATAAGGAAGATGGCAACTATTTTGTGGCAACAACTACGATTAATACACAAGGGAATAGTATAAAGTCTGTATTGCAAAAGTATATGAAAGCAGATGTAAGAATCATCATTAGCAACAAAACTTTATGGCAGCAGGTATTCGGATAAGTTAGTCCGAATACCAAACTGCTATCTCCACAATGGCTCATCTTGCCAATGCTTAGGAAATCCCATGGCATGCAAATCAATATAGGGATAATCTGCAAACAATCTGAGCAGAGAGTTTTTCAAATCCATACAAGGAGTTATAGTTTGCTCCATATATAAAAGGTGCATAACTGCTGGTACAGTTTGATAGGCTTTTGGGTTGGAGTAATCCAAGCAAGGGGAAGCCGATTTGGCAATTGTGGCTTCAAGGCAAAACGCCTATTCCATATACGAGCATGGTGGGCACAACAATTGCGAAGCACGGTTATGCACCTTATCCAACTTTCCAAGTAAGTGTATTGAGGAAGCCCAAACTCTCTTGCCACTTGCTTTTTGAGACGATTGTCCGTGAACAGACAAAATAATTTGGAAAGCGTACCAAACGAAACGACCTCCAATGTTTTCCACACAGGAGGGAGAGAAGGGAAAGTATATTTCTCAGAATGCTCCTTAATGAAATCTTCATTTGAACGAGACACCTCTTTCTTGATATTGTCAAGGCTGCCTTCGTAAAAGTCTGCATTCTTGAACAATGAAGCATCCATAAACCAAAATGCACCATGTTCCATAGAGAACACCTGAATCATTTTGGTCCGAAGAGAAATCTCTATGTCTTGAATTGCCTTGAATATGAGTTGTCGAAGTTCTTTGTCAAAGAGATAAAGGTCGATGGCTTGTTCAAATGTACTACTCGACTTATAATGATGAAGCAGTCTGTCTTCCTCCATATATCGTAGGTAACTGGCAATACGGAAATAACTGATATTGCGAAGCTGCAATTTGGCAGTTGCAATATCTTCTATCACCAGCCCTCT
>ERZ1034865.1444-NODE-1444-length-10381-cov-12.338853_pt1 | contig 10381 bp, 10 predicted proteins | sample MGYA00520632_ERZ1034865 | MGnify/ENA primary metagenome ERZ1034865 (study PRJEB33766, sample SAMN09781738) | gut metagenome | biome: gut microbiome | host: Homo sapiens | place: Madagascar | study: EMG produced TPA metagenomics assembly of the PRJNA485056 data...
CAAAAAATACTGGAAAAATGTGAATAATGGGTTTATAATGTCATTATGCTTAGGCGAAAAGTAGATGATTATTTGATTCAGTGGAAAAACAATCCAGACAGGCTCCCTCTTGTAATAAAAGGTGCAAGGCAAATCGGAAAAACCTTTTCTGTAAGGAATTTTGCAAAGTCTTACAAGAACTATATCGAAATCAATTTTATTACAGATCCGCAGTTTAAAACGGTTTTTAAAAATGGATATTCACCGGAATCTATAATAAGGGAAATCACTCTTTTAAGGCCAGACTGGAATTTTATACCAAATGAAACATTGATTCTTTTTGATGAAATTCAGGTTTTCCCTGACTGCACTACGAGCCTTAAGTTTTTTAAGATTGACGGCAGATATGATGTAATCTGCTCTGGTTCACTTTTGGGCATCAATTACAATCAAATTACTTCTGTCAGTGTAGGTTATAAAACTGATTATGAAATGTATTCACTGGATTTTGAAGAATTCCTTTGGGCGAAAGGTTATAAGCAGGAACAAATAGACAGCATTCTGAAACACATGATAAATCAGACTCCTTTTGGCGAACTTGAATACAATGTATGGATGGAAAACTTTATGGAATACACAACTTTGGGTGGAATGCCTAAGGTTGTAGATATGTTCATCACCAATAAAAATTATTCCGGTACATTGCAGGAACAGCGACAGATTTTGAAATCTTACGAAGATGACATTACAAAATATGCATTCGGGCTTGATAAGGCTAAGCTTAAGAATGTTTATAATCATATTTCGGTTTTTCTTGCAAAAGAAAACAAGCGTTACCAAATTACAAAAGTTGCTCCTGGCGCTAGAAACAGAGAATACATTGGGACAATAGACTGGCTGAATGATGCCGGAATCATTAATATCTGTTATTGTCTTGAAAGTCCGGAGCTTCCACTTAAGGGAAATTACAAACCGAATGATTATAAGATTTATTGGCGTGATACAGGTCTTTTGATTGCCTCTCTTGATGAAGAGGCTCAGATTGATTTCAGGCAGAATAGAAACTTTAATACCTATAAAGGCGCAATCTATGAAAATATAATAGCAGATGCTTTTGTAAAACAAGGGTATGGTCTTTATTATTTTAAGAATGAAAAATCAACTTTGGAGATGGATTTTTTTGTGAGGGATATGAGAGGTTTGATTCCTGTAGAAGTTAAAGCCAGCGACAATGCAACAAAATCACTTTGTAATTTGATTGAGAAAGAAAAATATGCGGATATTCATTATGGAATAAAACTTTGCAAAAAAAACATTGGATTCAATGGTAAGTTTTATACATTTCCTTATTTCTGCTGCTTTATGCTAAAAAAATATCTACAGAATTTTGATAAAACCCATTATTGTAACCAGGAGGAATCCAAATGACAAAATCAGCTCACCCTGAACGCGAGACTCAAAACCGCATTGTTACATTCTTTCAAAAAGAACTGGGCTATAAATATCTGGGCAATTTGTCGGAAGATCAAAACTACAATGTTCGCTGGGGTGACTGGAAATCTTTCCTTACAGGTAGCGGCTACAGTGCTGCATTTATTGAATCTCTTCAAAATGAGTTTAACAAGATACTCGCAGATTTTTCTCAATCTCCGTATCACACCAATAAAGAAGTTTATCGCATTTTAAAATATGGTCTTAAACTTGCAGAGCATCCTGGAGAATCTCCAAAGACGGTTTATTTCATTAACTGGGAAGAACCGGAGAAAAATAATTTTTACATTGCGGAAGAAGTAACCGTAAACGGTAATGTCGAAAAACGCCCTGATATCGTTCTTTATATAAACGGTATTGCAGTTGCGGTAATGGAATTAAAAAAGAGTACTGTAAGTGTTGCTGACGGCATCCGCCAGAATGTTACAAATCAGCGCGAACAGTTTATTCAAAGATTTTTCTCTACTGTTCAGATTTGCGCAGCTGCAAATGACAGTGAAGGCTTGCGATATGGTACAAGCGGAACTACAGAAAAATATTATCTTGAATGGAAGGAAGATAATTTTACAGACCAGCTGCAGGATAAAGATGATTTAGATAAAGAAATTGAAGCCGCCTGCTCAAAACATTTGAACCTGCTCGAAAAGCAGTGCTACAGAATTTTTCAGAAAGAACGTCTTTTGGACATAATTCATAACTTTATCATCTATGATTCCGGTATTAAAAAGGTCTGCCGTTATAATCAGTTCTATGCTATCAAGCGCTGCCAGAAAAGGCTTGCCAGAAATCAAGGCGGTATTGTCTGGCATACCCAGGGATCTGGAAAATCTCTTACAATGGTCTGGCTTACAAAATGGATTTTGGAAAATATAACAGGAGCCAGAGTACTTATCATCACCGACCGCGAAGAACTTGATGACCAGATAGAAAAGATTTTCACCGGAGTTGATTTACAGATTGCCCGATCAAAAAGCAGTGATGACCTTTTGAATCTGCTCAATAATTATGATTCACGCCTTATGTGTTCTCTTATTCATAAGTTTGGCAGAAGAACTGGTGAAGTAAGCGACCTGGATTACGAAAAATATGTAGAAGAACTTAAGAAAACTATTCCTGTTGGTTTTAGTGTAAAAGATAAGGTATTTGTTTTTGTTGATGAATGTCATCGAACTAATTCGGGAAAACTTCATCTTGCCATGAAATCTATTATGCCAGATTCTGTATTCATAGGTTTTACAGGAACTCCTCTTTTAAAAGTAGATAAAGAGCAAAAGACAACTGCTACTTTATTCGGTGGTTTCATTCATACTTACAAATTTGATCAGGCAGTTCGAGATGGAGTTGTTCTTGATTTGCGTTATGAAGCAAGAAATGTTCCGCAGGAAGTAAGCAGCAAAGATAAAATTGATGCCTGGTTTGAAGCAAAAACAAAAGGCCTTATGCCAAAAGCGACAGCAGCCTTAAAAGAAAAATGGGCAACATTGCAGCAGCTTTACAGTTCAAAAGACCGTCTTGAAAAAATTGCTTTGGATATAATTTTTGATTTTGAAACAAAACAACGCCTGTGCGATGGCAGGGGAAATGCGCTCCTGGTTGCAGGAAGTATTGCAGAAGCCTGTCGTTATTATGAAATTTTTCAGGAAAAGAATTTTAAGAACTGCGCAATTGTTTCTTCATATAAGCCTAATCGTGGCGAGCTTAGAACAGATTTTTCAAGTACAACAGAAGATTCGGAAAACTGGAAAAAACAGAAAGCATATCTAAAAATGTTAGGCTACGACCCGGATGTTTCTGTTGAAGATGATGATTTTTGTAAAAAGATTGAAGCCTTTGAAAAACGTGTAAAAGATATGTTTGTAGATGAACCTGCAAACATGCAGCTTTTAATCGTTGTAGATAAATTGCTTACTGGATTCGATGCTCCTCCTTGTACTTACCTTTATATCGATAAGCCAATGCATGACCATGGTTTGTTTCAGGCAATCTGTCGGGTTAACCGTCTGGATGGAGATGATAAAGAGTTTGGTTATGTAGTTGATTACAAGGAACTCTTTGGAGATTTAAAAGACGCAGTTAATTCATATACAGGAAACGCTCTGAGCGGATTTGATGAAGAAGATATTTCTGGTCTTTTGAAAAATAAACTTGAAGAAGGCAAGAAACGTTTTGAATTCTTAATACAGGAACTTGAAACATTGACTGATGATGTTGAATACCCTCGTGATCAGCTTGCCTTCAAACATTTCTTCTGTGGTGAAAGTGGAACTGTAGATCCTGACAATGACGATGATTTTGCAAAACTCAGAAGCAAAATGTACAAACTTGTTTCAAGTCTTGCCAGAGCTTATGCAGATTTAAAGCCTGCCTTTGATGATGTTGGTTATTCAAAAGAAGAGCAGGAAAAATACAACAGGCTTGTGAAAGAATATGTCGATTTAAAAGATGAAATCGGACTTTCAAGCGGTGATTTTATTGATCTTAAGCAATATGACAGTGCAATGCGTCATCTTATTGACAATTATATTTCTGCTTCTGATTCTGAAAAACTTGGAGATATGGAAAACTTTACTCTTCTTGCTTATATTCAGAAAAAGCAGGAAGAAGATTTGAAAAACGGCAATTCTGGATCTGATAACAAACATAAGCCTGCGCAACAAAACGTAGCAGAAACAATTGAAAATAATATCCGCAGAAAAATTATAGAAAAGACTCCTGTTAATCCAAAGTATTATCAGAAAATGTCGGAACTGTTCCAGACTTTGATTGATGAAAGAAAAGAAGAAGTTGCATCATATAAAGAAATGCTGGAAAAATATGCAGGACTTGTAATTCAGGTAGAAAATCCAGAACAAAATAATTCTCATCCAGAATCAATCCGTACAAGTCTGGCTCTTTGCGCTTTATACGATAATTTTGGCGAAGATGAAGAGTATGCTTTAGCTTTGCATAAAGCGGTTCTTGATACAAAGCAGGATCACTTTAGAGGTGACTTAATTAAAGAGAGATAGATTAAAGGCGGAATTTATCGTGTTGTGCAGAAGTTTATGAACGAAGCAGAGCGTGATGAGCAGATGGCTACTGTTGAAAAAATATACGAAATTGTAAAAGAACAGGCAGAATACTGATGAATATTAATATAAGCGGAATTGATGTTCAAATAAATAAAAAGAATATCAAGAATATGCATTTATCAGTAAAGCCTCCTCTTGGCAATGTTGTTGTGTCCGCTCCTCTCCTAATGAGCCAGAAGTCCATAGAAAATTTTGTGCGTCTGAATTTTGGCTGGATAAAAAAACAGCAGGAAAAATTTACAAATCAGCCAAGAATGACAGCCCGTCAATATGTGAGCGGTGAAACTTATTACATTTGGGGTAAACAGCTTTTTTTGGAATTTAAGCCTTCTCAAAAACGATCTTTTAAGATTGATGGAAATAAAATTATTCTGGAAATGAAAGCAGAATCTTCTGCAGAGCAAAGAGAGCGCTTTATTCGTGAAGAGTTTAGAAAGATTTTAATTGAACAATTAAACAGACTTATTCCCAAATGGGAAGAAAGAACAGGTCTTTATTGCGATTCTTTCAAAACAAAATATATGCTTACCCGCTGGGGAACTTGTAATTCAAAGGCAAAAAGAATCTGGATAAATCTACAGATGGTTGAAAAACCTCTGGAATGTTTGGAATATGTGATTTTGCATGAGCTTACTCATTTGAAAGTTTCCAATCATGGAAAAGACTTTATTGCAAATATGGACAAATATATGCCTGACTGGAAAGACAGAAAGAATTTATTAAACGAACAAATATTAGATAGTTATAAGGAATGATATCTAACAACACCTAGCGTCTTATTACAAAGCCTTGCAATTGCAGGCTTTTTTTATATTAAACTAACAGTTTATATCTTTTATTTTTCAATCAAATTACAATTTCTGTATGAAAAAGAACTTAAAAGAACATCACGAAGAAACTTTTGGCAACGATGAAAGTTATGATACGTTTGTAAATGAAATAAAATCAATGGCAGAAGGCATTATGCAGCTAAGTTTACAGGCTGTTCAGATTTATACTCCAATCATAAATCGAATAATTTCTGATACAAGTGCTACTCAACATGAAGTTGAATATTTGATGGATTTTATGCTCTCCCTTTGCTATACAGAAGAGTTTACAAATCTGTTCAAAAAACTCTGCAGAGGAATCTTTTCCCGTTTCCCTGATACAGTTTATTGCTATGCAAAATATTATTTTGAAGAATATGAAGATGATTTTGAAAGTCTTGATATCAGTGAAAAATTCTTAAGAGAAAATAAATTTATCTAACGAGTATTATTTGCTAAATAAACTCCGGATAATCTTCCCTCGCAAACGCAAAATCCCGTTCCCCAAACAGTACCAGCGTAATCTCATCAAAATCATCCTGATGCAGTTTCATCGTCTCAATTGCTACCCTAATAGCTTCTCTCTGCGGGTAACCATAAACACCGGCAGAAATCAAAGGAAATGCAATTGTCTTAAGGCCTTTTTCTTTTGCAAGATTCAAAGAGTTTTCATAACAGGAAGTAAGAAGTGCCTCGGCTTCTGCAGGTGAATGTTCATAATAAATCGGCCCAACAGTGTGGATCACGAATTTGGCTGGTAAATTATATCCTTTTGTGATTTTAGCCTCGCCAGTTCTGCAGCCGTGAAGAGTACGACATTCTGCAAGAAGTTCAGGACCTGCTGCGTGGTGGATTGCACCGTCAACACCGCCGCCACCAAGAAGGCTGGAATTTGCAGCATTTACAATTACGTCACAAGCCTGCTTAGTAATGTCACCTTTGATAATTTTGATTTTTCCCATAATGGAGCTGATCGGACTTGAACCGACTACCTTTTGAATTTGTTTATGGATAGTTTAGAAAAAAATAGTCCAGTGGACTGTTTTTTTCTAAACTATCGAGAAATGGATTCAAACGCTCTAGCCAGGTGAGCTACAGCCCCCGATGTTTATATAAACCAGTTTTTAAGCTTCAGTTTCAAAACTGGTTACTTTAAAATGCGATGTTTAAAATAGCACTATTTGTGCTGTTTTAAACTCGACGACTTGTTCAATAACGAAGTCATTGAACAAGTCAATTATATCACAATTCTGTGTATTTTTTATTACTTCCCTTCGCTTTTTCTACCGGATATTTTGCTTCATTCATTGTCATTTTCATATTGATGATTTCATTACAAAATTACAGAAAGTGTGAAATTTTAAAGGAGCCTTAGAACCGTTTGGCGGAACTGGCGGTTTTCCCGAAACCAGATCATGCGCTTGCTTAAACTGTCCTGTTTTTTATTCTCCGGTTTTTCTGCTTGGCGTAAGATATTTAATGCAAGCCGGCGCATAACTGTCATGTTTTCCGGACTATGATCCTTTCGGTGCCTTTTGTAGTCCTCATTGAAAGTCATATCAAGACACCAGTGAAGGCGGTTTTCAATTCCCCAGTGTAGGCGAATTGATTTTTTCACAAGAGAAATAGTCGATTGCTTTACGAAGCATATTTCCGCCATAAGTTTCGTTTGCAGCAATACGGCTCATTGCAAAGTCAGCTTGATTAAGCTTTGTTCCCTGGCTGTTAATACGGATAAAGATCTCTGTTACTTCATCAATGCTCAGTTCTTTATCGAAAAGTTCAATTACACCAAGTTTACGATTTTTGATGTCGATAAGCTTTGTAATCTGCTGATTAAAATCCTTAGGTGTAATTTCTGGATTTGTCTCACAGAAGTTTTGAACAAAAGAAAATGAATCAAAGCTTGTCTGGAATATTACAGAAATATCATGAATCCATTTTTTATCTTTTAAGATAGCATTGTCCTGAACAGCAAAACATTCTTAATCATTTTTTGCAAAAGGATTGTAAGCAATTGCAATATGATTCTTTTCAAAATCAGCATTGAATACTTCAAGTCCACTTAATGCAGTCATCATGGCAGTAACACGTTGCTGACCATCAATCATGATTTTCTTGCCAACAGAAAGACTTCCGTCTTTGAGCTTTAAATCCGGGCTTTTAGAAATAATCAGATAACCAGTTGGATAACCCTTATAAAGAGAATCCACAAGATCACGAACCTGCTTTCCTTTCCAGACAAACGGACGCTGTATTTCTGGGATAGCGATTTCATTTGATTTGATAAAATTTAAGATCTGTTCGACTGTGTAGTCGTGTACGCTGTATTTTTCAGACATAGGTTTTACTTTCCTTGAATATTATTTTTCAAAACTTGAGTTTGTTTCTGCAACTTTCAATGTTCCATAGTCATCATTTATAGAATATGAAACTGTATCTTCATAATCTGCAACATTATCGGTCCAAAGTTCACACTGGCTGATTACAGTTTTCAAAGCATCTTCCTGTCCTTCTGGCGGATATTTGTATTTCTTCAGAAGCTTTCTAACAATCATTCGCATTTTGGCACGAGCTGATTCTTTTTTCTGCCAGTCGATGGTTTTGTTTTTACGGAGAGTTTCGGTGAGTTCTTTTGTGAGTGCAACCAAGTCTTCGTTGGAATAGAAATCTTTTACTGCTTCCGGTTTTGTGAGCGCATCATAGAAGGCAAGTTCTTCGTCAGTGAGACCTAGTTTGTTTCCTTCCTCGCTGGCGTGGAGCATTTCTTTTGCAAGTTTTAAGAGTTCCTGAATTACTTCTTCGTTTGTAAGCATTCCGTTAAGGTAGCGATTAAGTGTCTGCTGGATGAGTTCGCTGAAGGCTTCTGATTTTACGAGGTTTGTACGTTTGTAAACTTTTACCTGCTCATCGATGAGTTTCTTAAGCATTTCTACAGCGAGATTCTTTTCTTTCATCTTTGAGATGTTTTCGAGGAAGGTCGGGTCAAAGAGATTTACTTTTTCACCAACATCAGAGAAAAGATTTATAACGCCATCTGATTTAACTGATTGTTTGAGAAGATAAAAAATTTAACCTATAATTCCAAATTTTTCATTCTTTGTTGTTTTTCATAATCTTCGATTTCAAACATTGTTTTATCATTTTGATAAGTAATAAATAACAATGTAGAAGAAATGCGTCCATAAGAATTGTACATATCTTTTGCTTCTAGCATTACTGTTAAGTTTGATGAGACATACCACGTCAAAACGTAATAATGACAATCTTTATCATTTCCTTCATTAAAGTCATATAATGTTCCATATTCATCTTTTAGCTTCTCTAAAACAGCCATAAGTGTTGCTTCTGAAGGATTCATATACACCGTTCTTCCCCAGCAGAGTTTATTGTTAAAGAACCTGTAAACTCTAGTAACTGATTTTCCATCTTTATAGAAAAGTTTTTCATTTCTTGTTCTATTATCTTCACTTGTTTGATCATAGGCACTGGGATTTTTGTTTTTAAATTCCTCTAAAGTTGTTCCCCAAGCCATATTGTCATACCCTTCAAACTTTTTTGATTGAGAAAAACAAATTTCACTTAGCACAGACAATAGAAATATACAAAAAATAAATTTCTTCATAGTTTCACCTCAATATATCAGATAAGTGCAATAAACAAGATTACGACGATTAGTATTACAGTAAATAAAAGCCCTACAACAAAACGGGCTGCACTCTGTCCCGCTGTGTTATGAACTGTTTCATGATGTTCAGTAATGACATTACCGTTTTCATCTTTTCTAGTTACGGTTGTTTCAGATGTGTTCTTCTTAAATGCCATCACGAAAACAATTATTACTCCAAAAGTAATTAATATTGCTACTCCCATATAAGCCTCCAATTTTTCTGTTTATAGAAATCCAATCGCCTTGTTATCTAATTAATAACAATCCAACTGGACTTATATATTATTATAATAATCCAAATATATCAAGTTTTCGTTTTAAAAATCCATTTGTATTATTCTTGCTGTAATATGTTACAATTTTGGCAGAATGTGAAAGAAGAGTTGGAATATAATCTTATAACTCAAAAGGATTTGGCTGCGACAATAGGAATCAGCTACAATACATTACAATCGTGGATAACTAAAGACCGCTTGCCTGATGCAGAACAAGCCTTAAAAATTGCAAAAGAATTAAATACAAATGTTGAATATCTTGTAACTGGAAAGAATGAATCGAAAAATGGAATCAAACAAAATTTACAAGATATGATACCGAAGTTGAATCATTTATCAAATGAGAATCTTGAACTAATTGATATTATTGCCGGCCGGTTGAAATGATTTAAAAAGATGTCGGGTAGATTAAGAATTATTATATTTAAACTTTAGGTGTTTTATGCGAAAAACTTTTCTAGAAATTTTGGAAAAAAATAATTTCAGCTATTAAATCGAATATGAACGATTAAGAGATATATTTTATGGAACTTATCGGTATGAAGGATTTGCACAAATAACGTTATATTCTCAAATAAATTCTAATTTCTTAAAAATTCAGTTTAGAAAAAACGCATTATCATAAGACGATTTTGACAGAGCGAATGGATATGATTTTAAGAAAAGGGAAAGAATTATAAATTTAGATGAATTAATTTCTTTTTGCAAATATATAATTAATTTCGTAAATGCAATTTCTATTGATTATGTTCTTTCTGATTTAGTTGAATTAATTGAGAAACAAGTTGATACAATTATGGATACAATTTGTTATATGCCTGTTGAGAAAAAAGGAATAACAATATATGACCCAAAAGAGCCGGCTGCTATAGAAGTGTCTCAAATTGTTGATGAGGAGATTTCATATAAGGTTTTGTCGTATAACCATCATTCCTTAAAAGGAAATATAGAAGAAAAACGTAAAGTATTGGAAAAATTAGCTTTACATCTAGAACATCGCCAGACAGAATTACAAGAATTGAATACAACATTAAAAAAGGATATTTTTTATGTATTTAATAATCTGAATATTAGGCATAATAATCT
>ERZ1034865.1447-NODE-1447-length-10373-cov-6.152258_pt1 | contig 10373 bp, 14 predicted proteins | sample MGYA00520632_ERZ1034865 | MGnify/ENA primary metagenome ERZ1034865 (study PRJEB33766, sample SAMN09781738) | gut metagenome | biome: gut microbiome | host: Homo sapiens | place: Madagascar | study: EMG produced TPA metagenomics assembly of the PRJNA485056 data...
AACTGTTCGCACTTCCAGCCGTGCTATTCTTCGCCCGAAGAAAACCATTGCAGCCTTTGCATTCAGTTGTTGGACAGACGTAAACGGGTCAGCTGCAATTTTGGTGCTGCATAATGGATTTGAACCAATGTATGCCCGGTTATGAGCCGGATGCTCTAGCCTAACTGAGCTAATGCAACATAGAAACCCGGCTTGATTGGTTAACCGCTGCTCTTTGAAATGTCATGCCTAAACATTGCATCGAGAGCCGGGAATAGCGGTGGAGGTTTTGGGGAATAAATCCATGCAAAGCTAGGTAGTTGGTTGTGCTGCGTAACGGAATCGAACCGTTGCTTGCCAGAATGGGGGAAGTGTTCTGGCATTCCCCTTACAATTGGAAACGCAACATATAAAGCCCGGTGAAGGCGAAAGAGTGAGAAAGCCTCCACCGGTGAAAGGAGGAATATGCTTGTTGACACGCACACGAGTGAAAATGACAAAACCCCGCGTGCAAGCTATTCCTTTAAGGGAAGCTGCAAAACTTCCTGTGTACATTATAAGCCTTGTCAAGTGGTGAAATCAAATAAATAGACCCAGCGAACACTATATATTGTGTTTTTAGTCAAAAAGGCCTCTTGACAGGCTCGATTTTACTGATTCCGTTGTACAGTTCATCGGCAAGCTGAGCCAAGCTGTCCGGTGCATCATCGTGCGGAACTTTGCCAAGCTGCGTGAACATCGTCACCTGTTCCATGAACGCCTTGTACTCTTTCGACTGGTGCTTTTCGTCAAGGAAATAAAACCGTTTGATGTCCGGCGCATACTGAATGATTCTGGACAGCTTGCTCTGGCCACTGGGTGCACGCTGGCTGCGGACAGAGCAGTGATAGCCCTGCTGCCGGAGCTGGCTGTCAACCACGTCACAGTATTCATCGCCGCCGTTGTTTGCTTCGCCGCGCACCACGTTGCTTTTGTGCTGGATAATTTTGCCCACAACTTCCGGTCTGGTCACGGTTTTGTCGCCATTATTGAACACAAGGTCAGGAATAAACACTGCATCGCCGTACACATAAGCGATAGGGCAGGCAGTAAAGTCACCACCACCCCATGCAATGTCCATGACCATGAGCTTTCGATCAGGCTCACCGTCAGGCAAAACACCATTGAAATACCGTAATTCATCGGCGGAAAACAGTAGGCCTTCGCGCACATAGGGCTTGCCCATGTACTTTGCCCACCATGTTGCATCATCAATGCTGGCTTTCATGTCAGCATAATAGGCATCGTCAAATCCAACACCATAGTCATAATTGAAGTTGCTGTGCCCGTTCTCGTCCACCGCAGGAATCACACGGAAGCGGTACTTCGGGTTGTCTGCATACTGGTTCTGGATGCGCCCTAGAGGGTCAAGCACGTTCCAGCGTGTACCGACCATCAGTTCCAATGCTCCTTGCTTTTTACGGTCTTTCAGCTGGTTCAGGTAGGCATCGTACTTGTTGTTCAGACGTTCAACATTCAGGCTTTCCTCCAAGTCCTCAATCAAATCATCACTGTACAGAACGCCGCCCTCGCCGATTTCAACAGCACCAGTCAACGTGCCACCAATGGAGCGACAAGTTAAGGTTGGGAATCGCTTTTTACGGTTCAAGTCAACGCTTTCGTCCTTTGCGCTCTTATCAACGAGCTGAACATCTGGGAAGATTTTTCCCCAGTTGTAGGTAACAGGGTCAGTGATGATAGACAGCACTTCGCCATAGAAGCCGTTAGTCAGCTTATCAGAATGTCCGCTCATGACCGATGCAACGTCAGGGCGGTTACCCATCAGCCATGTGATGAAGAAAATGCACAGCGTGCTCTTGCCCACGCGAGCCGGAAGACTGACTCCCAAGAAATCTATCCGCTTATAAAACAAGTCCTCTAGGTCGTCCGCCAGCACTTTCAGAACCCTGCGTCTCGGCTGATAAAACTTCTTCTCCGGCGCACGATTCCATTCAAGGTAGATACAATAGCTGTCGAACACATCTTTTGCTTCAAACAAGTACGTCCGGCCGATAATGTCATAGACCTTCGCCACGTCCTCGCCTGTTTTCATCTTGCCCATCATGGCTGCACAGACGGAACGCAGTTCACCAGAGTATTTGTAGGCATCGAACCGCTTGTCTTGCGACAGAGCGTCCCTCAGGTTCACGACCGCCTGAAACCAGTCCTCGTAGACCTGTGCTTCGGTCGGGTTCTGTTTTGCATACGCTTTGATGCTGTCGATAATGGCGATACACTGCTTTGGCTGCATAAAAAAATAGGCACCCCCTACCTGAAAATGTAAAGAGTGCCTACAACTGCACAAAAATCAAATATTCGGTTTTATTCTAGGTTGCGAACAATGTCACCTATTTTGTTCGGCAATCCGATACCATGTCTGGCGGGTTAGATAAATCCGTGTTCTTTTGCGTAGGATTCAAGATGAGGGCACTTTTCCAAAAGCGGATTATCCTTGACGCACTCTTTGACCGCTTCGTCAATTCCAACTTCAAGAACATACTCCAATACACCAGCGGTTATATTCTTCATAAACCGATTACAACCTTCTGATTCTTCCCAATTCATCTGTTTCATAGCAATCCCCTTTTACTTATCGCAAACAGTCGGCTCACGTTTTCCATCTGAACCGAGTTTCGTCAAATAGTTCATGTATCTTTTGAAGATTGTATCGTCTTGGCCAAACGAAACATAAACCGCGAGCATAGTTTGAATCGCGTTATTCGTATTTTTTGGTTCTACGATAATTTCCTCGTTTTCAAATTCGACAGTGCAATTTACTTGCTCGCAAACATACAAAAACGAGAACAGTTCTGTGCATCCGGGAAAATCGAACACTGAACGTAGTTTGATTTTTCCATCCGCTACAATTAAATGCCCATAAAAAGAATCTGCTATCAAATTAGATTTTTTCATGTTAGTATACCCTTTCTACTGATTTTATATTGCCACACCTCAACAGAAATGGTATAATATTCATGTACTATCATCCTGTTGAGGGATTGGTGGTTCTTGTTTGTAGCAGCGGCCTGTGGTGGGTCGCTGCTTTTTATTTTTCTTCTTTGTTGGCATACTTGCGTGTGGTGGCCGCATCAGTGATGCCATACTTTTCACGATACTTTTTGACCGTTCGCCAGAACGTAGCGGACTTCAACCCAAGTTCATTCATCATAATCTTTGGTGTGGTCTTTCCGTTCTGCCAGTCGTTATAGAGCTGCCGGAACTTTTCTTCGTCTACTTCGACAGGCTTCCTACCCTTGTATTTGCCTTCTGCTTTTGCGATTTCGATTCCCTCCTTCTGCCGTGCCAACATTGTTTCACGTTCCAGTTGTGCAAGAGCCGCAAACACGGTCAGCATAAATTTTCCGTTAGGCGTAGAAGTGTCGATGTTCTCTTTCTGGCTGACGAACTTGACGTTCTTTTTTTCAAGTTCTTCAACGATTTCCAGAAGGTCTTTCGTGGAACGTGCCAGACGGCTGAAACTCTCAATCACAAGAGTATCACCCTCACGAACAAACGCCAGCATCTCTTTCAACTGCGGGCGGTCGGTGTTTTTGCCGCTCATTTTGTCAATGAACACCTTTTCAACGCCAAGCTGTTCCATAATGACTTCCTGACGAGCCGTGTTTTGCCCGGCTGTCGAAACTCTTACATACCCAACTTTCATTTTTGCGTCCTCTCTTTCTATCACAGATTATACCACATTTTGATAGTACTGTCAATAACATTTTTGATAGTTTAATTTTCACAAATTGTTTATCTTGCACATTTTGTACGCGAAAAAACCGGCATATTGTTTAGTGGACACAAAAAGGGTAAAGATTTAGAATATTCTCACAAACAAAAAGTCCACCAGCTAAAAGCTGATGGACTGTATACAACAGAAAGGAGCAAAAAACATGAACTTTCCCACGACAACCGAAGAATTTCTGAAAACCCTCGCACACGGCAAAGAGCCGACCAGCGAGGACAGGGAGTACGCAGAAGCACTGAGTAAGCTGTCCGAACTGAACTACCGGGCAGGGTACGAAGCGGGAGCGACCAAAAAGGATAGCTAAGTTTTGTGCAAAATGTAGAAAACACGAAGATAGTACAGATAGCAGTACTACGGATAGTGTTTCATACCTTGACTTAGCACAAAACATAGTTATACTAATATCACCAACAATCGAAAGGGGGTGAGCTAATATGAGCAATCCTTACGCTGAGAGATACAATCGCACATTAACTATCAGCTTGACAGAACGCCAGTTCAATCACTTGCAAGACTATTGCATTAAGAACATGGTTTCCATGTCTTCTGCGCTGCGAGAATCGTTCTTCTTGCTTCATCCGATGCTTAATGAAAAGAAATGATACGCTCGCTGAAGTTTGGAGACAGAAGCGAACGTATCATGTAAACCCTGAGAGAAGCATTCTCTCGCCGTTATTATAGCAGAAAATCGCTTCTCTCACAAGTGAAAAGGAGCTTTTTAATGCAACTTTCTTTGTCTGAGAACATCAAAATCTTCAACAACGCCGAGTTTGGCGAAATCCGCGTCATGCTCATTGACGATGACCCTTGGTTTGTTGGCAAGGACATTGCGGTGGCTTTAGGCTACAACAATCCGCAAAAAGCCATCCGTGACCACGTTGATGAACAGGACAGAGGGGTGAACGAAATGGACACCCCCGGTGGCAAGCAGCCTATTATCATCATCAACGAATCCGGCCTGTACAGTCTGATTTTCAGCAGCAAGCTGGAAAGCGCACAGCGGTTCAAGCACTGGGTCACTCACGAAGTTCTGCCGTCCATCCGCAAGCATGGGATGTACATGACCGACAACCTGTTGGAGACGGCTATTGCCAACCCGGACTTCGTGATCGGGCTGATTCAAAACATGAAGGCCGAAAAGGAAAAGAGCGCAGCCTTACAGATGCAGAACAAGCAGCTCTGTGAGAAGAACGAGGAGATGCAGCCTAAAGCGGACTACTTTGATGACCTCGTGGCGTGGAACTTGGCTGTTTGTTTTCGTGGCACTGCAAAGGAACTGAGAATCCCGGAACGCAAGTTCATCCAATCGCTTATTGAAGATGGTTACATCTACCGTGACAAGAACAGAAATCTCCTGCCGAAAGCTGGCAAAGGTGACGAACTGTTTGTCGTTAAGGAATTTCTCAATCGGAAGAATAAGCATGGTGGTTTACAGACCAGAGTAACGCCGAAAGGCCGAGAAACGTTCCGTCTGCTCTACGCAAGCATCCGCAGAAACGGATAATTGAGGTTTTGCTCAAAAATGAGCAAAACTCATACGGCGGACATTTTTGTCCTCCGTGAGATAGTCCTATAAGAAAAGCCAGTGGTTAGAGAACATCTAGCCGCTGGCTTTTGTGTTATTGTCAGGAAGTTAAAAATGCAGAAGCAAAAAAGAACACGAGATAGTAGGTTATAATGCAAAGAATGATTGTGGCGATTATTTTACCAGCGCTCATTCTTTTCTTATTCTCACCACCGCACTCAGGGCAAAACTTCGCTGTCCTTGAAATCATGTGTCCGCAGTGTTCACATGGGATCAAATCGCTCTTAGGCGTTTTGTTTTCCATTATGTTCTCCTTATTCATCCACAAGGTCTGCGTACTTGACTTCAACTCGCGGCAGTTCATCGGTGGTGCTAGTCAACGCTCTGGTGATTTTTTCAAGCCCGGTGAACTCACCATAGACGGTGATAATATCATCTTCCAGAATCTTTATAGCATCGCCACCGCGCTTATCCAGCATATAATACTCGTCATCGGCATAGAAGCCATATCCGCTGTTGTCCGTGTAGGTTCTCCATGCTTTTTCGCTGCCGGAAAAGTTTGCGTCAATAATCTGCGAGACCTTTACCTTGACTACAACCTTAGTTCCTTCATACTCTTCAGGATAGCGGCACAGCTCCTTATAGTCCACAGTCTGGCACTCAGCCTTGTAATCATCCTCGCTGATTTCAGGAACAGACGCAACAGAAGAAGCGGTGGATGCGCTTGCTTTGGATGTTGCTTTGCTACTGCTTGCGGTGCCGTCAGAACTACTGCTAGAGCCGCCAATAGCAGACAGGACAATTAGAACGATGATGGCAATGAACCACCAACGTTTGTAGATGGGCGGCTTGTTCTTACCGCCACACTGAGGGCAGACTTTTGCACTTGCGGCAATCTCTGCGCCACAGTGCTTGCACGTTGTCATTTTACTTTTAGCCATTGTAGATTCCTCCCTTTATTCAACTGGCGTTAGCAAGACTTTTGCGCTAATTGAAAGTTCGATATGATAACCGTCTTTAACGGTAACATTCTGCTTTTCGCCAGCTTTTTCAAATTTAAGCACGTCGCTCACATCGTCAGAGTTTGCATCAGACACCACAAATACTGTCGCTTCTTTGTTTCGATTCTCAACTTGGTATGTGCTAGCCGGAACCATGTACCAGATATATTTATAACCACTTTTGTTCGTTTCTTCTTTTCCATAATCGCCAAGAACTTCATCAACTAAAACAAAAGAGCCATTCTCTTTTACAGCTTCTTCCGAAGTAACAGACGGATTTTCAGGTTCTGTCTTTACAGATGACGCAACGGATGATGTTGGTTTTTCGCTTTCAGAGCTAGCCGCAGTATCTGTTTTGTTACGAGGGCTTATCAAATCCATAATAAAAGCCAATACGAACATTGCCATAAGGATTTTGAACCACAACCGCTTATAAGCTGGCTTCGGTGGCGTGTTCTCCCCACCGCACTGCGGACAGGTTTTAGCGGTAGCCGCTATCCTTGCGCCGCAGTGTTTGCACTTTACGAGTTTTGCCATTTTACAATGCCCCTTTCTTACGGTCAAGTATAACACAGATTAGACCGGGAAAGGGGCCTTTTTGTATTTTTCGGAAAATTTGGAGACTTGCACAATCGGATGGGTTTTGTTTTGTGAAGGTGGGGTGGGCATGGAGAGGTAACGTTGAAAAACGCCTTTTTTGAATTTTTTCTATGCGAGCTGTCGACCACCCGACCCCCGGCTCTCTCCATATACCCCAGAGGTGGAGACTCCAGCCCCCAGCGCACCCGGACGGACTGCACAGCACAGGCAGCAGCGCAGGGCGTGCCAGATGCAAGGCAGACCGCCCACAACAGGCCGCGCACCGGCACGCACGCCCGGACGCTGGACACTCTGCACCGGTCTGCACTTAATACCAGACAGGCCGCGCCGGGCAGATTGGGATGGTAGCGGGGCTGGAGGGCGTGCAATCCCTCTATCACGTGTATTATGATAGCTCTATCACAGGCATGGTATATTGATAGCAGATTGTACAAATATCACACAAATATCTTGTTGCATCTTGTGATAGTAAATTACTATCTATCTATTGACATATAACCCTATTGATAGTATAATAGGGGCACAAACAAGAACAAACCCCATTGAACCAAAACAGGAGGACAAAAACCATGAAAAGGACCTCTAGTATGACCTACCACGAGACAGACGAGAGCAGAGAACTTGAACTGTACACCACCAACAACGGCGGCTTGTATCGCCAGATGATAACCCCCATTATTAACAGCTTGCGCAAAAAGTACCAGAACGGAACCTATGACGCAGACAAGGCCGTTGACCTCTGGTATAACGTAGCTACTGAGGGCGCAAAACTGTATAATAAGGAGTTTGGCAGCGACAGCCAGTGGAGCCGCCTGTTTAACGTCCAGTGCCGCTATACTGTGGCGGTCAATCTTGAAAGCTACTATAAAGAGGAGGTAAAGTATAATGCTTGACGCTTCTCAAATTTATGCCCTCTGGTACGTGGGCGGCATGATCTCCGGCGCACTTGTTATGATCGCATTTCTCAACAGCTAAGAGGAGGGTTAAAAAATGACTGCATTTGAGGAAAAAGTGAACGCATACCGTGAAAATAAGCGGCTCATGGAAGAGCTGGAAGCAATGAACGATGCAATCAAGGCCGATATCATCGCAATGATGCACGGCGCACCCGAAATGGTGCAGGGCACTGCAAAGGCCATTTATAAGGACGTGCAGAGCGTCCGGCTTGACAGCAAGCTATTGCAGACCGTGCACCCGGATATTTACGCCGAGTGCAGCAAAAAGACCGTTTACAAACGGTTTAGCGTGATATAAGAGGGAGGGTGCAAGCTGTGATTCTATCCTGTATCCTGTTTTTCTTCTGGTTCTTTGCGGCGCTGTTTAAAGCGTCGAAGTGATGCCGATCGGATATTTTAGCGGGGCTGCACCGGATAAAGCAACCCCGCCCCAGCCCAAAATGGCAAAATATTTCTGGCAAGTCCTGTTAATGGGGCTTGCAATATGATACAATCTAACTAATAAGACGGCTGCAAGCCGCAGGAGGTAATTATTATGTCATGCGCTCAGATTATTATTGACGCTGTTGTTGCAATCAATGGCACCGTGTCCCGCTCTTATGGCGTTGTGTCCAACGTCAGCACCCGCCCGGAGGGCGTGCAGGGCATCGACAAGTTAACGACAGAGGGGTGGACGGTACACAAGCCGCAGGGCGTGCCGTATCGCAAGGCCGTTATGATCGAGTTACCCGCAGACGTGCACGAGGGGGATTATAAGGTGAGCTGCTGCACCCTTAACGGATTGTATGCTGACCATGCCGCCCGTGATGGTATGGGGGCAACTGTATATGTGATTTGCAATCCACAGCAGGGCGCAACGTCCCGCGATTATAACGGCGCAATTGATAACACTATTGCCGCCGGTCTATCCTTGTCTGTACCACAGGCAGACGGCACGCGCGCAATTATCCCCGTCAAGGTATTAGCAACAACTGCACTGTATGACGCGTTGCACCCCGGTTATAAAGCATAATAAGCACATTCCCACCCCGCCCACGCTGGCGGGGCTTTTCTTTTGCCTTGCATCTGCTTAGGGTGCAGGGCTTTTATTTTTCCCTGCTGCAATATAGCCACATACAAGCGTTTACAGTGGCTTTTATATCATCTATGCAGTTTATACCACCCACGCTGCAAAACAGCGCACACGGCTTTACAGGGGCTTTTCCTGCGATTATGCCCGCTCAACCGCCCGCGATACCAGACCGACACAAGCGGATATAATACCGCCTGCGCCGCGCTGGAGCGTATCACAGCGCCCGGACGCCCTGCACCGATACCAGATACCACCGCCACGCCGGGACGCTGTGCAGGGTAGCACAGCCGCCTATTATAATAAGGTATATAAGGGTGCAGTGGTGCGCCCCCTGTTATAGCTCCATGCCAGACAGTGCGGCACATCGCAGACCATGCAAGCCCGGCGGGGTCAGCTTATACCGTGTGCGGATCGCTGGCAAGTGCTGACACGCTGCCAGCAGTACAAACCCGGCGCACTTGCTGAGGGGTCAGCGTCTCCACCTGTACAGGGTCAGCCCGGCGGCTTGAGGTCTTGCACCGGTCAGCAGTTATGGCGCACCGGGTCAATCTGGCGGGGCAATCCAGCAGCAAAGGCGCAGCGGGCGGCGCGGAACTATTGACGGCTACCGCCGTATCTCTTTTCGGGCTTTCGCCCGATAGCCAATAGAGGTCAGCAATAGTCGCAGCGTTCCGGCTGGAATAGCCGTAACAGCTTCTGGAATAGTCGTATCCAATAGTCCGTAAAATAGTCGTAAAGTCGTCAGACGACCAGCTTTTGAAAGTCCTATATATAGTATAGTAACAAGCCGTCAGTTGATAGTCGCAGAGTAATAGTCGTAGCGTTTTTTACGAACCTTCGTCAAATAGTCGTGTATTTTTTGCGTGAAATAGTCGTTCGCCTTTTAGAGAAAGAGAGGTGCGATAGTCGCTAAATCGTCCGACCTCCCAAAATCAATATGTGTATTGACACATGTCAATTTTAATCCCGCCTAGTCATACTAAATTCGTATGCCAACCGTACTTATTATAATATGCGCTCATATATCCTAGTAATTATCTAGGGATTATTCTGCTAAAATAGTTGTACCATCCGATTCGGTCTGTTCCTGCTCGATTTAATTCCGAGTAACGCACTATGGTATCTTAATCAATTCATAGTGTTTTACTATGAATAGTCAACGCAACATTTATACATATTCAACCGACTACAAAATGAAGTCAATTCTCCATGTGGAATAGTCGCAGACAATCCATCAGTCTGAATTTCACGCCAGTTCTCGCTTACAGTCTGCTCTGCTGGCTAACGGTATAGTTTTAGAGATAGCGGGTTGTAAAGGGAATGAACCAGCTTTCAATTTCGCATAACTGTTATTTATTCACTTTTGAACTATCGTGGTACACCCGGCTCCGTCAACGCGCGCGCTCGCGCATATAACGCCCGTGGACGCGCTAAACACATGGGGAGGGAA
>ERZ1034865.1453-NODE-1453-length-10295-cov-5.081055_pt1 | contig 10295 bp, 12 predicted proteins | sample MGYA00520632_ERZ1034865 | MGnify/ENA primary metagenome ERZ1034865 (study PRJEB33766, sample SAMN09781738) | gut metagenome | biome: gut microbiome | host: Homo sapiens | place: Madagascar | study: EMG produced TPA metagenomics assembly of the PRJNA485056 data...
TCCAAAATTACGTTAAATCACGCTTGTGAATTTTCACTTGCGAAACTTTAGTTATATTGCTTGCGTTGTATATAACAAAGTCTTTTCCAGTAGAGTTCAGTTCAGTCTGTGAGGCTGAATCCTGCGAGAGAGGGTTCAGCCCTGTGTCAGCCTTGTCGATCTCGGTGGCGAAGGTAAGAATAAAGTTTGGATCAGAAATTTGAAAATGACCGATATGGTCAATTTCCAGTATTAATATACAAATTTTTTACACAAATGAAACATTTATTAAATGTTGCGGAGGAAGTTCTTCTCCAAGTGTTTTTTTGTCAGGCAAGCTCCTGACTGGTGAGCAACGTTTCTGCCTTGCGTGGAACGATTTCCGTCTTTGGATGAAAGGTCTGAAGAAGGAGGCGAGAGATGACGGTTCGGGCGGTGAGGCTCAGGAGAAGTGGTTGGTCGATATGGAGTCGATCAAGCAGCACTATGGTTTGGCTCATACAGTGACCAAACATCTCAAGGAGGGCAAGAACATGTCTCTGTCGGAGTTTGAGAAGTTGTGCCTTTACGTCTTCTCGTTCTATGACAGTGAGTGGGAGCGTCAAATAGTGTGGATGAATGTAGGTACGACTCTCTTTTTTCACACCAAGGAGTGCAAGGACTTGAATTTCGAGCCATTCTCTCGTCCGTTGGATCAAGTGATGGAAGAGAAGGTGACTGCGGAAGTGAGCAAGTTGGCGGATATCAATCGTCGCTATTATGAGATGATGGCAGAGAAGTAAGCAAGGGATGCCCGTCGCTCCTGCTCCTCGCTTGTCCTGAGGAGGGGCAGGAGAGAAGGCATCTGTTGTCGTTTTGTGGGTTAAAGTTTGTAAATTCCCCTCTCTTACTCAATATTTTTCCTTATTTTTGTACGATATTGTAGCTGTTTTTCTAGAAAGACGGCGAAGGAAAAATGAAGAATATCGAGATGAAAACGTGTAAGTACTTGAATCATAGGTGTATTCCTGAGATTCGAGGAACCCAAGATGTGGGGTGATGGGAAGAAAATCAAGGTAATCGTTATGAAGAAGAATAATAAAATGTCGGCTGATGATGTTGCAAAACTCAAAGCAGTTGCTTTGTATGTCTTGGATAAATGTGGTGAGACCGATTTCATGCATTTGTTCAAGATCATATATTTTGCGGAAAGAAAAATCTACGCAAAATATGGTCAGCATTTAGTGAAAGACACTTTTGTCGCCATGGAGCACGGACCAGTTCCTTCTAATCTTTATGATGCGTTGAAATTGATGAATGGGAAGGGCAACAACAAGAGTGTCAAGTCCATTAGCGATTCTCTGTTGCCAGCTGGTGGCGAATGCGCTTGGTTCTTTGTGAAGTCAAGTGAGAAGCCCGACATGGACGAGCTGAGTAAGGCAGAAGTAGAAGCCTTGGACGAAGCGATAGCAAGATATAAGGATGTTGATACCAAGACGTTGTCGGAAATGTCGCATGATATAGCTTGGCATGCTGCCTGGGATAAAAGTCATAACACCCAAATGTCTCCATTGGATATAGCCAAGGCAGGCGAGGCTTCCGACGAATTCCTTCGCTATTTGGCGGAACAAGAAATAATCAACACTTACTTGGAAGCATAACATGGTGAATTATCGTTATCGGAAAAGACCAAGAGGGTAATGCTATAGGTTTTGTTTTGATTAATTCTGAAGTCAACCCTTATCTCCCAGCTTGTCGTAAGGAGCGAGCCTATCGTTGATCGCATTATGGAAATGCTCAAAAAGATGCGTGCTGCAGGTGACGAATATGGTCAGATGGTATGTTCGGGTTGTTGGAAAGTTGCAAATTGAACAAAGTGAACTTCGGTGAATACATAGAGGACATCCTTACTCGTATCCTTATGGGCGAGGAGGTAGATGCCTCATTCTTACCATGTGACTATGTTCGCCATTTTGAAGATGGTACGGATGCAGAGGTAACGAAGACATCCCAAGCCGTCGCTTGATTGTTAAATTTTAGAAAATCAAAACTTTATTCAAAAATACTGGTATGGCTAACCCGCTGATAAATAGTGGGGACGCTGTATTGGTGGTTTACGTTATAGAAAACATTGAAATAATGTGAAAAGTTTTGGAAGATACGAAGAAATATCCTATCTTTGTGAAATAAAAGCAACCAGCTATGTGTAAAATCTCAGAAGCAACAAAAGATAAGCTCGGCAATACCTTGATTTATATGGCAGAACGAGTGGCAGACCTTAGTAAGACCAAGGCCTTGAAATTGCTGTATTTAATGGAAGAGCGAATGGTCCTGAAATATCATGTTCCTTTTCTTGGCATACCTTATGAAGTATGGCAGGCCGGACCCGTAGCCAAGGATGTTTTCATAGACTTGTCGGATGGACCTTATCTATTGAAAGACTATATTAAGACTGATTTGGTTTGTTCCGCAACTTATCTTGTAGCCGTCAAACCATTCTGTGATGATGAGTTTTCAGAATGTGAGATTGCGATGATGGATGACATACTGAATAAGTATGGCAAGATGACAGCTGCGGATTTGGTTAATGAAACCCATAAAAAAGGCACGCTGTGGTATCAGGAGGCAAGTCAAAATGGATTATTGGAAGCATTTCAAAATCATGAATGCAACAACTCTGACTTGAAGATAGATTTCACGAAAGCGATGGCACCATGTGCAGCCGAGTTTTATCAGGAAAGTCTTGATGTTCATCAGACAGCCAATCTTTTAAACATCAATGCTCATGTTTGAGAAAGGTAATCTTTTGCTGTTTCGGCCATTTGTTTTCAAAAATGGAGCTATGCCCAAGGATAAGTTTTTCTTGGTACTGGAGAATATTGATGGCAATTTGTTGTTGGCAAGCCTTCCCACTTCAAAGGATCACGTGCCATCAGATGTGGAAGTAAAGCATGGCTGCTTGGACTTGGCTGAGCGTTTTGTGAATGTCTTTGTCTTTCTGTCTGGTGAGGAGATTCTTTGTAAAGCAAATGGGTAAAAACTATATAGTCATGTTACTATGTTGAAAAATCCGATGAGTTGAAGGAGTGTGATTAGCAATCCTTCACCCTAAAAGATAACGCAAACGAGCGCAATGAAAGCTGGCTTTCAAATTGCCGAGTGCAGCTTATCTTCTGCAAAACGATAATAAAATAACTTTTTTCAAAAAACAATACGCGTAACTGCTTGTAATATAGTGGGGACGCTGTATTGGTGATATACTCTGCACCATCATGTAACAGCAGTAGATGTAATCTATGAAAAAGTAGAGAAGTAGAATAACCATTGTAATACGAAAAACTCCGAGCTTGGCAAGGAGAATTATTAAACTACAAATTTAATAAACAATTAGATATGAGTATGTTTTGCTTGTAGCTAAAGCCAAGGATGATGGCTTTAGCATTTAAAATGGTAATGTGGATAAGTGCAATTGCATCTTTTTTCACCTAGAATGAATTCTTTTAGTCACCAATTACAACTTCAGAGCATGATATCTGTTAGTTTTTAGCAGAAAATAAGCCTGAAGAATAGTATGATGATGAGAAGATGTTACCAACAATAGCTTGGTCAGCATCAGCCTAACGCATGGAGAGCTTATCTGCGGTTCGAATCCGCAGGTTAGGCCAAACAATAAAGGAGAATTAGTGTATATCACCCTTAATAGGGTAAGGTTTTAACATAATGATGTGTTATTTTTGCAACCGTTTTAAAATTCACATAAAATGGAATGCAAAGAATATTTTGAAAAGGTGATGCAAGACTATAAATAGAATCACAAGGGAGTGTAGGCAAACTTTGATATTGATAATGTCAACGTCAGTTCAAACGAAAATAAGAATATGAACTATACAAGAAAAATCAGCATTGATATCTACTATATCTCACTATAGTCGTTTAATGTACGATAATATATATGCCCCGAATTTTAAAGTTGGGGTAAAATGAATATAAAAATAAAGAAATCCTATGAAATCATTTTTGTCAACCCGTGCCGGAGGATCTTTCTTTTGTGGAAGTAACCGTACGGTGGTCTATCATAAAGATAATATAGAGTTTATACTCCGTTATGACTCACCAAATGGCAAGACATGGGGATATGCCCATCTCTATATGCTTTTGGGCGAGGAAGATACGGTAGTACTGTTTATCAATTGACAGGAGTACCTAAAACATTTGGTACAAATCAATGACAAGGTACACTTCTTTAAAATGATGGCGCGACCATGTCCTAAGTTTACGAGTATTTCTCTTGATAAGCGAGATGATGGTATCGTTCGTATTAATTTGCAAAAGGCAGATGCTGATGGCTTTGCAATTATCCTGAAAGATAAAAAGTATGAAACCATTGACCCATTGACTCTCCCTTTTCGCCAAGAGATAGAGGATAATGCCCTTAAACTTCTGGACTTCAGCTTAGATGTATATAAGGAACTCCTCCAGCATGCTCCATTAAAGAACTGGAAGGATAGGTTGATGGATTTATGGGATTAGCAGTAAATTCACTGGTGATAGAAGGGCAAAAGTTCCTTTAAGAATCTATACGTAAGCACAACTTGGTAGACTTACTCGCTCATAGATGGAAACTGGCATCAGTTATTTCTAGGGCATAAATTCAAATGACTTTTTCTTAAAAGATAATAATCAAGCATTCATTTTATGGCTTAACGTACCTAAAGTGACCGCTTACTAACAATAAAGTATTATGGAAAAAGATAATCAAATAGTTATGAAATCCAAGGTAAAGGGAAGTTTTAATTTTACCAAACAAAAAGGAAAGGTTAATGCCGATTCAGATGTAGAAGGAAATTGTAACTACACAAATCAAGAATTGCTTGGCGATAAGGAAAATACTGTAAGCTGGTGGACTAAAACTCATGTTATTTGTGTAGTAGTTACAACTATAATTGCAATTTTAGGATTTTTATATATTCACGGTTGGATAAAATTATAGTGTATTATTCAGTCATTTGGCTTTTATTACATTTAATCTCTACTTTATAAAATGGTAAAATTGATATCCAAAATTAAGGGATGGTTTAATTTTGTTCACCAAACAGTGAATAATTATGCCCTTGTTGTACTCATTCCAATGAATGATTTTATCCATTCTTTTTCTACGAATGGCATATCTTACATTTTATTTCCGAAATTTGATGAAATAAAACGCCAAATATTGGATGAACCTTACCAACTTATCCAATTTTTAGGATTGTCGGGTATAGGTAAAAGTCGAATGATATTTGAGATATTCAATGGCTTGGACAATTTACATAATTATTATTGCCAAAACGCATCAGATGAAAGATTACTGAATGAGCTTTCTTCATTTTTGAGAAATAGTAAGGATGAAGAAGGTATTATCGTGCTCGATGATTGTAATGGAGATGCATTTAGCAGGATATGTAAGTTGCGCTTGGAAATTGACACAAGATATAAAATTATTGGTATATATAATGATACAGAAGACATTGTTCGAGAAAGAGGAGTCTGCCAACTGTTTATAAATCGAGGAGACTTGTTCGATTCTGTCAACCAATATATTCAAGACCAAATCGGATTGATGGGTAAGCAAGCCGATAATATAGTGCAACAAATTCAGGACATTTCTGATGGCTTCCCTGTTGTTGCAATAAAGGCGATACAATCTTATAGAGAAAATGGTGTTGCCAACTTGATGAATGAGGATGAACTCTGGAAGAAAATGTGCGGCTATCAAAATATTGATGAAGATGAGCGTATAGCATTACAGTCGCTTTCGTTGTTTGAACCTTTAGGTTATCAACAAGAATTCTCAAACGATTACAAGTTTGTGAAATACAGTCAGTCGATAACACCATTTGATTATAGCCATTTACGAATTGATGACATATTTGAGAAACTTATCAAGTCTTATACAAAAAAAGAACTGATAGAGATAAACACTTGCTGGCTTTTGGTTCGTCCGCTTCCACTGGCAGTATGGCTTGTTGGACAATGGTTTCATAATTGTGGGCAAAGCCGATTTGTACAAGTCCTCAATGATTTGGATTCCATTCAAGACACAGGGCAGGCTTATAGAATGAAGAGGGCTTTGTGTAAGCGTATCCAAAATATGCAAGGCAATGAAAAAGCATCAGAGATGTTTGAAAGGTTAATGTCTGTTGGTGCCCCTTTCCATCATGAGGAAGTAGTATGTTCAGAATTTGGTTCACGGCTCTTCCTCGCAATTTCTACAGTGAACCCTGTTGCAGTGACAAATTGTCTCTATGATGTTATTATGCCTCAGTCTATAGATTGGACTAAAGATATCATTAAGGGTGATGTGCGTCGCAACTATATATGGAGCTTGGAAAGGTTGAGCATGCCAGAAACCACATTCCGAAAGGCTACACTTTTGCTGGCAAAATTCTCTTTGGCAGAAAATGAAACATGGGCTAATAATGCAACAGGTCAGCTACTCCAACTTTTTCATGTTGCTTTGGCTGGAACAGAAGCAACATTGCAGCAACGCTTGGCTGTAATAGAAGAGTTGAGAAAGTTGGGAGATGAATACATTCCTATCGTTATAAAGGTGATAGATAGTGCCTTTTGTTATTCCCATTTTCATCGCAATGCTGGATATGAGCATATAGATGGAAAAGTTTACACGGATTTCGAGCCTACAGGTGCTGACATCTATATATATTGGGAAGGATGTATAAGCATATTAAACGAACTTTCGCAAAACAAACCAGATATAATAAATCAGATAGCTGAGATTATTATAAGTCATGTCTATGATCTTAGCTTGCGGTCTGGTTGTTGGGATCTCTTGGAGCAACTGATAACTATGGTCATTGGTGTTCGTGGCAATAAATGGCCAGAGATGCATAAGCAACTTTTGCAGTTAAAGAAGTATAATCAAGACCGACTTTCCACAGAAAAAAAAGCAAAGATAGACGAGTGGTTAAGACTGTTTGGGGCAAATGACTTCTTGTTAGCGTTGAACGAAGTCCATACTGCATTTTATGCTGATAATAGAGAGCTATCCTTTGGGGATAAAATGGTGCATGCTGTAGAATATTTTACGCCTATTGCAAAACGTTTCCAAGATGAGAAATTATACACAGATTCAAAACTGGTATTGAGGTTGTTGGATAGCCAGACAAATGAAGTCGGATTTATCCGTGCCATCTCAAATGTGTTGACAACACAACAGATAAAGGATTTCTTTGATGTTATAGCCAAGATTGTTGCTGCCAAAACTTCAGATTATCAAAGCAGTTTCTTGAATATCCTTTATTTCTCATTGCCAGAAAGTGAGGTCAAAGAGAAATTCTTACAAACTCTACACAGATTAAGGGCCTTTCAGCAATATATCGTATTGAAGACAAATTCAGAAACTAAAGGTTTGGAAGTTTTGAAAGAGGTTATAGATTTGATAAAGGATGAACATATTTCTTCGAAAACAAGCCTTCATCAATATCTCTATCGGGTTGCCATAGACTCTGCAGAAAGAATGTTTGAAGTCTGCAACTACATTCGTATCAATGTTGAAGACTGCGATGACATATTACTGGATTATATTGTTGCTCATGAGTTTTCTCCTATTATTATGGAGGGCGCAATGAAATCTTTGACGATGGAGTTGCTGTTGAAATACGATTTTAGAAAATCATCTGTAGATGCTTACAACGTCAATAGCGTCGTTAAGAACATCTTGGAATCTGGAGATGATGTGGATTTTGCAGTAGCATATAACAAGAAGCTGCTTAGAGATATAAATGATTATGAAAGCTTTCGAGTGAATGAACATCTCTATTTTACTTTGTTACCGCAGTACCAGAATTATATATTAAGTGACGTCTTGGAAGAAATCTCCAATGAAAAATCTGAATTTTGGTATTTTGGTGGTAAAGACTTAGGTAGTGGCGATGGCTTTGGTGCAGGTCCGTTGTTCCAATGTAATATGGATATTATTAAAGAGTATTGCCTTCAAGAATCGAATGGATGTTTGCCTTATCGTCTCGCCTATTTAGCTCCAGTATTTGATTATTCTGACAAGAGCGAATCTTCATTTAGCCAATTCTTCTATTGGCTATTGGATCATTTTGATAGCTTCAAGAATCAGGAGGAAATATTGTCAGAATTTGGTAGCAATATGAATTCTTTTTCATGGGTAGGCTCTTTGATTCCATTGTTGGAAAAGAAGATAGTTTGCTTGAGAAAGTTAGAAAGCAATACGAATTCTATTGTAAAAAAATGGGTTAATGCAAATATTATGTCCATTTCAGAAGAACTTCGTAGAGAGAAAAATTCTGAAAGCTACAGAAAATTATGTTAATTCTACATAAGTGTGGTCAATTCTTTATGAATAATTACAACGATACCCAAATCATTATAATGGCTGGCGGCATAGGAAGCCGTTTCTGGCCGATGTCAACACCCGACTACCCAAAACAATTCATTGATGTGATGGGAGTTGGACGTTCACTCATTCAACTTACAGTAGATAGATTGAAGCCAATTTGTCCTGTAGAGAATATGTGGGTGGTGACAAACGAGAAATATATCAGCATTGTCAAGGAACAAATCCCAGATATGCCAGTAGATAATATATTGGCAGAACCTGAGGCTCGCAATACTGCACCTTGTATCGCTTATGCTTGCTGGAAGATACAAAAGAAACATCCGAAAGCAAATATAGTAGTGACACCATCCGATGCACTGGTAATCAATACCACAGAGTATCAGCGAGTATTGAACAAGGCTTTGAGCTATACTTCTGATAAGGAAGCCATAGTAACCATCGGTATTAAGCCAAGCCGTCCTGAGACCGGTTACGGCTATATTGCTGCAGCAGAGCCAACGACCGTTGATGAAATCTATAAGGTGGAAGCTTTCAAGGAAAAGCCAAACCAGGAAACTGCAGAACAATATCTTTCTGCCGGTAATCATTATTGGAATGCAGGAATCTTTGTTTGGAATATCGATACCATCAGTAAGGCAATTCATACATTCCAACCTGCGAGAAGATCAGCATCGACTATGCGGTGATGGAAAAGTCAAAGGATATCTTTACTCTGCCAGCTGAGTTTGGATGGAGCGACTTAGGAAGCTGGGGCAGCTTGCGAACCTTGCTTCCACAAGATGAGAATGGCAATGCCAAAGTAGGCAAGGGCATTCGATTGTATGAATGCAAAAACAGCGTGGTTCATGCAGCCGATGAAAGCAAGGTGGTAGTTCAAGGCTTGGATGGCTATATTGTAGCCGAGAAGCATGGACAGCTGCTTGTCTGTGAGTTGAAGGAAGAACAGAGAATAAAAGAGTTTGGAAAATAATAATAAAAGGTTTAAGCAATGAAAATATTTGTAAGTTTTGATTTTGACAATGATCGTCGATATAAATATGCCTTAGAAATGTGGGATAGTAATGCTAATATTGATTTTAGTTTCAATGATGGTTCCACGAAAGAGATTCAATCGTGGAACATTAGCCGTATTAAAGCTGCTATCACAACAAAGATAAATCAGTCGGATGCAATACTTGTCCTTGTGGGTGAGCATGCAGATACGCCCCATAAAGATAGATATTTGATAGGCTATAGTAATTGGCAATATTTTGAAATTGCTCAGGCTAAAGCTGCCGGCAAGAAAATTATTGCGGTAAAACTTGATAAGGGAAATTCCTCACCAAGTCTGTTGTATGGGTGTGGCGCATCTTGGGCTATGTCCTTTTCGTTAGATTCAATAAAGGCTGCTATTCATAGAGCACAATATGGTTGGTAGCTATGGAAGGGGTAGAAGTATTATACGACCATTATAAGGATACCTTTGAACAACAAAAGAGGTATTTGGCTAAGCGTGATCATCTAACAGTTCTTCTGTTGATTTGTGCAATCCTATTAATAGGTTTGATATTTGATCCAAACTATATAAGCTGCAAATTGAATGCTGTTATTAAAGCGCAAGTGAATAATTTGGTTTTTGATTTTGAATTTATTAATACTGGTCTTATCATTGCATTCTTTTGGTTTACGCTTCAATACTATATGGTTGTGTTACAGATAGAAAAAATGTATAAATACTTAGATCAGTGTGAAGCATCTCTTTGTGCAGGGTATACGGAATTTAAAATCAATCGTGAAGGAGCATACTATCTAAAGTCATATCCTTGGATGAAGACCTTAGCGGATAGGTTCTTTGTTCTTGGTATACCGATAGGATTTATAACATTGTCAGTATGTAAGATAATTAATGAATGGTGTTGGATTTCAAATCTCCATTATATTGATATTATATTTTTAATAAAATAAATGCTTGCATACTGCTAGCTAAAAT
>ERZ1034865.1454-NODE-1454-length-10294-cov-8.151577_pt1 | contig 10294 bp, 10 predicted proteins | sample MGYA00520632_ERZ1034865 | MGnify/ENA primary metagenome ERZ1034865 (study PRJEB33766, sample SAMN09781738) | gut metagenome | biome: gut microbiome | host: Homo sapiens | place: Madagascar | study: EMG produced TPA metagenomics assembly of the PRJNA485056 data...
GCTAGGAGCTTCTGCCCTTTCAGGGCGTATGGGATGTGGCTTATGACACACCCTCTTTCAGCGAAGCCTCTTCTTTTGGAATAGGCATTGCTTTCAGCGATGCTTTCGTCTACACTCAGGGCATTCTCCCTTGATGACGAAGGAGACGGAGTGGGGATAGAATCCTTCCGGCAATTCGAAGCTCGGAATATGGATGTCCTCCATGCAGAACGAACGGTGGCATGATTCGCAGTAGAAATGAATATGACCATCATGATGATCACACTCTCCTTCCTCCTCACACACTTCGTAGTTCAATATCCCCCTTCCATCCTCGAAGGCATGAACGGCATCATGCTCCAGAAAGAGCGTCAGCGTGCGGAAGATGCTCGACTTATCCATCGACACCATCTTCTGCTCCAAATCCTTCAGACTCAGCGGATTCTGCTCATTCACCAGAGTCTTCAGCACCAGTATGCGGTTGGAGGTGGGCTTGATGCCCTTCGCCTCCAGCTTATGAATAATCTCTTCTGTTTCCATTTTTTCTTTTAAAATAACTTAGAGTATCTGCATTTTTGCGCCAAACGACAGTCCGAAGACATCCCAGAAACCGGCATTGCCGTTGCGGTAGAATCGCATGAAATAGATATCATTCGTACTCAACTCATAGAAGAGCGTGAGGCTCTTCACGCGCTTGCGCCTGTTGTTCGGAATCTGATACGTAAACCGTTCGCCAAATCCCAGATTCGGGCGGATTCGGGTAGAGAAGGGATAATATCCGCTCTCGTACTTGGTAGGCTGCTTTGTCCAGAAATCGTGACCCAGCACCGTGTTCAGGTACAGCGTGCACTCCAGGGGTTCAAACTGCCATCCCTTTCCCCAGTCCTTTCGCCAGGGAATGAAGTTCTCCTTCAGCGTGATTGTCATTTTTACTTCATCCGAATCATATTTCGGAACGATGCCGAAGAGCAGATGCGTCTCCCACTGGCTTCGCTTGCCGTAGTCCCATCCGATACCCAGCGAGATGATACCCATGTTGCCGCAGGTCTGTATCACGCTCTGCGTAGGCATCAGCACATCCCAGTGTTTGCGATAGCGGAGGATGCGCCTGTCGTATCGGGTGAGTGAATCTTCTTCTGAACTCTCCTTTCCTAACCCCTCCTCAACGGCGATTTCCGTAGCGTTTGCCGCATTGCCTGCCGATAGCAGGAGGATCGCCCATATACTGAACTTAAAAATCGATGACTTCAACATGATAATCCTTTGGTGTGATGGTGAAAATGTAATATTGACGGAAGTGTACGCTGCTTGCCATATAGAACAGGGTGCCGTTGTTGTAGAGGTCTTCCGTCTTGGTATGATGACCGTGACCGTCCAGGCAGAACAGCAGGCGAGGAAACTCGTGGATGTAATAATTGAATACCTTCGCTACGTTGTTGTTAAACTGCTCGGAGTAGGGAGGTGCATGCATGCATACCACGGTGCGGTCGAAGTCGAGCGAATCGGCAGAGCGTTCAGCCTCCATGAAGTCGAAGTTGGGCACCGGACGGGAGTAGTCATACTCGATGGCATTGGTGTTGAGGCATACGAACTTCACCTTTCCGGCGATGAAGCTGAAGTCGGGATTGCCGTAGATGGCCTCATAGGTCTGGTTGCCCGTGCCCAGACAGTCGTGGTTGCCCAGCAGCACCACCGAAGGCATCTTGAGTTTCAGCATTCTTTCTCGTGTCCACTTCATTTCGCGGGTAGCGCCGAAGTCGGAGATGTCGCCGCAGTGGATCACGAAGTCGATGCTGTCCTTGCGGCTGTTGATATCATTTACGGCATCCACGAGGTCGTCGAGCCACTGGTGACTGTCGCTGATCACGGCAAACCGGATGGTATCCTTGCTCTTCACCGTCTGCTCTATCTTCTGTATGTTCTTGGCATTCAGATTGGTTTCGCCCTTTACGCGAACATCGTAGGGGTGAACATCGAATACGGTATCGCAGCCCGTAAGGAGCAGGGCGGCGATACAGACAAGTAGATAAATTTTGATGTGAGATTTCATATCTTATATCTTATTTTAAATACATATTCATATTATAGTCTATTTGATATTTCTAGTCTATCTGATATTCTAGCCTGTTTGATATTCCAGGCTATTGATTTCGCGTGCAAAGTTACAAAAAAAACTTGAATAAATAATGAGGTTTTTCCAAAAAGACCATTTTTAAGGAGAAAAAGATAAAAAAAGGTGCGCCAGATTCACTTCCTTGCGATCTGGCACACCTTGATGATTTTAGAGATCTACGTTGTTTTTAGAGACTTACGTTGTCGTCGCCTCCTCCGCCTTCGGTAGTGCCGCCACCCTGGCTGGAATCACCTCCCTGGTTGGTTCCGCCACCTTCCTGCGAAGTTCCACCGCCCTGCGAAGTACCTCCTCCCTGGTTGGTGTTATCTTTGTTGTCATCCTCCCCGGTGTCGTTCTTGTCGGCAGAGGTAACCTGCTTCACGATCTTGCCGTTGCGGTCGTAGCAGGTGATGTTGACGCTGGTCTTGGCGAGCTCCTCCTTGATGTCGGCGTTAGGCACGAAGATGATGTAGCGGCGGTTGATGAGCGAGCTGCTCACCTTGTTGACATCCTCCACGGCGGTAGAATTCAGACCGAATCGGAGGGAGCCGAGTCCCGGTACAGCCACGGAGTGACCCTCGGTGGCCCATGCGGTGATGACTGCTCCGATGGCGCCCCAGGCAGCGTTGATTACCTGCTTGGCGAGTCCGCTGCGCACGGCAGCCTCCTCGATAACCTTACTCTGGGTAAGCTGACCGTAGAGGTCTGCCTGCATAACGTATGCCCACTTCTGCTTACCCTTCTCAAAAGCGACGTTGCGCTCGATAGCTTTTACTTTGATACCCATAATTCAAACAGTTTTTAAAGTGAATAATTTAAATTTCAATAAACTCGATTTTAGTGGTTAATTCAGTTTTGCCTGACTCGAATTTAGTGGTTAATTCAGTTTCAGTCTAGCTCGATTTCGTGAAAGATTCGAGCACTACATGCAGCTCGTAACTCCGAGTGATGTGCAGAGTGCAGTGAGCACAGTCACGATGATCTGCAGAATTGATTTCCAAGTTTCCTTTTTCATTTTCTTCATTCCTTTCTTTTTAGTGAATAATCCAGTTTCTGTATCGGGCATCCCCCTCCATGCAGTTCCGCGGTATCCTGTCTGGCAGCGAGCCCCATCAATGATTTTCATTGACGATGCAAAGATACAACATTTTTGGGCGAAATGCAATAGTTGTCCCGGCATTTGAATCGGCTTGTCCCGGCAGTTGTGATGTGAGGCATGAAATCCCTTTCGATAGAGCTGCCGTTTCCTGCGTCCCGACGCAGGAAATATTACGTCCCGACGCAGGAATTGCTACGTGGCGACGCAGGAAAAGGGGCGAGGAGGGGAGAGGGATGCTTTTCTGCCCCCTGGCAGAAAAGGTCAAAAGGTCAAAAGGTCAAAAGGTCAAAAGGTCAAAAGGTCAAAAGGTCAAAAGTGACTTTTGGGATTTTCCTTTTTTTAGTGGAAGCCTGGAAGAGAGATAGTCTGCTAGGTCTTCTGTAAGAGAATAGAGCTTATGATGATAGAAGATTCTATATATTATTATTGTATGCGCGCGTACATTATATAATGGTTTATTATTAATAATAGCATCTCTCATTAAGCCTTTAGGAATATCATCCTCCATCTGTTCATATTGCAAAAGGTCAAATGTGACTTTTGACCTTTTGACCTTTTGACCTTTTCGGCATCTTCCGTCTCATCTTTCGTCTCATCTTCCATCTCATCTTCCGTCTCATCTCATCTTCTCAATCCTTTCCCTTTTTTTTATTCCTTCTGCTGGCTTTTTTCTTTCAATTTTCATGTTCCTGCATTAAAAAGTAAGCGAAAAAACAGATTGGATGGAAAAATATCGCTGATAACGCAAAATAACTGGAAAATGTTTGGTGGTCTTGGCGAAATTCCGTATCTTTGTAGCTAATAAACTCCTAAGCGAATGATAAAATCATTAAACCTACCTCGAGAACTCATTTATATGGGCAAAGGGGAAAATGGATATGAAAAGTACATGGCTGACGACCCTACTGGCATCAACCACGTGTTGGATGAGTTGTATGGTGTCGTCTTCAATGAAGCTTCTGCTGTCTTGAGCTTTGACGAACCAGACATCTACTTCGATTGTGCCTATGAACTGGCGATAAGAATGAGGCTGCAGAAGTATCCTCACCGCTATCTTAAACCGATAGATGTGGAGAATGCTGTAAGGGCTAGGGTAGCTGAACTTCTCGGACTGGAAGCTTGCCCGGATAAGTCGGATGACTGCAGACTTATCTGCTGGTTAGGCTATGCCATCATCCGGTTGCAGGGAGACAATTCTGAATATCTGAAGGATTTTGCGGATAATCTGCTGGAGTATCTTGTAGATTGGCAGTCTTGCAGCACTTATCATTATACAAGGGATATTGATGAGCTGCTGGATGAATTCATCGAAAAGGAAGGGAATATCCGTAATCGCAATCTCGATCCTCAGCCTATGCCTGTAGAAGAGCTTTGCGCCAGAAAGGATTTCCAGATTTCTTTCCGTAAGAAGCTATGCGAGCTAGACCTCATTTCCCTGCTTAAGATTTACAGGGATGCTCAGTCGCAGGCTAAATTCCACGAATTCCTGGTCCTCAACCATGTCACTAATCCTGATGATTATCATTTAAAAGCAAGAATCGAGGAGGGTGAATTTTCCGGGCTTTCTGCTGGCAAGGCGGATACCTATGAGGAGAAATTCAAGGTGGCTATGCAGGAGATAGAACTGCTCAGGCAGCAGAACAAGCAGCTGATCGAGATCTTGACTGACCTGAAAGAGAAATATGCCCCGGATGATCCACCAGGTAATGACTTTTCTGAATTTAAACTGCATCGGTTCAATTTCACGGATAAGGATGCCCAGCTCATGAAGGAAAACGTAGGGAAGGATTTCACCTTTTCTTTCACCGGTAAGGACATTGATGAAGGCTTTGTCCTGGGTTTGAGTACTAAAATGATTGGTCTCTTCTGTGATCTGGGCAATATGGTGGTTGATCCGAGAGAAATTGATGATGAACTCTATCCGGGAGCCAAGCGACTGCTGGAAATCTTTTTCGATTCTAAGCAGTTCTTGGAACAGTTTGGTGATCAGGACCTGAGTGAATACGGCAAGCTGTTGAGAAATTGCGACAAGCTGAGAAAACAGCATAGGGAAGAGCAGGAACAGGAGAAAAACGCGCAGCAGCAGAATATGCAGCTGATGCAGGCGGGTGTGGCAGATGCCAAGAATGTGACCATCATCAATGGCAACAAGATAGAGCGTAGCTATGGTACCAACTACAATCTGGAGTCGGGGGCTAGTGTGGTGGCTGATGAAGGCATGCCCTCTAAAAAGCTGCAGGCAGTTCTGACCATGGCAGATGGGCTCGGAGAACTTTCAAACAAGGAGATACCGTTCGAACTCGAGATTCAGGCAAATTCGCTGGATCCCAACATTCAGGTGACTCCTATCAATCCGGACAACGTGTATATATCAAGCAGACCTGCGAAAGGAGGCAAGCGATGAACATATACAACAACCATAACTATGGCGATAACTATACCCTGCAGGCTGGTGCCACGGTGGTAGCCAGAAGCGGGCTGGAGGAGGCCTTGGCACGTGAGCGAATCTACGATGAGCTGGAGCGGCAGGCCGAGCAGCAGGGGATGACGCTGGAAGAGTGGCTGGCGATGCAGAAGCACAGGAATCAGCACAAGGACCAGCATCAAGACCTGCACATGGACAGGAATCGGCATCAGGAAGCGGCTGCAGAAACGTGGCTGCAGAAATCCAAGGAGGAAAGGATAAGGGTAGCCTTCGAACAGATGAAGACCGAGAAATGCCAGGGGCGTACAGCCAACTATTTCGGCAGGAGAGTGGGCTATCAGTATGCCTTCATCCTTGCCCTGATGAGAGCGAAGGACGAGAGGTATGGTCTGCCATATGTGGAGACTACCAATGAATTCCTCACCTATCTCAAGGAATATGTGGGGGTGAAGGATCTTCCTTCTGAGGACACTATCGGCAGGCGCCTTACCCGCATTTCGGGTAGATACCCCGACTGGAGAATCGAGGATGGCAACCAGATGGATATCCTGGAGGCGCAGCATGTGGCGCAGAGATTCCTTTCTATCTATATGAAAGGCGTTTAAAAAAGAGTTTTGATTAGATTATTAGATATAAAACTGAATTAACACGGATAGAAAGACTGTAGTTTTTGGATAATAGAGCGGGCTTCTTGCCCGCTTTTTTTGTGCCTATGCGGCAAAGTGTGCGGCAGGTTATGCGGATTATGCGGCACAGTATGCGGCAACCCATTTCAGCTATTGATTTCCCTTCCTGGATTTTGTATCTTTGCATAAGAAAAAACAATTTAATTATGCAGAAGAACGAGAATTCTTTGCAGCCCGACAATCTCCAGGAGATTGCAGCCGCCCAGCTTTCCAATCCTCAGGCTGGCGAAGGAAAAGAGGATGAATTCATCATGCTGCCCTGGCAGAACAAGGCGCATCGTCTGCCTAAACCCAAGGATTTGCCACCCGTGTTCCGTGAACTGGTGGGCAATGCTCCCGAGGTGCTCCGTACACTGGTATTCGTGGCTTGTGCTCCGGCTCTCGGAACCTACGCTCCACGTCTGAGATTCCAGTATGTGTACGACCAGACACCATCCACCTGCCTCCTGCAAGTGATAGTCTGCGGCGACCAGAGCTCAGGAAAATCATTTGCCAGATACGTGCAGCAGATTATCATGCAGAAACTCATCGACAGGGATAGCGAGCAGAGAAGAACGGAGCAGAAGTATAATGAAATGAAGAGAAGAAAAGGAAAAAAGGATGGACAACTGCCTCCGGAACCGAAGACAGATATTGTAAACCTTCCTCCTAGCGTAAGTATCACTATGCTGATGAAGCGTGCCGATGCACCGGTAGTGAAATATGGCGCACCCAGAACACTCTTCATGTTTGCCGATGAACTCTCCACCATCACCCAGTCGAACAAGCGAGCCTTTTCCGACCTGAAGCAGATTATGAAGACTGCCTACGATCTGGGCTCTACCTATGGTCAGGATTATCTGAGCGAAACTTCCTACAGCACCGTGGTGGATGTGCTGCTCAACTGTCTCTTCTGCGGAACGCCTGCCGCCATCGACCGCTATATGGACAAGAATGCCATCGAGGGTGGTAACATCACCCGCACCATCCTCTGCCAGTTGGAGAGTCATATCGGCGACGAGCCGCCTACACTCAAGGTCATCACGCCAGCACAGCTGCAGGTAATCGACCATACCATCGAGCAGCTGATGGCAGCCACCTATCAGGACGAAACCACGATGCAGCCCGAGGTGATGCTCGATACCCAATGGCTGGAACCTGCCATCACCAAGTGGTGTGGTGAGCGCCGTGTAGAGGCTCTCAAATCCTGCTCCAAGGCACTCGATGTGTTCTACAAGCGCAGCTCCGTATCAGCCTTCCGCATCGCCTGCCTCTGCCAGTATCTATATCAGCTGGAGGGAAAGAAGGACGAGAAAACTATCCACAAATGGGTGAAGCAGATTTATCTTGCCATGGCCGACTATACCCTCTATAATATGATCTCAAAATGGGGTGCGGTGTATGAGCAGATCAATGCCGACCATGTGGTTACGGATTACCGCCCGAGCCATCTCTTCGAGAACCTCCCTTCTGAGTTTACCCGCGATCTGCTCAAGGTAACCCTGGAGCATCTGGAGCAGACGACACCTGCCAAGAACGTGATTTCACGCTGGGTAAAATTGGGATGGATAGAGAAGGTTGACAAGAATCAGTTCCGCAAACTCAAGCAGTAGGTTTCTTCCTGAAGCTCGTGTTTCTGTACTTCAAGTACTGATTTTAGCAGATATGATAATATCAAGAACTATAATGAGATAAACTATGATAGATAAAGTAATGATAGAAAAGCTTCGCTCCCTGCCGATAGAGCAGGTTGCCGATGCGTTGGGAATGGGATTGCGATGGCATAATGCCATCTGCCCCTTCCATAACGATTCTCATCCGAGCCTTCATTTCTCAACCTCCCACAATACGTATCATTGCTACGTATGTGGCAAGCATGGGGGCACCATCGACCTCGTGATGCACAGAATGAATCTCAATTTTCATGATGCCTGCTGCTGGCTTGCACGGGCATTCGGACTCGATATTGAGGATGACGGAAGAACAGGCGATCGTGGCTGCAGATATGAAAACTCTGCTGGCAGATTCGCAGATGTGAAGCCCAGAAAGGTGCTGCCTATAGAGCCATCTCGCCCCGTTGCTGTAGATACGGAATATCTCAATCTCTACGTGTCGCATCCTGTGCTCAATGCCGAGGCAGAACACTTCCTGCTGGAAGAGCGAAGGTTGAGAAGAGAGGTCATCGAGTGGTGCCATGTTTCGAGTATCTCGGATCCTACTCCGTGCAGAAGATTCGGCAAGCCATTCTATGATGCGCCCTCCCTGCTCATTCCTTATTATACCCGGGAAGGGAGGTTGCTCTCCGTGCAGAGCCGCTATCTGGGTACTGATGAAAATGGGGCTGGGAGCAAGCAGGCTGCACGAGCCAAGGGGGTAGCGAGGTTCAAGTTTCCCAAGGGTTCGGAGTGCCATGTTTACAATCTTCAGATACTTAACTGGCTGTCGCCCGGCGAGCCTCTTTTCATCACGGAAGGCTGTACGGATTGCTGGGCGATGATGAGTGCCGGGCATAAGGCGATAGCCATTCCATCAGCCACCTTGCTGAAGGAAGAGGATCTTCGCCCCTTGCAGGACTTGGATCTCCATATCTTCCCTGATGCCGATGAACCTGGCGAGCGACTGTATCTGCAGTTGAAGGATCTGTTGCCGCAGCTGGTTCGTCATCAGTTGCCTAAAGGATGTAAGGACTTTTCGGAGTATTATATCCGTCTTATAGGTAATAATTAAAAATAGACATTTAATAATCATCATTTAAAATAATATTGCTATGTTGAATTTGTATGTTGAAAGAATGATTCGTGAGCGTGGTACCATTATGGGGTTGCTCAAGGCTGAGAATGTGAACGATAGTGAGTTTGATGAGCAGGTGAAGGTATGCGGCACCGTAGAGCGTGAGGCAGATTGTCTTCCGGCAGGAAAGTATCGTGTGTGCATTGGCAAGTGCATCTATCACCGTCGCAAGATGCCGTTCCTGGTTCCGATGGATTCCTCCCAGTGTGAGCTTTGCTGCAAGGCGCGTCATTCTCATGAGTTTGGAGATGTTTCTGCCTTCACCTCCCTGCCATGTGCGATGATTCAGCCGGGCAACGGTCCGTTTACGATGGGCAGGGGCAGCATCCTGGTGGGTGAGGTTCATGCTCCCGGCTATGTATTGAAGAGCCAGCCGCTTTTCACCACCCTCTACGAGCGCATCAAGAAGGCGGTGTGGCGAGGCAACGTAGTAACGCTGGAGATCAAGGAGATGTAAAAAGAGCAGCAGAAGAAGATTTCAGCCAGGCGGCGATAGTCTATCGAAGTGCCTGGTTGTATAAGTTTGTAAAAGAAAAAGCAGTTGTTGCGGTAAGAGGCAACAACTGCTTTTTAATTCTTACAATATTATTTTTCAAAATACGTACCAATGGCTATGAGAGGGATGTTTTCCATCCAGTCTTGATCTACGTATCCTTTCATGGAGATGCGCAGTCCTTTCAGCCCAGGGTTGTCTTTGATGAACTGGGCCAGGGAACGGGCACGTACGTTTTCCTCAGCCTTTACTTCGATAGGTATAACCCTCTGGCTGTCTTGAATGACGAAATCAATCTCCGAAGGAGTCTTGGTATTGCTCCAGTAATAGGGCTTAAGTCCCAAGGCCAATAGTTGCTGTAGCACATACTGCTCTGTAAATGCACCTTTGAACTCTGTGAATACATTGTCACCTATCAGCATCTGATCTGCTGAGGCATCCGTCATGCATGCCAGAAGACCACAATCTAATAAGAACAGTTTAAAGACATCCATGTCTTCATAAAACTTGAGGGGCATTTTAGGCTCCTTGATGCGGTTCACCTTATATACAATGCCGGCATCTACCAGCCATTGTATGGCCAGTTCAAAATCCTTGGCTCTGCTACCTTTGCGCACAGCTCCATAGATGAATTTCTTGTTTTCACGTGCCAGTTGAGAAGGAAGCGAATCAAGTACCTCCCGGATTCTTGTAGATTCCGCAGCTGAAGTATGTTTGGAAATATCCCTGC
>ERZ1034865.1457-NODE-1457-length-10285-cov-15.587879_pt1 | contig 10285 bp, 7 predicted proteins | sample MGYA00520632_ERZ1034865 | MGnify/ENA primary metagenome ERZ1034865 (study PRJEB33766, sample SAMN09781738) | gut metagenome | biome: gut microbiome | host: Homo sapiens | place: Madagascar | study: EMG produced TPA metagenomics assembly of the PRJNA485056 data...
GGGCAAAACGCACTCTTACTTTTCTATCTGCCATGTCTTATTTTATAGCTATTTTTGAATTTTTCTGCAAATTTACAGTTTTTTTTGCGATTATAATAGTTTTTTTTCGTATTTTCGCACTGTAAAAAGGAATTAATGGGAGAAAAGTAGCTTTTTTGCTCAATATTTGGGAAAATGAGCAGCTTTTTAGCCCATAAATGTCACAAACCATAAAGTGTAACAAACATGAGTATATTCAACAATCCCGAGGAGAATTATTGGCGCAACCTGATCACCAAGACCATTCTCGTTATCTTTACAGTTGCCATCATTGTCTGGTTTTTGCCACGCAATGAGGGCAGACAGTTCCGTTACGATGTGGGAAAACCTTGGATGTACGGTTCAGTGATTGCCACCTTCGACTTCCCGATCTACAAGACCGATGAAGCCATCAAGCACGAGCAGGATTCGCTGCTGCGGCAGTTCCAGCCGTACTACACAGTGAATTCCAATGTCGGCAATGAACAGATCAAGCGTTTTCTCCACGACTTCAGCCAGGGCATTCCAGGACTTCCGAAGGAATACGTGGAACTCATAGCCAACCAGCTGAAGCAGGTTTATCAGACGGGCATTGTCAGCACGCCTGAATATAACCGTATCTACAAGGATTCTACCAGTATGATACGCATCATCAGCGGCAAGAACGCCAAGAGCTTTCCTATCGGTAACTTCTACTCTACCATTGCCGCCTATGAGCACATCTTCTTTGATGAGAAGATATCGGCACAGCGGCAGATTCTCTCCCGCTGCAATCTCAACGACTATGTGGAACCCAACCTTATATATGATAAGGAACGATCGGAGGCAGAACGAACAGACTTGCTGAGCAGCATACCGCTGGCCAGCGGTATGGTGATGAGCGGACAGAAAATCATCGACCGAGGCGAAGTAATCAATGATTATACTTACCGAGTGCTTACCTCTTTCGACAAGGAGACGAAGCGCCGAAGTTCTACAGAGGACGAGCTTACCACCACCATCATCGGCCAGGCACTCTTCGTACTGATTCTCGTGATGATGTTTACCTTCTATCTCACGCTCTTCCGCAAAGACTACTTCGACAAGCCACGCAGCATCACCATGCTCTATGCGATGATTACGCTGTTCCCAATCTTTGTGTCACTCATCATGAAGCACAATTTCTTCAGCGTATATATCATCCCATTTGCCATGGCACCTATCTTTGTGCGCGTCTTTATGGATTCACGAACGGCTTTCATCACGCATGCCACGATGATTCTCATCTGTGCGGCAGCTGTGAAATACCAATATGAATTCATCATCGTGCAGCTGGTTTCCGGCTTGGTTACGATTTACAGTCTGCGCGAATTATCCAAGCGCTCGCAGATATTCTTCACTGCCCTCCTGGTTGCCATCAGTACTACCGTGGTATATGTAGCCCTCCAACTGATGCAAGACAATCAGGTGTTCAATATCGACCGCAGCATGTACACCTATTCCACCATCAATGGAATCTTCCTGCTGCTCGCCTATCCACTGATGTACATCATCGAGAAGACGTTTGGTTTCACCTCTAATGTCACACTCTTCGAGCTGTCCAACACCAACAAGGGGCTGCTGCGCAACCTGAGCGAGATTGCTCCTGGTACATTCCAGCACTCCATCACCGTAGGTAATCTGGCAGCGGAGATAGCCAACCGTATCGAGGCAAACAGTCTGCTGGTACGTACCGGAGCACTCTATCACGATATCGGCAAGATGACAAACCCGGTATTCTTTACGGAGAACCAGGCTGGAGTGAATCCACACGACCAGTTGAGTGATCTGGAAAGTGCCCAGATCATCATCAGTCACGTAACAGAAGGACTGAAGATGGCAGAAAAGGTAGGTTTGCCTGGTATTATCAAGGACTTCATCACGACTCACCACGGCACAGGTATTGCCAAATTCTTCTATGTAAACTATTGCAATGCCCATCCTACGGAAGTAGTAGATAAGTCACTGTTCCAATATCCGGGACCAAATCCGTTTACCCGAGAGCAGGCAATCCTGATGATGGCGGATACAGTAGAAGCAGCTTCCCGCTCACTGAATGAATATACGGAAGAAAGCATCAGTAATCTGGTAAACAAGCTCATCGATGGACAGGTGGCAGATGGATTCTTCAAGGAATGCCCGATTACCTTCCGTGACATTGCACTTGCCAAGCTGGTGCTTATCGATCGTCTGAAGGCGATTTATCATACCCGCATCTCCTATCCTCACATGAATGTGAAGGAGAATCAAAGCATGAAAAAGGAGGAAGAAGCTCCTCAAGCTGAAACCGACTCACAAAAGCCTTAAAAACAGCTCACTTTTCAAGGTTTCTAAACTTACTATAAAAGCTTTCAAATGGCCCAAGAAGCTGCACAGAACTTAAAGTCTGTGCAGATTCTTGGGCTATTTACGTTAATATACATTAAATCTTATCCAGACATTAAGGCAAAATAGAACATTATAGTTACCTTTGCGGACGTTTTTATTTAATATTATTAAGATGAAGAAACTAAAATTAGTTAGTTTAGCCATTGCGATGGCCTGTGCAACGCCTTCTTTGGCAGGTGGTTTGCTCACTAACACCAATCAGCACGTTGCATTCAACAGAATGATGAGCCGTGAGGCTTCAATTGGTATCGACGGCGTTTACTACAATCCAGCCGGCGTTGTATTCATGGGTGAAGGAAAGCATCTTGCCATCAACTGGCAGTTGGCTTACCAGACACGTAGCATTGAAAATGATTATCCATTGTTCACTAACAATGTGAACAATCCTACTACTCCACGCGAGTTCAAGGGTAAGGCGTTTGCACCTGTTATCCCTTCTTTCCAGTATGCTTATAATAAAGGCAGATGGTCACTCCAGGCAGGTTTCGCCCTCACTGGTGGCGGTGGAAAGTGTACTTTCGACGATGGACTGGGCTCTTTCGAGAAGATTGTAGCCGAGACAGCTTTGGCAGCTTGCCAGTTAGCAGGTGCTGTAGACCAGGTGGCAGCACAGTATCGTGTACCAGCTGTTTTCACCAACAATGATAAATTCGGAAAGGAAGGCAAGTATAGCTACAACAGTTATATGCACGGCCGCCAGTACTACTATGGTCTCTCTCTGGGTGCCGCTTATAAGTTCAGCGACAACTTCAGTGCATTCGCAGGTGTACGTGGTGTCTATGCTTCTACCAACTACTATGGTTATGTAGAGAACATCAAGGTTGGCGCAATGCCTCTCTATATGGTACTCGACCCTACCAAGGAAACAGCAGCTAACATCGAGTTGAGCTGTGACCAGAGCGGTGTGGGCTTCACTCCTATCATCGGCGTGGATTTCAAGACTGGCAAGTGGAACTTCGCTGCCAAGTATGAGTTCAAGACTCGTATCCGCCTGAAGAACAAGTCTGTAAACCAGGTTCCAAGTATCGGTAACCTTCCAGACAACCTCCGCAATGCTTACATTGCTAATGGCGTACCAGAGGCTGCTGCAAATGCTATCATCGGCAACCCAGTTATTCAGGGAGCTATGGGACAGTTGAAGACTCAGTTCGATGCTAAGCTCGAAGAGGCTATCGGTGAATACGCAGATGGCAAGAAGATTGCAGGCGATATTCCTGCTTACCTGGCACTCGGTGTAGGTTACAGCCCTGTAAATGCCGTACGCGTAAACGTTGGTTTCCACTGGTTTGATGACAAGCACGCTACATCATACAACAATCGTCAGGAGAAATTGGACCGTGGTACCTTGGAGTACAACGCAGGTGTTGAGGTGGATGTCAACAAGAAGATTACCTTGAGTACAGGTTGGCAGAACACCAACTATGGCTTGAGCGATGAGTATATGGACGACAAGTCTTTCGTTGTTGGTTCTAACTCTGCAGCCGTCGGTGGTGTTTATCACATCAACAAGAAGATGGATCTGAACGTGGCTTACTTCCACACTTTCTATCAGCACAAGAAGACTTCAGAGAAAGTTCAGCTCAGTGCAAACCAGAGCATCAACTACAACTCAGACTACACACGTAACAACAATGTGTTTGCCGTTGGTCTTGACATCAATTTCTAAAAAGAATTCACATTCTTTTCAAAAGAAGATACATAACTACAATTATAAAGGCTATCCCGCATCATGCAGGATAGCCTTTTCCATTACATAGGGTCCACATCATAATATATCTGCAAAGCTCCATACCTCGGATCTTTCGCCATCATCTGCTGGGCATACTTCAGATATTCGCGCACCTTCTTCTGGTCGATACCATTCTCCAGTTTGATGACAATCTTGCGGATATTCATTGTCTTTACACGTGCTACAGCCGGCTTATCCGGTCCGAGTACACGTTCACCAAACCATCCTCTTAGCGTCTTGCCCAATTCCAGACTAGCCTGCTGGCAGATCTTTTCGTGCTTGTGCTTCAGGAACACATTGATAAGATGGAAGAAAGGCGGATAATGAAACATTCTTCTCTCCTCCAGGATTCCCTTGAAAAGAGAATCATAGTCATTGTGTACTACCTGACTGATGATAGGCAGTGTCGGATTCTTGGTCTGCAGAATCACGAGTCCCCGTTTGCCCTTTCTTCCGGCTCTTCCACTCACCTGCGCCATCATCATGAAAGCATGCTCGTAAGCACGGAAATCAGGATAGTTGAGCATTGAATCAGCATTCAAGATTCCTACTACACTCACTTTATCGAAATCCAAGCCCTTGGATATCATCTGCGTACCAATCAGAAGATTTGTCTTTCCCGAAGAGAAATCGGAGATCAGTCGCTCGTAGGCATTTCGGGTACGGGTTGTATCTAAGTCCATTCGGGCGATGCGGGCTTCAGGAAAGATCTCGGAAATCTGGTCTTCGATGCGCTCTGTTCCGATACCCCTACCCATCAACTCAGTACTGCCACAGTTAGGACATTCAGTAGGAACCGGATAAGTATAACCGCAATAATGGCAGGTCAGGAGATTGATACTCTTATGCAGGGTAAGCGAAACATCACAGTTCTTGCATTTCGGCACCCATCCACACACCTTACATTCTATCATCGGTGCAAATCCCCTTCGGTTCTGGAAGATGATAGCTTGCTCTCCATTCTTCAGGGCTTCTTTTACAGCCGCCAGGAGCACAGGCGAATAAACACCCGTCATCATCTTGCGGTGGCGGAGGTCTTTCACATCCACCACCTGTATCTCAGGCAACTGGATATCCTTGTATCGGGTCTTCAGTTCTACCAATCCATACTTACCCTGCAGGGCATTGTAATAGCTTTCCATCGAAGGCGTAGCCGTTCCCAGAAGCACCTTTGCCTCCGGATACATGTTGGCAAGCACGATGGCTGCACTGCGGGCATGATAGCGTGGAGCCGGATCCTGCTGCTTGAAAGAGGTCTCGTGCTCTTCATCGATGATGACAAGTCCCAGTTTCTGGAAAGGCAGAAAGACTGCGCTTCTTGCTCCCAGGATCACATCATAGGGATGCCCGGAGAGTTGTTTCTGCCAGATTTCCACGCGCTCTGCATCACTATATTTAGAATGATAGATACCGAGCCGGTCGCCAAAGACTTTGTGCAGTCGCTCCATAATCTGAACCGTCAGGGCGATTTCGGGCAGCAGATAGAGCACCTGCCTGTGTTCCTCGATGGCTTTTCTGATGAGATGGATATAGATTTCCGTCTTTCCGCTGGAAGTTACACCATGCAGGAGCACTACGTTTTTCTTCAGCATCTGCATCAGTATCTGATTGTAAGCATCCTGCTGCGGCATAGACAAGGGCTTGATCTGGTCTAGATGCGATTCTCCAGCCGTATTCAATCTACCCACTTCCAACTCGTAGGTAAAGAGGATGCCTCTGTCGATGAGCGCCTTGACCACAGCTGCCGTGCATCGTGCCTCGTTCATCAGCTCTTCCTTCGTCACCTTCTTGATACCTTCTCTAGGCGTATCTCCCTCCAGACTATCCCAATGAGAAAGAGCCAGGAAGGTGGTCAAAGTCTTCGATTGCTTCAGGGCACGCTGCACCATATTGAGCGCCACGTGCAGAGCCTGTTCATTGCGATAACTGCTAGCCAACTCCACATAGAGTTCCATCTTGGGCTTGAATTTCTCTGTAGATTTCATACCGGCAGGCATGGCTGCATTATATACATCGCCAAGAGGTGACATATAGTAATCGCTGATCCATTGCCAAAGGCGATATTGCTGGGGAAGAAGAGAGGGACAGGAATCAAGAACAGCCTCTATCGGCTTACAGTTGAAATCCGGCTTTTCGGAATGTACATCCGCTACCATGGCAATATATTTCTTGCTTTTTCCTAAGGGAACAAGCACGCGCATACCAGCCACGACTTTCTCTTCCATCCCTTCGGGGACAGAATAAGTAAAGGTGCCGTCGAGCGGAAGAGGCAATATCACATCTACATATCTCATTGTTTCTATCTTCTAATTCTTCAGAATATTTATGGTATGAAACAGCTACCCAACTATTCTTTCCAAACATTCGTTCTGCAAAGATAGCAAAAAAAAAGCAGATACCCATCATCAGGTACCTGCTTTTATATATTTTAATGTATCTACTCGAATAGATACAAGCTACAGTAGCTTAGAACCAGTAGCCGAGTGCAATCTGCCAAGAGTTATTACGACTCTTGTCCTTTCCTGCATTTGTAACTGCATCAAGGGCCTTAGAGAAGCTAGCATCAGCAGACTTACCGCAAGCGATATTGTAGTTGGCTGATATCTGAAGATGGTTCAGCAAGGTTACACCAGCACCTACGTTTACGCTGAAGTTTGACTTCTTCAAAGAATAGCTGCTTGTCTCATTCCACGTAAAGTTCTTGTCGCCAACGTTGATACCCCACTGTGGACCAGCAAAGAGGAAAATGTTAGCCAGACTGCTCAAGCCAAAACCATAACGTACGTTGATAGGAATGTTGATAGACTGCTGCTTCACGTTCGCCTGACCGAAGTCACCATTAGTACCGACATACTTAACGTCAGCCTCTTTCTGGTCGTACAAAGCAGCAGCATCGAAGCTCAAGCCTACGATAGGCACAGTAACCTTCACCATAGGACCAACAAAGAAACCAGTCTTGTTGGAAGCATCAAATACATCCTCGCTGAAAGACATGCTTGTCACGTTCAAACCGCCCTTCAAACCGAACTTAATCTGTGCGTTTGCGCTAGTAGCATACATCATTGCTGCTACCATGAATACAAGTGATAAAATCTTCTTCATTTTCTTACCTTTTTTAATTGTTACTAATTCAATATGTTCACACTATATGTTGAAAACAACATCTCTTTTACTTAATGGCGCTCTCTTCTCACCGTGACTCTAGCCGAACCGCTGGCAAAAGAGGTTCTGTTTTTAGCCTGCTTTGACTTGACACGGGAAACCTTGCCGGTGTTGGCAGATGCGCTACGCAATCCTGTGCTTCGGCGATTCTTCCTTACACTCCCCTTCACCTCCTTTGCTGCATTGGCTATGCTGTCCAGTGAATCTTTTCGTGCCTGATTACCCCAGATATTCTTCTCAAAGGCAACCAGTTCTGCCTCGATGCGTTTCTGCTCCTTTGCCATGGCAGAATCCGTGGTACAGTATTGAGAAAGGGTTTGTCCCAACAGATTGTTGGTCTTGTAAATCTTACCCTTATATTGATTTCTGGCAAAGTAATCATCAATGCTCATCACCACGGCATTGTTCAGATTGCTAGTCATCACCTGCTGGCGGGTAAGATAAGGAGCCAGATCATCATATTTCACCCAAAAGAGGGGATACCTGGTTCCACCATCTCCAAAATCATCCTCACGGGTCATGATAGGGCAAAGCGCCAACACCTTGGTATGGAAGGTAGCAGAACGCTGGTCGAAGAAACTGCTTTCCTTGATATAATACGATTTCACCTCACGCGAAGGGATATCGCTGTTGTCTAACTTGATTCTACCATTGGGCTGCTTCTCGTAGTAGATATGATAGTTATCCAGGAAAGACTTCGGATCCACCCGGTCGGCAGCGGCAAAACTCTCATTACCATCCATTCGGTATTGGAATACGGTAATCTTTCCCGTCATCATCAATCTGAAGATGGTGGTAAAGAGATTCATCTGATTTCCCTTCGGCTCTACAGGATAATAGAGCGCAGCATTGGCTTCGCTGTTGAGATCCAGTTCACGGTAGATATCTCTTCTCCAAACCACGTCCTCATCCATCGGGAGAGCAGTAGGAAAGGAGATCTGCGCACGCAGGGTTGGAGTATCGCCATTCTGCTGCGCCGCTTTCTTCTGTGCTGCCGCCTGCCTGCGGGCCTCAGGTTGTGCCCAGATGCCCTGCACCATTCCCAAGAGCAGGAACAAGAACAATATCTTTTTCATTGACTTTGATTTTTAAATTTGAAACTCCGTTATTACTTTACGATAACTTCCATTGCCGAAGGCAGGGTTCGCATGATGCCGTCGGGACCTACTGCTCTGATATGAGAGATGTAGAAACGACGGTTGCGATACAGCTTTCTGAATTCCTCACGCTGCCTGTCCGAGAAACTGGCTCCAGCAGAAGCCAGCGGAATGGCATTACCCATATTGTCGAAGAAGACTGTTTCGAAACCTACTACCTTGAAAGGAATATCCAGAAGTCCATCGTCGATGGCTGCATGAATGCCCGTGGCACCCATCAGATTGGCCTTTGCCAAACCGCCACCTCTGAATCTGTCTGTTCCCATTGCGATATAAGCGGTAGGATCTGGCAATTTTCTGACATGGAAAACAAAAGGCGGCAGCGATCGAACCTGTCCCTTATCTCTTGCCGTTACATGAATGGTAACATCCTTGCCAACGGTAGATGGAGTCGCCACGAAATGACCATTGCCTTTTGATACGAACGAGCCACCACTCATAGAGGCAGAGATGGCATTAGCCGGAACACCCGGCACACTGATACTGATAGGATTGGCATAACCTGCATAAAGCACATTCATCAGGTCAGCTGCCACGGTAGCAGAATTCGGAACAGGCAATACGGTATATTTCTGACTGAAGTTACGACGGATTTCCTCACCCTCCTTGCCTTTCATCAGAATATAGCCATTAAACTGATGTTCTCCTACCCCACCAACCGTAAAGCTATATCTACCATCAGCAGCCTGAAGCCGACTGCCATTGACATAGATTTCAGGACGCTGGGTACTGTCTATAGCCGCCATCACCACCTGTGAGTTGAAGCGCTCACCCGCATAAAGGGTCGTCTTTTCTGGAATCACGAAGGCATTCATCTCACTCACATTCAGTTCCATGAGTTTCACATCCTTCTTCTCATCGCCCTTCCGCGGTTCATCCTGCAAGCTTCTCTTCACCTTCTCCACCAACGACTTTCCCTTGACACCGAGCTCCTCTTCAGTAGGAGTATTCAGTGCCAACATAGCCATCAAGACGACATACATCAGATTGATCATCTTCTGGCGTGGTGAAATCGGTCTTTTCTTTATTGCCATTTATTTTTCTTTTAAGTTTGCGGTCATCGCTGCAATCATACGTGCATAGATGCTGTTCAGTTGCTCTATCTGCTGAGCCATCTTCCGGGTCTGTTCATTGATCTGGTCGATGGTACCAATCTGCTGACTGGCACTTTTCAACTGCATCTCATAAACCTTGGTAATACCGGTAAGCGTGCGGTTCAGGTTTTCCATCTCCTCACTGTCACGAGTCAGACGGGAGCTCTGCTCATTAACCTTGCCAAGGGTATCTACCAGATTCTTCAGTTCATCCACATAGCTGCTCTGCACTTTCTGCATTTCCTCAGAAGCTACCTGCATTTCTGCCAAGGCATCCGGCTGAACTATTGAGGAAGCCTGGTTGGCAACACCAGCAATTGGAGACGAAGCTGCTCCCATGGTAGAAGCTGCCACATTCTTGTCCTGGTATTCTACCTTACCCGTCTCCAGATATTCCTCCGTCACATGAGTAGGAAGCTCTCTGCCATCAGCAGTCTTATCGAAAGGACGGTCGAAAGCAGACAGGAAGAACACGATAATCTCAGTGCCCATTCCCAGGAAGATCATCAGTTTGGCTCCGGGAAGATGCGTCAACGTGAAGAGAGTACCTGCAATAACGATACTCGCACCCCAACTATATGCATAGTTCAGGAAAGTCTGTCCCGGAACACTATCCATCCACTTCTGCAGACGATAGACAATATTATATTTACTATAGTCACCCATTTTGATTATCTCCTATTCTTATTTCTTGATGGTTTCTGCTTGGCACTCGATGT
>ERZ1034865.1458-NODE-1458-length-10281-cov-4.424897_pt1 | contig 10281 bp, 8 predicted proteins | sample MGYA00520632_ERZ1034865 | MGnify/ENA primary metagenome ERZ1034865 (study PRJEB33766, sample SAMN09781738) | gut metagenome | biome: gut microbiome | host: Homo sapiens | place: Madagascar | study: EMG produced TPA metagenomics assembly of the PRJNA485056 data...
GTCGAGAATAAAATTTAAAATATCAGCTTTTTATACAGTTCTAGTACTATTAGAGTTTATTCTGCATATACAATCTCTCTCACCACCACACCCTCCGCCCATTCCATTTTAAGAACATTCTTGAATTCCGTCCGACAAAAACGCATTTCCTAATTCGAAAGACAATTATTTACTATTTTGACGTTCGATAACCATAGAAGTATTCGAGGTATTCACGGAATATCTTTATTTGTAGTAAACCCTTTTCAATTGGCATATTTTTTGAAATTTTCAGCTTGCTCCAGCACTTCTTTGTAAACGTCATCAATAGTTACAGGCGGATACCCAAACTCGTCCAAGAGCAGAATAAGGTCAACTTGAAGATTTGCCTTAATATCATCACGCGTAGACCAATCAGTGTATTTTGCTTTATCGTCTACAACTGTCTTGATCCTCTTTGATAACTCAATCATTTTATCTTCCGGATACTCAAATTTATGTTTCTTTGCAACAGCCTTGAGAATATCATAGAAAGCTTTTTCCTCGTAGTTGATTCCCAGTCCTTTGAAAGAATCTTTTTCTTTCTTGAGTTCTTCAAGGAGCTTTGCAAGTTGTTCTGCTACATCGTCAAGAACTTCGTTAGCGAAAGCCTCATCACGGCGGCGATTATTGTATTCATCGACCACTCTTCTGAGGCGATCTGAAAATTCCATGCCCATAATGCGGTTGACTTTTTTATACTCATCAATTGCTTGAGAAAGAAGCCGTTGTAACACCTTGATTTTCGTATTTGGTAGCTTGATCGCGTTGATTTTATTCAGATACTCATCGCTGAAAATGTCAACAGAGATGTGTTTTCCTGTTTCAAACAGTTCCTCTATTCCATCCGATTGAATTGCACCTTCAAGCAGTTCACGGACACGGGCATTCATTTGCGAAATGTCAGGGGCATCACCCTTTGTGAGTTTGAAAAGAATCGAACGCACAGCACAGTAGAAGTGCAGATAGTCCTTCTCTTTATCAGAAATCGCATCGCTTGAACTGCACAGATTAAACGCTTGCTTCATGCGCTTCACCGCAGCCATAAAGCGGGTTTCCAAGTCTTCCGTGAGCTGGACATACTCAACAGCACGATTTAGGCAAGCAAGCTGCTCTTTCGGTGACCCATTGAAGTAATCCGTGCTATTGAAATTGTGGAACATCTGAGCCAAAACATCAAGCTGATCTTTGACAATCTTGACAGATTGTTCGACACCCTCAAACTCATCGCTCTCAAAGTTGGTATACTTCTTGAGGGCAAGATTCATGTTTTTCTTGATACCGATATAGTCCACAATTAAGCCTTTGTCCTTGCCGGTATAGACGCGGTTGACGCGGGAAATTGTCTGAATAAGGGTATGCTGCTGGATAGGCTTGTCGATGTAAATTGTGTCAAGTGCCGGCACATCAAAGCCAGTCAGCCACATATCAACGACAATCGCAATTTTGAAGTTGGATTTTACATTCTTAAATTGACGGTCAAACTCCTTGCGATCCTCTTTTGTTCCCAGCATTTCATAAAGCTCAGGTTCATCATCTTTATTTCGCGTCATAATGAGTTTGATTTTCTCTATGGGCTTGAGTTCTTTTTTCTCTTTTTCTGTCAGTTCAACCTCGTCAGGACTGACCTTTTTCTCTGCCCATTCCGGTCTCATTCCGACAACAATCTGATAAAAGGCGTATGCTATTTTGCGATTGGAGCAGACAAACATTGCTTTTCCTGCAACGGTAGCTCCTTCGGCAACGCGGGTCTCATAGTGGTTAATGAAGTCTTCTGCAACCACATGAAGTCGGTCAGGATCACCGATGATCGCATCAATATGAGCAACCGCTTTCTGACTTTCCTCAATCTGATGCTCATTTGCGCCTTCAACAGCACAGCGGTCATAATAATCTTCAATTTCCCGAACCTTTGCCTGATCAAGAGTGACCCGTGCAGCGCGTCCGTCGTAGACAAGGTTGACTGTGATACCGTCTTTGACTGCCTCTGTCATTGTGTAGGCATCGACAACCTGACCAAAGACTTCGATTGTGCCATCTACGGGCGTACCAGTAAAACCGACGTAAGTTGCATTGGGGAGAGAATCGTGTAGGTACTTTGCAAATCCATAGGTTCGCTCCACACCTTCAGTAGTGACCTTGACTTTCTGATTGAGGTTTATTTGACTACGGTGCGCTTCATCGGATATGCAGACTACATTCGCTCTATCTGTCAGAATCTTCAAGTCTTCAGTGAACTTCTGGATAGTAGTCATATACACGCCGCCGCTTGTTCGGCCTTGAAGTTCTTGACGCAGTTTTTCACGGGAATCAATGCTCACAACGGTCTCGTCACCAATGTACTTTTTGGATGATATAAACTGTTTCGATAGCTGGTCATCCAAATCCGTCCGATCAGTAATAATCAAAATCGTAGGACTATGGAAGAATGTACTTCTCATGAGCATCCTCGTAAGGAAAAGCATGGTATAGCTTTTCCCACAGCCAGTTGCACCGAAGTATGTACCACCCTTGCCGTCTCCTGCTGGTCTGAGATGTGTTTTGATGTTATCGAATAGCTTGATCGCAGCAAAATACTGTGGGTAACGGCATACGATTTTAAGATCCTTATCCGAGCTATCTGGGAAATAGACAAAATCTTTAATAACCGCCAAGATTCGTTCCTTGCGGAACAGTCCGCTCACCATAGTTACAAGGGAATTGATGCCGTCCAATTCTTTATCGTCAGCCTCAATCTTTCTCCACGCATAGAAGAAGTCATACGGAGAAAAGAAAGAACCATATTTATTATTTGCGCCATCGCTTATGACGATAAAGGCATTGTACTTGAAGAGTTCAGGAATATCACGGCGATAACGCACGGTGAGCTGAGTATAGGCGTCCATGATCGTTGTGTTTTCTTTGACTGCGCTCTTGAACTCAAGTACAACAACTGGAATGCCATTGATGAAGACAATCCCGTCCGGTATGCGTAGCTGGTTGTTGATGCCTTCAATTTCAAATTGGTTGACGATCTTGAATACATTTTTCTCTGGCTCATCAAAGTCGATCAGTTCAATATAAAGGTCTTTCTTTGTGTGATCTTCACGGTTGAAGATGAAGCCGTCACAAATCATTTTGCAGACAGCTTTGTTTGCTTCGTAGATCGTGCCGGAAATAGACCTCAGGCGAAGGATAATGCTATCAACTTCACTTGGGGTAAGTCCTTCTGTGGCATACCTGTTCAGGAGGTACTTCCGCAGATCGTCGATAAGCAGAACCTCAGAGCGTTCGCGGTGGATCTGCTCACCATTCAAATAGATATAACCTTCATCCTGAAACAACTCCATGATGGAGATTTCAAGAGAATGCTCATTGAAGTTCGCCATTATCATTTCCCCCTAACTGCCGCTGCATTTCTGCTTCAAAGGCTTTTTCACTTTGCTGGAAGTCGTACTCCTGATACTTCAAACCCAGACGTGCCAGCATGAGTGTTCCTTCCCAGTCATCAATATTCGAGTATTGCGTTGCACGGTTTACGTCAGTGAGAACGCCGAGTATCAGTCCCGTGCAATCGAGCGCAAAGTCTATCATTTCCTGCACATCCGGATAGAAAATAGGATGACGGTCTGTCGGGTTCTCTTTGCTCAATATGCGCTGTTCATCGTTGTGGGCATAGAGCTTGTTCCGCTGCATTCGGATATTCTCTCTCTTTTTGCTTAACGCATTGAAGCGTTTCTGATACAGAGCTAAGAACTCTGGAAATGTCAAATCCACCCGAACCGGAGCATTCTCTGCATCCGGAATGTTAAATATCGCAAAGATTTTCCTGTCAGATTCAACCTGAGCCTTGAAAAAACGCTCTTCCTGTGGCTTGAGCTGATGCTGGTACGGGATTTGATAGGAAAACGCAGTTCCATCATGTTCTACGGTCATTGTTTCTCTGTACTCAGGAAATAGGTCTTGGTTTCCCGCGCATTTTGCAAGGAGGGTTCCAATGGACACGACTGCATTTGAGCTATCATACAGTTTGGCGATCTCCATAAAACAGGCTTTCATCAAAGCTCCGTGGATCGTTTGATAGAACGCCGGTGACAGCTTCATTTCTTCCGCGTATTCAAGCTGGTTCTTGCGATACTGCTGTAAGATGAGGTAATAGGCATTTGCGTCAAAAGCTCCTTGATGAAGCTCTTCGGCAATTCTGATCAGCGTATCCTTGTCCATTTTCATCCCTCCCTTCGTAGGTAAATGATAATTTAGCAGCTTAATCAGATGATAGGCGGCTCAATATGTTATTCCGAAATTCTGTCAGAGCCATAATTTCCTTTGCATTGTGCTTTATGTGCTGATTAAGCTGGCAGAAACAATGCGTAACAGTTGACATCGTTTCTGCATCTGGAATAATAATTGGATGTGCTTTCACAATATCTGTTTTAAGATTATTGAAAACACTACCATTACTTGAGGACACCAATCCCTGCCTCTCTGCAAGAAAATGATAATACATAAATTCTTGAGAAACGTGTTTGTAATCGTCGATGATTAGCCATCCGTCGTGAACACACGCTGTTATTTCCATGAGCATTGGCAATCCTGGCGAGGCACTATTGGAGACAATCATCATTCCCGGCACAACTGTTCTGCTGCTCGAAACGCCTTCGGGTATGATGCACTCTGCTGTGCCAAATAAATACTTGGATACACTTGCTGAAGCGTCGGATATTTTTACCCAAGGCATACCTGTCTCACTCATAAACTTTTGGATGGGTCTCGGAGATGCCCCTCTGGCAACAGAAACGACATCGCCAATAGTAGCTTTTTCCCACGTTGCAGGGATTTTTCCTCCGTATTTCTCAAAAGTTACGAAGTGAGACCTAAAAATTGCCATAGCTGTCGCTTCTAAATTATCATTTATCCTCCGCTTTAGTTCGATACGTTCTGTGATGGTCTGATACGCCTTCACAATGCTGCGTTGCTTATCAATAGAGGGAACAGGAAGTTCCACTTTGCAAAGCTCATCCCAGTCAAAGATTTCTCTAACACTTCCGTGAGACATATATCTGGCGTAGCGGTCAAACTCCGGTCTGCTAAACCAAAGCATAAGGTATTCTGGATCAAGCTCATTCTTATTCACAACCTCAAATACGGTATATGAGCTTGAAATGATGCAATCATTATCTCGTAGAAGAGCAATCGAAATCTTCTCGCCATTCCGAGATGTAACAGGACCATACGCAAATTGCCCAGTACGAACAATCTTATAGCTCGATAAATCTGTTCCAACAATATTTGCAATGGAGGGAATAAACTGCTTGCTGATGCTGACACCAAGCAAATAGTCAATTCTCAAATCCCTATTTCGTTCGTCAACCGGCTGAATGAAGTCTCCAAGCAGCCTATATCCTTCTTTCATCGTGACACCTCACCCTATGTATTTTCTGTGTGCCAGCTTGACATTTTGCTGTTTGACCATAGCATAGTGCATGGTCGTGTCGATTTTCTGATGCCCTAAGAGCTGCTGGACTTGCTCTATGGGCATCCCTTTGTCTATGGCGGATGTTGCCAACGTCCTTCGGAACTTATGTGGGTGGACACGAGGCAAATTCAGTCTTTTCCCCAGTTCTCGAAGCCGCCTTTCTACGCCGCCGATCTGCAAACGATCATGCGGCGCGGTCAGAGAAACGAACAACGCCGAACAGGTGTCTGTACGGCTTCCCAGATAGTTTTGGAGATGGATTTTTGTCCTGGCATCGAAATAAACGATCCGCTCCTTACTGCCTTTTCCGAAAACAACGCATTCCCTTTCATTGAAGTTGATGTCATCGCAGTTAAGGGCAACCATCTCTCCAACACGCATTCCGGAGGATGCAAGAAGGTCTATCATAGCAAGATCACGGACATTGCAGCAGTTGTCCCGCATGATTTCCAATGCCTCATCGGTGTAGGTTTCCTTGATCACCTTTGCCGTTTTAACTTTGTGAATCCGGCGTACCGGACTTTTCACGATGTAGTCCTCATCTTCAAGCCATGAAAAGTAGCTGGACAGGATGCGGCGGATATTATCTATCGTGACCTTGCTTGACTTCCGGCTTGCCTGATACTCTGTTAGGTACTTTCGCAAGTCCTCAGTTACGATCTCTTGTGGTTCTTTGTCAATGCCGGATAGCATCGACACAATGGTCTGACGGTAATAGCTCAAGGTTTTTTCTGAGCAGCCTTCAATGCGTTTTGCGTTGATGAAACAGGCAACCGTATCGACCTCTACGGTTTTTGCTGCGCCCGCGCTGTGGCTCAACTCTATACCACTCAGTACCCCTCCAAGGACGCTTTGAAGCTGTTTTAACTGTGCGTTGTTCAGATACGGAAGCATCTGGCGCTGCACTTCTTGAATCAGTTGTTCTTTCATTGTCGTGTCTCCTTTGAATATTTTCAGAGAACGACTTTTCAGTGGCAGTTCTTAGGGTAAGACTCTCGCCACTGGTGAGAGTAATGGACGGTAAATGATAATTTAGAAGCGGTACTGGCTGCGTCGCATTCTAAGATGTTTTTTTCAAAAGACACATCAGAACACTCCAAATTGGGTGAGCTAATGACTTTCGGTAACGGAAAATCGCGCCCGAAAACAGATGGAACTATCCCTGTTTACGGAGGAAATGGCGTTCTTTCCTACACAGACCAACACAACATTGAAAATGCAGTCCTAATCGGTCGTGTTGGTGCATATTGCGGAAGCGTTTACCTTGAACAAGGGATATGCTGGGTAAGCGACAATGCCATTTTCGCAAAATCAAAAATCACAAAGGATGAGTTTTTCGATTATTTCCTTTTGAAGAGGCTGAATCTTTTCAATCACCACGTTGGAACTGGTCAGCAGTTGCTCACGCAGGAAATCTTAAATAATATAGAAGTTCCAAAGCCGGTCACTGAACAGATAGAACTCTTTAATCGAAAAGCTGCATCGGTTTTTGGAACTATTTTCACAAACAGCCGTGAGATCATTCGGCTTCAAGAGCTATCTGATTTGCTGCTTTCTCGATTGTCTGGCTAAGCCGCTAAATTATCATTTACATGCCTTTTCAGCTCAATTCTGTTCGTAATCGTCTGATATGCCTTCACAATATCCCGCTGCACACTAATAGGAGGAACAGGAAGCTTTACCTTGCACATCTCGTCCCAGTCCATAACTTCTCTGACGCTGCCATGAGACTTGAACCTTGCGTACCGGTCAAACTCCGGTCTACTGAACCAGAGCATAAGGTATTCCGGCAAAAGTTCATTTTTATCTATTACCTCGAAAGTGGTGTAGACGTTGCTAACAAGTCCTTCATCGTAATCAGAAAGTAGAGCAATGCCTATTTTGTCTCCCCGTCGGGATGTGTCAGGAATGTAGGTGAATTGCCCACGACGGACAACCTTATATTTCGTAAAGTCTGTTCCGACCGTGTTTGCAATAGACGGGATAAATGTTTTTTGCACCGAAACGCCCAGAAGGTTTTCTTCTTTACCTGCGGCATTTCTGACATCAACCTGTCTTATAAATTGACCAAGTTGTTTATAATTCGATTTCATAGCCAAGCTCCTTAAACACGGTCAACAGGTCTGCCTTCGACTTTTCTTCTGCAACAAGCAGATCACGAAGTTCGCTTTGCAGCGTCTTCATTTTCGTATCAAAGTCGATGTTCTCATCACGGTTTACAAACTCAATGTAACGGCTCGGAACAAGGGTAAAGCCCTTTTCTGCAACCTCATCGAAGGATGCGCTGTAACAAAATTCAGGCACATTCTGATAAGTTTCTTCATAGCCTTCCTGCTGCCATGCGTGATAGACGCTCGTAACTTTTTTGCGGTCTTCATCTGTCAGCTCAATATATTTCTTTTCATAAGGGCTTCCCATTTGCCGCAAGTCCATGAAAAGGATCTCACGCTCACGATTGCGGAAGCGTTTTACCTCACCGTTTTCTTCAACCACACGAGCCTTTTTGTTCTTGTTCAAAATCCAAAGCGTGACACTGATGTCGGTGGTGTAGAAGAGGTTGCGGGGAAGGATGATGATTGCTTCAACGAGATTGTTCTCGATGAGCTGACGGCGGATTTTCAACTCTGTACCATCGTCAGACAGTGCGCCGTTTGCAAGCAGGAAACCGGCAACGCCGTTCTGAGAGAGCTTTGAAACAATATTCAGAATCCAGCCATAGTTTGCGTTACTCGTGGGTGGAACTTCATAGCCGTCCCAGCGCGGATCGTTAGTCAGTTCGTTATCAGCACGCCACTCTTTCTGATTGAAAGGCGGGTTTGCCATAATGTAATCTGCCTTGAGGTCCTTGTGCTGGTCATTGGTGAATGTATTTGCTGCCATTTCTCCGAGGTTTGCAGAGATACCGCGAATGGCCAAATTCATTTTGCACAGCTTGTACGTTGTGTTTGTGTATTCTTGACCGTAAATGGAGACCTTCTTCTTATTGCCGTGATGCGCCTCTACGAACTTCATTGACTGCACGAACATACCGCCAGAACCGCAGCAGGGGTCATAAAGAATGCCGTCATACGGCTCGATCATTTCCGCAATCAAATTGACAATACACTTCGGCGTATAGAACTCGCCTTTACCTTTGCCTTCCGCAAGTGCAAACTTGCTCAAGAAATATTCGTAGACTCGTCCGATGATATCATTTTCTTTGTCTCCAGTGTTGATCTTATCGATTTCATCTAACAGAGAAGCCAGCTTCGTAGTATCAATGTGAAGGCGGGAGTAGTAGTTATCAGGCAAAGCGCCCTTTAATGATGGGTTGGACTTTTCAATAGTATAAAGTGCAGTATCGATTTTCAGCGCAATATCGGACTGCTTGGCATTTTCCATGATGTAAGACCAACGACTAATTTCCGGCAAGAAAAATACATTATCTTTTGTATAGAAAGCAATGGTATTAACAAACTTCTCGCCATATTTTTCGATGATGATCTTTCTCTGCGCTTCAAATTTGTCACTGGCAAATTTCAGAAAGAAAAGGCTGAGAACAACATGTTTGTATTCCGCTGGTTCTACAGAGCCACGAAGTTTATCAGCGCTTTTCCAAAGAGCTTCCTCCATCGTGACTTCTTTTTTAGCTTTTGCTGTCTTTGCCATAAAATTCCTCCACCTTGTTTTTCGATGTATAAATTCAATTCAATCCAATTGATCTGACAATACTCTTTTCACTTTATTGTTAGGCACTAAGAAAGGACTATATTAAATTTTATTATATAGCTTCAACGCATAAAGTGCAACGTATTTGTTTCAAGTGGAACTTGAATTTGCTCGAATCACAGTTAATAATTAGTATTGAAAACCGTGTCGCAATAGATTAAAATAGGTTATATCATAAGTTGATAGGATGGCGCGAAATGGGTCTATTCGAGATTCTAAAGGGTGAACAGCCCGGTTTAATAAAGTCTCTTTTGCACTATGAAAATGTGGGGCAGTATGGTGAGTATCTTACAGAGTATGCCCTGCTTAGCCGCAGTATGGAAGGGTACTATGTTGTATTGAAAAATTTGTACCTACCAATGAAAGGAAAAACCACTGAAATCGATTTGCTGATGATTCACGAAAAAGGCATTTTCGTTTTTGAGAGCAAAAACTACAGCGGTTGGATTTTTGGCAGCGAAGATCAGCTAAAGTGGACACAATGTTTCAAAAGCGGTCAGCGCGAACATTTTTACAATCCTATAAAGCAAAATCGTACACATATCAGGGCTTTGGCGACTTTCCTCAATATGCCGGAAGATGCTTTTTCTTCCTATATTGTGTTTTCAGAACGATGCGAACTGAAAAAGATTCCGCTATTCGTTGATGGAGATGTAACCATTCTCCAAAGACAGAATATGCTGTACTTTTTGAAGCGGCGTCTGAAGGACGCACCGATTATTTATTCTCACGCGGATATTGAACAAATGGTTGGGCTACTAGAGCCGTTCACAGAGGTTTCTCGGGAAGAAAAGCAACAGCATATTGAGAATTTACAAACCAAGTGCCCTTACTGTGGCAAGCCATTGGTTCTGCGCAAGGGAAAATACGGTCAGTTTTGGGGATGCAGTGCCTATCCAAAATGCCATTTTACACGCAATGTTGAATAACCTATCTATCTGCTGCACAAACGGATTTTGCTTTTATAATCTGAATCCACTGATGGTCCCCAGCCATGCGCCCATTGGTCTTTTCGATAATCAGCAACGGGTCAAAGAAAGGAATATCCATCTCCCGGAGAATGCCTTTCAGACCGGCTCGGCTGGCGGGCAGGCATCTTT
>ERZ1034865.1465-NODE-1465-length-10225-cov-3.238151_pt1 | contig 10225 bp, 4 predicted proteins | sample MGYA00520632_ERZ1034865 | MGnify/ENA primary metagenome ERZ1034865 (study PRJEB33766, sample SAMN09781738) | gut metagenome | biome: gut microbiome | host: Homo sapiens | place: Madagascar | study: EMG produced TPA metagenomics assembly of the PRJNA485056 data...
TCAACTGGCGTAGGCGATGAAGGTGGCTTTGCACCAAAAAGAGCACATTTCGATGATGCTGGAATTGATTTTAGAACCCCAGAATCTTTTGTTCTTGAACCAGCAGGAACACGTGGAGATTCTCATGTTGTAGATCTCAAGGTAGGTGTTGAAATCCCTATTGGCTATTTTGGCAAAATGGAATCTAAGTCAGGTCTCATGGTGGACCATAGTGTTTGCTGTGGCGGCGGAGTTGTAGATTCAGGATTCAGAGGAAGCATAAAGGTAAGAATGATCAATCATGATCCGAATTATGCTTACCCATTTGAACGTGGAGACAAGATTGTACAGATGGTAGTACAGCCTGTATTGCTCTGCGGCTTGGAAGAAGTAAAAGAACTCGATCCGTCAGAAAGCGGACGAGATGACAGCGGTTTTGGATCAACTGGAAAGTAAAGGAATATTCGAAAGGAGAATTTCACTATGTATAAGATTCGCGAGAAGTATGAAGACTACGATGGAAACGAGAGAGTAGAAGAGTTCTACTTCAATTTAACAAAGGCTGAAATCACAGACATGGAGCTTACAACCGAAGGTGGCATGAGTGCAATGCTGAATAGAATCATTGCTGCAAAGGATACCTCTAAGCTCATTGCTGTGTTCAAGGATCTTATTCTGAGGTCCTATGGTCAGAAGTCTCCGGATGGAAGAAGATTCATCAAGAGTGACGAACTGACAAAGGAGTTTACTGAGACCCCTGCATATTCACAGATCTATCTTAGATTGGCAACTGACGATAAGGCTGCAACTGAATTCGTCAATAATGTCATTCCGAAGGATCTGCAGAAAGAAGTTAAGGCTGCACAGGGAAATGTAATTCCTGCTGAGTTTAGCAAGTAAATATTAGGAGAAAAGAGAATGCTTGAGATTCATATTGATGGAAAAGAATTCTGGAATCAAGAGAAAGAAGAGTTTGTCAATACGAAAGGAATTACTCTTCGTCTTGAGCATTCTCTAATCTCTATGTCCAAATGGGAAGCAAAGTATAAGAGACCATATTTTTCCGATGGTCCTAAAACATTACAGGAAACTTACGACTATATAGCCTTCATGTCATTAGACAGAAACGTCAATATGACAGAACTGGAAGGTATTACAGAAGAAGATTACAAGAAAATTCTTGATTATATACATGATCCAATGACTGCAACAAAGATCTCTAAGAATGCAAAGAACAAACCCAATTCAAAACATGTCTTAACAAGTGAAGAGATTTACTATGACATGACTGCTCTGAACATTCCATTCGAATGTGAGAAATGGCATTTGAATAGACTCATTACTCTTATTGAAATTGCGAGCATTAAAAATGAACCTCCAAAGAAGATGAGTAAGGGAGAGATCTACAGACAAAACGCTGAACTGAATAAAGCGAGACGAGCTAAATACCACAGCAAGGGGTGATTCTCAAAATGGCTAAAACTATCACAGTTAAAGTCGGAGATAAAGGAGACTTCAAGAAAACGTTCAAGTTTCTTAGAGCAATGAAAGAAAAGAGATTCCTGAAGAACTTGGATAAGTATGGCCAGATGGGAGTCGATGCTTTGGCAGCAGGTACGCCTAAGAGAACCGGACTCACTGCAGAATCATGGACATATGATATTACAGACAATGGAGAGCAGTTGATTATCTCTTGGAATAATACAAACGTTCAGAAGGGATACTATAACGTTGCTTTGATGATTCAGTATGGTCATGGAACTGGAACAGGTGGCTGGGTTGAAGGAATTGACTATATCAATCCAGCTCTTAAACCTGTTTTTGACAAAATAGCAGATGCAGTATGGATGGAAATTAAAAATAGTTAAATAAAACTTACGAGGAGCATCATTAAGCCATAAAAACTTGCAAGAAGTACAATCGTTAATATTATATATGCCAGCACTTCTTTTACGTCTCTTTTCCATTTATTCGATTCCCATTCATGTTGCATTTTTAACTTCTCAATCTCAGTTCTATTATAAGAAGTTTGATTAATATTTATATTCTTGGTGAAAAACTTATTGTTGTCGTCGCTTATTAAAATTTGATTCCCACAATAAGTACAAAAGCATGTCTGAGTTCCACGCTTTACGTTCAATTTTGCTCCGCAATTAGGACAAACTAACGAAATCATTTTAACCATATCAAGCTCCTTTCAAGGAACAGCATACAACACAAGAATTATACATCGACAGGAGGTAGCATTCAATGAGTGAAGTTGATGAACGCGTTGTCCAAATGAAATTCGACAATGCTCAGTTTGAAGCTGGCGTTCAGCAGACCCTCCAGTCTTTGAACAAACTGAACAAGTCAATTGATGAGAATACAAAAGCTAATAACGGAAAATCTCTTACAGGTCTGACAAACGCTGTAAATAAAATGTCTACCAATTTTAATCAGGTAGATAAAGTAACAGATGTTGTAACAAAAAAGTTTTCTGTATTAGGAACAATTGGCGATCAGATCCTCAGAAGAATTGGCGATGGAGCTGTAAATACTGCGAAGAAGCTTGTAAATATGGTTAACAGCCCTCTTGAGCAGATCAAGTCTGGAGGTTGGTCAAGAGCTTCAAATATTAATAACGCAAGATTCCAGCTTAATGGTCTTAAAATTGCTTGGGATTCCGTTAATAAAGATTTGCAGTATGCGGTTAACCAGACTGCTTATGGATTGGACTCAGCTGCAAATGTAGCATCTCAGTTGGCTGCTTCAGGAATTAAAATTCGAGACAACATCAAGCTTACAGCCGACAACGTAGATGAACTTGCTCAGAATTTTAAAGGAATGAAGTCCAAAGCTCTTATTGCAAACGGTTCTTTGGATGAGATGTCTGTTGCTTTGAGAGCTATCTCCGGTGTTGCAGCTCAGACGAACTCTTCTTATGACGACATTGGCAACGTATTTGCTAGGGTTGCAGGCCAAGGAAGAGTAATGGCAACCGATCTGAACAGTTTGGCAGCCAGAGGTATGAACGCTGCAGCTACTCTTGGAGAAGCACTTGGAAAATCTGAATCAGAAATCAGAGACATGGTTTCTAAAGGAGAGATTTCATTCGAGATCTTCAGTGAAGCAATGTATGATGCGTTTGCAGATCACGCTATTGATGCAAACAATACTTTCAATGGTGCATTAGCAAACATGAAAGCAGCATTGTCAAAGATTGGTGCTGAGTTCTTTCTTCCATTTCTTGAGAGAGTTCCAAAAGTATTTAACGCACTTCGAGAATCAATTAATGATCTGAAATCCGATATTATACCATTTATTAAAGACATTAATGGATTCACGGCAATGCTGATAGATCGAACTACTGATCTAATATATGCATTCAAGAAGTCCGGAATGATAACTGATATGGTTAATACTCTGGAAGAAGCTTTTTATAGTGTACTCCTTATTCTTCATCCTATTAAAGATGCATTTGATGCAGTATTTGGAAGTATTGGCGTTAATTCTTTCAAGGGAATTACTGGTGGCATTTACAGTTTTATAAAAGCAGCTCATTTATCAGTTAGTCAGATGGAAGCTTTGTATAAAGTCTCCTATGCGATCTTTTCTATTATCAATGTAATAGGAAAAGTAGTAACAACAGTTATCGGTGGAGCACTTAGATTAGTAAAGCCATTATTTAATCTTCTCGGATCTATTGCTGGATTAATTACTGATATTTTCAAGGCATTTACCGGAAGCAAATCGAATAACGATCTTGCAAAGAAACTTGGTAAAACAAGCAGATCAGTAAAAGAATTATATCTTAGTGGAATAGATAAAGTTGCAGGCTTTATTAATAAATTTGCTGAGGCTATTCGTAAGATTAATCTCAGTCCTTTTATTACGAAAATCAAGGAAGGTACAACCGCCTTTGTAGGTTGGGTAAATAACCTTCCAATTATTGACAAACTCACATCTAAACTTTCTAAGACAACAAAGGGTGCGACAAATGTATTTCAAGGAATTGCAAAAGTCCTCTCATCTTTAAAAGAAAAGTTTGTTGCTGTTATCAACTCTATTAAGAATCTTCCAATTGTAAGTAGACTTGTAACTGATCTGAATAAGGCATTTAGCATTCTTGGTACCATTGCAATTATTGCATTGATCAAGGTAGCTTCTGGAATAGAAAAAATAGTAAATGCGATCAGATCGATTAAACTTGTAGACTTCAATGGAATTCTCACAACTGTTGATACTACTCTTGAAAATCTTTGGCGTAACTTTACTGGATTCTTTGATTCTATTAAATCTGGATCTGGAGTGCTTGAAGCCTTCAAACAAAACTTTGAAGATCTTATTACAAGAATAACAAAGTTAAAAGAAAAGGTGGTTGATGCTTTCAAGACAATTACAGAAAGTATTAACGGAGACAAAATCAAGGAATCTTTGACAGGTGTTATTCAGAAACTTGAAGAGTTTGCAAAAAGAATTACTCCTGCAAAGGTTGCTGCAATTGCTCTTTCAACTTTGTTCCTGGCATTCGCTATTAATATTTCAAGAGTGTCCGGATCTTTATCCAAAACTCTTGACGGTGTTAATGGAGTATTTGATGCATTAACGGATACTATAGGTTCGTTTAAGAAACAACACGGAAGTAAGATTCTTGAACTTGCAGAATCTCTAGGAATCCTTGCTGCTTCTCTGTATGTGATCTCAAAAATTCCAAAAGATAAACTTAAGTCTTCTATGAAGACGATAGCAAGCTTAGCGGGTGTTTTGGCTGGGCTGGTACTTATATCATCAATAGCAACTGCTCTTTTAGGTAAAATGTCTGGCGGAAAGAGCAGTCTATTCAAAGTTGGCGCAGCAATAATTGCTATATCAGGATCAATCTTGATACTCGCAGCTGCAATGAAAACTTTGGATGGTATAAAACTAAGTACAGAACTTATTGCAAAACTTGGAGTAGTATCTATTGCCGTTGCTATACTGTCTGCAATTGCTATGGCTTGTGCGATGGTAAAGACAAAATCTCTTAAATCAGTCCTCGTTGTTGCAGCGCTGGCTGGAGCAGTATGGGTAATATCGTGCTCATTAGAAAAGCTTAATAAACTTGATCTGAATGCAGCTATTAAGAGTCTTGGTATTCTTGCTATAGCTATTGGATCTCTGGCAATTATCTCTAATGTCATGGGACGAGTTGGAATCTTTTCTGCAATTGGAATTATTCTCGCAACAGTTACATTGAAAAAGATTGTTCCTATGCTGAATGAGATTGCTAAGTATGATTTCTCAAACATTACCAACAAACTTAAACAGAACAAGAAAACCATGATTATTCTTGGTGGTTTGATTGTTGCAATGGGTGTTGTTGGAAAACTTTGCGGAAAAGGTCTTGCTGGTTTTGGCGCTGGAATGATACTGATCATGGCGTCAGTTATTATGATGACAAAAGTGGTAAAGAAACTTGAAGAGTTGGATTCTAGTACGATTTCCAAAGGTACAAAAGCATTAACTAAGTTCATTGGATTAGTAGCTGTATTGGAAGTATTATCGTTCGCTACCAGAAAATCCGGAATGATAAAGTTTGCTACTTCACTTCTTATTATTTCTGGCGCTCTTCTCATAATGACTGGATTAACAGTAATTCTTGGTTCTCTCAATCCATTAATGATTAACAATGGAATCAAGGCTCTTTCTGCTCTTGTTGGATTAATTGCAATACTAGAAGTTTGTTCAGCTATTGCTGGTAGAAGCGGAAAGTCTATTAAATCTGTTATCGCTTTGATAATTAGCGTTTCAGTTCTTACTGGAGAATTGGTTGTATTGTCGCTGATTCCAGTAAAAGAATTAATAGCTCCTTTGGTTGTTCTTGGAACTATTCTTGTCCTGTTGTCTTCCTTGTTCAAGTCATTGACTGCATTGTCAAAAGAAGGAAACGCAAAGGCAATCCTTTCAATAATAACAATAATGGCTGCAATAGGAGAAATAACTGCATGCCTAAGTGTATTGGCAGATAAACCTTGGGATAGTTTGGTTGCAGCTAGTGTTGGATTGTCGCTTGTAATGCATTCTATAGGCGATTTGATAAAGAGTATGCCGACAGGAAAAGGATCTGTAAGTATCAAATATTTTGCTGATATTGCTGCAGCTCTTGGATCTGTTGCTGTTGTTGCCTATGCACTGAGCATGGTTGCTGGTTATGATTGGCCGAGTCTCCTTGCTGCATCAGCTGGTATTAGTCTTGTAATGATTTCTGTTGGTGCATTGATGACTGTAATTTCCACAGTAGGGCAGGCAACTGTCAATATCGGTGGTGTAATCGTATCTTTAGTTGGTGGCTTAATTGCTCTTGGCGTTGTAGCATTTGCTCTTTCCAAGTTGTGCGCTTATGACTGGAAATCAATGCTCGCTTCTGCAATAGCTGTATCTACCACAATGCTTGCACTTAGTGCTACTGCAGCTATTATTTCAGTCATACCTGCTACAGCAGCAGCCAAAGGAATATTAGGTCTAGTTGCCGTTGTGGTTGGATTAACTGGCATAGTAGGCGTTCTTGGATATCTATACCAGAATGAAGGTTTTAAAAAAGTTATCTCTGACGGTGGTCAGGCACTTCTTAAGATCGGACAAGCTATTGGCAATTTCGTTGGAGGTATTATCGGTGGCATTGCAGAAGGAGTAACTAGTGTACTTCCTCAAATTGCTTCTGATCTGAGTACGTTTGCTTTTGGTATTCAGCCGTTTTGCACTTTAATGGGATCCATAGACGATTCTGTGTTCGATGGAACTGCAAATCTTGCAAAAGCTATCCTTGCTCTTACAGGAGCTGATGTCCTTTCTGGTTTTATGGAACTATTAAAGCCATTTACCGGAACCAAAGAAGGCTTTGCAGATACACTGACGGTTCTTGGAGAAAGTATTTCGGCTTATGTCAAATCTATTTCTTCTCTTAACGATGGCGATATAGACAAGATTAATCTTTCTGCAGAAGCCGCTAGTGCATTAATCAAGGTAGCTGATGCAATTCCAAATAGCGGTGGCTTACTTGGAAAATTGGTAGGCAATAATGATCTCGACGACTTTGGAAGCATTCTTGTTCCTTTTGGTGAAGGTCTTGTTAAATATGGGGCAGCCGTTCAAGGTATTACTCCTGCAATGATTACCGGAATTAACAATTCTGTTGCTGCAGCAAAGGCTATTGTTGATGTAGCAGATGTAATTCCTAATAGTGGAGGCTTGCTCGGAAAGTTAGTTGGCAATAACGATATCGATGACTTTGGAAACACTCTCGTTCCTTTTGCAGACGGGTTAGTAAAGTTCGGTTCAAAGTGCCTTACTATTACAAGTCAGATGATTACGTCTGTTGATAATGCTGTTCAGATGACTAAGAAACTTAGTGATCTTGCCAATAGCATGGAGAACATTGGAGGTGTTTCTGGATTCTTTGCTGGAGACAACACTCTTTCAAAATTCGGTGAGACCCTTAGTAATTTTGCTGGTTATCTCGGAACATTTGCAACCAGATACGCTGCAGTGGATAAAGAAGCTATTTCCGGAGTTGATACTCTTATAGCTAAACTTGTCAAAGCTGCTAATAGCGCTGCTTCTGTAAGTTCAGATAGTTTCAATGGATTAAAGGAAGCACTTAAGACAGCAGGATCTGAAGCTGTAACTCAGTTTGTAAGTTCTTTTACAAATAGTACAGAGAAAGTACAGTCTGCTGTAAAGAACCTTATTCTGCATGCTGCTGATAACGCACTCAACAACGGAAGTAAATCTAAATTCAAGGATCTTGGTAAAGAGCTTGCTGGTGCTATGGCAGAAGGCTTTTCAGGGTCTCTTGAATTCTATAATGCTGTTTCGCTTCTCGTCAATGGTGCGATTAATTCTATTGATCAGAATATCAGCAAGTTCAGAGCAGCTGGTGCCAGAGCAGGCCAGGCTGTGATTGACGGTTTTGAGGGTGATAAGGGTATTGATCCTGGAGAAGAATCACATAAGGCACACAAGGCTGTTGATCTTATTAAAAACGGTGCTGAGAATTCTATTAATAAAAACATTCCAGCGTTAAAGAATATCGGTGCGTCTGGAGGTAGCGCTGTTATTGATAGCTTTGGTGAAAAAATTGAAGAAAAGGCAGACCAATTACGTGATAAATATTCGTCTTCAATTGATCAGTATAAAGCTTTGTATGGAGATATGTCGAAATATGGTACTGAGGAAACAAACAAATCTACCTCAGCAACTACAGCCAATACTGGTGCATTAGATAAAAATACTTCGGCAAAGACTGGAAATGCTAAGGCTTCTTCTAAAGCTGCCAAAGCAACAAAGCAGATGACTGAAGAAGAGAAGATGCTTGCCAAATACACAAAGTATGCAACCCAGTCAATGGATACGTACATGAAGGCGTTTGGTATGGCTTTCTCAGCTGCCAATAGTACAGATCTTATCTCTAATACAAAAGAAGCTTTTGGTGATCTTGCAGAGTTCATCTATAAAGAGACATTGAAGAACTCAGATGCGACGGAAGACGCAACACAGACGGCTGAAGAACGTGCAAAGGCTGTTATGAAAGCGTTTACTGAAGCATTTGAATCTATCAGAGATAATGCAAAGAGTTCTCTTGATATGTTCTCAAGTTTCGATAAGAAGTTCTCAGAAAAGATCACTCCTAAGCAGATGCTTGCCAATTTCGAATCTCAGGAAAAAGGTATTACTCAGTTCTATACAAATCTCGGTATTCTTGGAGCGAAAGGACTTTCCACAGGTTTCGTAAAAGAGCTGATGGATGAAGGACCTTCTGCATATGCGAAAGTGTCCGGTCTTCTTGATGCTACAGGAGAAGAGATTGATAAATTAAATGAGAAGTGGAATAGCAAAGAGTCTATTGCAAACAAGACTGCCGCAATTGCTATGACATCTCTTATGACTTCGCTTGAAATCACCAAGCTCAGAAATGTTGATAAGCAAAGAGAGAAGTCTGTTGATTTAGCAAATGACGCTCTTACAACTTATAAGAAGCATATCAAAGAAGCACAGGATGCGGGTCTCGATATGGAAGAGACTCTCAAAATGGTTCAGGATCAAGCTGCTGATACAGGAGAAACTTTGTCAGTATCTGGTCCTACTGCAGATTTGATTACGTCTTATAACGATCTGCAGAAGGCTATGATGGATGCTGGTCTGAGCAATGATGAGCTGCAGGAAGCTATGATGGATGATGGCGGGTTCAAGTTCACTGAGAACTCTATGCTCACCCTTATCAATCGCATGACTGATTTGCAGACCGTTATTGCAAAGTTCCAGGATACTGGCACACAGATCAATGAAGTTGTTAAATCGCAGCTTAGCTCTTCTATCAGCTATTTTGATGAGTGGTCGGCTAAGTATGAGATGACTGGCGATCAGTTGATGAAAAATGTTCAGTCTCAGATTGAAGGAATCGCTAAATACAACGATAACATCCAGGCCATAATCGCTCATGGTGGTGGACAGATCGTATCAATGTTTGGTGATAAGATCACACCTGAGATTGCAAATGCTATGGCTCAGCTTGGTAATTCTGCTCTTCAAACTTTACAGCAACAGTTGACGTATATTCAGGCGGCTCCTGTACAGGCTGGTGCTAAGGCTCAAGAAGCTTGGTTTCAGTACGGTAAAGTTGGTGGAATGGGCTATCAGGATGCTCTTGCAGAGTTAGCTCAGGATCAGGCACTTCTTGCGCAGGCTACAAACATTGGTACGAACATCTCTCAGGGAACTATCAATGGTATGACTCAGACTACTTCAGCAGTTGCAGCAGCTGGTCAGCAAGTTGGACAGTCTGCAGTTAATGGAGTAGCTACTGGAGCTCAGACACATTCACCTTCAGTTGCTACTACAATCATGGGTCAGAATATCGATCAGGGTCTAATCAATGGTGTAAACGCCCTCTCTGAAGCTGTTGTTACTGCTTGTAGATCAACTGGCGTCAGAGCTGTTAACGGTATGCAGTCTGGTATTCTCATGACTAAGCCTGTTCTTATGAACACTATCAGATCGATGATTCAGCAGATCATTTCTACATTCAGGAACGGACTTGACTCCAGCATCTTTGCAGGCATTGGTCAGCAGATCTGTAATGGTCTTGTTAATGGTATCATGTCTGGTTGGTCATGGGTTATTGACGCAGCGGCTAATGTAGCAAAGTCTGCTTATGAAGCTGCTTGCAATGCTCTTGATGTTCATTCTCCTTCTAGAAAGACATTTTGGCTTGGACAGATGTTTGATG
>ERZ1034865.1466-NODE-1466-length-10220-cov-4.729562_pt1 | contig 10220 bp, 9 predicted proteins | sample MGYA00520632_ERZ1034865 | MGnify/ENA primary metagenome ERZ1034865 (study PRJEB33766, sample SAMN09781738) | gut metagenome | biome: gut microbiome | host: Homo sapiens | place: Madagascar | study: EMG produced TPA metagenomics assembly of the PRJNA485056 data...
TTATCTTGCAACCGGTGAACCTGTGGGATCACGAACCATTTCAAAATATACGGATCTGAATTTAAGTTCTGCAACCATCCGCAATGAGATGGCAGATCTTGAAGAACTTGGTTATATCGTGCAGCCACATACATCAGCAGGAAGAATTCCTTCAGACAAAGGCTATCGGTTTTATGTGGATCATCTGATGCAGGAAAAAGACCGGGAAGTCAAAGAAATGAAGGACTTCGTAATAGAAAAAACCCAGAAGATGGATGAGGTATTAAAAAAGGTTGCAAAGATGCTTGCCAACAACACCAATTATGCGACAATTGTTTCCGCACCGACTTACAGTGGAAACAAAGTAAAGTTTATGCAGCTGTCCAATGTAGATGAGAAACATATACTGGCAGTTATCGTAATGAACAGCAACATGGTAAAGAATCAGATGATCGACGTGGAAGAACCGCTCGACAACGAAACTTTACTGAAACTGAACATTCTGCTGAATACAGCATTGAATGGGTTGTCACTGCAGGAAATCAATCTGGGAACGATTTCCAAACTGAAAGAGCAGGCAGGCGTGCACAGTGAGATTGTTTCCCATGTGCTGGATGCACTGGGACAGACACTGAGTGAAAACGAGGATCTGCAGATCTACACAAGCGGTGCAACCAATATTTTGAAATATCCGGAACTTTCTGATTCAGAGAGTGCGGCAGGTCTTCTTTCCACATTTGAGGAAAAAGATGAGCTGGTAAATCTGGTAACGGAATCCCTTTCTGAGGGGGAGAGCAAAGGAAATGAAATACAGGTTTATATCGGAAATGAAGCTCCGGTACAGACCATGAAAGATTGCAGTGTCGTTACCGCAACTTATGATCTGGGGGAGGGTGTCAAAGGAACGATCGGAATTGTTGGTCCGAAACGGATGGATTACGAGAATGTTGTTGACAACCTCAAAAACTTAAAGTCCCAGTTAGACGGTATTTTTGATAAAGAAAAAGGGCAATCCTAGAAAGGTGGTAAACATGGCAGAGAACAAAAAAGTCATGGAAGAAGAGGCAGTAGATACAAAAGAAACCAAGGCCGAACAGACATGTGAGGAAACAAAGGACACAAAGGAGACGGCGGCAGAGGAAACAAAAGAAACTGCAGCCGAAGAAAAGGATACAAAGAAAGAAGAGAAATCCGAAAAAAAGGGTGCCTTTGGAAAGAAAAAGAAAGATAAAAAAGACAAAAAGACGAACAGATCGAAGATTTAAACGACCGTCTGAAACGTCAGATGGCAGAGTTTGATAATTTCCGTAAACGTACGGAAAAAGAAAAAGCGCAGATGTTTGACATGGGAGCAAGAACAATCATTGAAAAGATTCTCCCGGTTATCGACAATTTCGAGCGTGGGCTTGCAGCTGTACCAGAGGAACAAAAGGATGATGCTTTTGTTATCGGTATGGATAAAGTATATAAGCAGATGCTGACAGAATTAGATGCCATCGGGGTGAAACCGATTGAGGCACTGGGAAAGGAATTTGATCCGGATCTCCATAATGCAGTTATGCAGGTGGAAAGTAAAGAGTATGAACCGGGAACAGTTGCCCAGGAATTACAAAAAGGTTACACCTACAAGGACAATGTGGTCCGTCACAGTATGGTCGCTGTAGTCAGCGAATAAAGGTATTTCCTATTCCGCATGGAGTAGTAAATCATAAATTAGCAAAACAATTTTATTTGATCATAATTTTAGCAGGAGGAAAAGAAAATGGGCAAGATCATTGGTATTGACTTAGGAACAACCAACAGCTGTGTAGCTGTTATGGAAGGTGGAAAACCTACCGTTATTGCAAACCAGGAAGGTGCAAGAACAACACCATCCGTTGTAGCATTTACAAAGACAGGAGAGCGTCTCATCGGTGAGCCGGCAAAGCGTCAGGCTGTTACAAACGCTGAGAAGACGATTTCTTCCATTAAGAGACATATGGGTACGGATTATAAAGTAGCCATTGATGACAAACAGTACAGTCCACAGCAGATTTCCGCTATGGTACTTCAGAAATTAAAGGCTGATGCAGAAGGATACCTTGGAGAAAAGGTTACAGAAGCTGTTATTACAGTTCCTGCATATTTCAACGATGCACAGCGTCAGGCAACCAAGGATGCCGGAAAGATTGCAGGTCTGGATGTAAAGCGTATCATCAACGAGCCTACTGCAGCAGCACTTGCATATGGCCTTGATAACGAAAAAGAACAAAAGATCATGGTATATGACCTTGGTGGTGGTACATTTGATGTATCTATCATTGAGATCGGTGACGGTGTCATCGAAGTATTATCTACCAACGGTGATACACATCTTGGTGGTGATGATTTTGATAACAAGATCACACAGTGGATGATCGATGAGTTCAAGAAGGCAGAGGGTGTTGATCTTTCTACCGACAAGATGGCTTTACAGAGATTAAAAGAAGCTGCCGAGAAAGCAAAGAAGGAACTTTCTTCCGCAACTACTACAAATATTAACTTACCATTCATCACAGCTACTGCTGAGGGGCCAAAGCACTTTGATATGAACCTCACCAGAGCAAAATTTGATGAATTAACACATGATCTCGTAGAGAGAACTGCAGTACCGGTACAGAACGCTATGAAGGATGCAGGTCTTACCAATGCAGATTTAGGCCAGGTACTTCTGGTTGGTGGTTCTACACGTATCCCGGCTGTACAGGATAAGGTAAGACAGATGACAGGCAAAGAGCCAAGCAAGTCCTTAAACCCGGATGAGTGTGTAGCAATCGGTGCTTCTATTCAGGGTGGTAAATTAGCAGGTGATGCAGGTGCCGGCGAGATCTTACTTCTCGATGTAACACCACTGTCACTTTCTATCGAGACCATGGGTGGTATTGCAACCCGTCTGATCGAGAGAAATACTACCATTCCTACGAAGAAGAGCCAGATCTTCTCTACCGCAGCAGATAACCAGACCGCTGTAGATATCAACGTTGTACAGGGTGAGCGTCAGTTCGCAAGAGATAACAAATCTCTCGGACAGTTCCGTCTGGATGGTATCCCGCCAGCACGTCGTGGTGTTCCACAGATCGAGGTTACATTCGATATCGATGCAAACGGTATTGTAAATGTATCTGCCAAGGATCTTGGAACAGGCAAAGAGCAGCATATCACAATCACAGCCGGATCTAACATGTCAGATGAAGAAATCGATAAGGCTGTTAAGGAAGCTGCTGAGTTTGAAGCACAGGATAAGAAGAGAAAAGAAGCAATCGATGCCAGAAATGAAGCTGAGAGCTTTGTATTCCAGACAGAGGATGCATTAAAGCAGGTAGGAGATCAGGTTGATCCTGCAGACAAGTCAGCAGTAGAAGCTGATGTTGCAGCAGTAAAGGCTTTCCTGGATGCACACAAGGAAGCAGAGCAGATGACAGATGCAGATGTTGCTGAATTAAAGGCAGCACAGGAGAAACTGACACAGAGTGCACAGAAGGTATTTGCAAAGATGTATGAGCAGGCACAGGCAGCACAGGGTGCAGCAGGTGCAGGCCCGAATCCGGGAGCAGGTCCTGATATGGGTTCCGCAGCAGGAGCAAACACCGGAGCAGGAGCAAATGGTGCAGATGATGATGTCATCGATGCAGATTTCAAAGAGGTTTAATTTAGAAAATAAATAGACAAAGCGTGGGGTTTCCGGTTTTCCGGAAACCCTATGCGTACTATAAGGGATTAATATTATGGCAGAGAAAAGAGATTATTACGAGGTCCTTGGAATTCCAAAGACCGCAACGGAAGCAGAAATAAAAAAAGCTTTCCGTACAACCGCCAAGAAGTATCATCCGGATATGCATCCGGGAGATAAAGAGTGTGAGGAAAAATTTAAGGAAGCGCAGGAGGCATATGCCGTTTTGAGCGATCCGGAAAAGCGCAGACAGTATGATCAGTTTGGTCATGCTGCGTTTGATGGAGGCGCCGGCGGTGCAGGTGGATTCGATTTTTCCGGCATGGATATGGGAGATATCTTTGGCGATATTTTCGGAGACTTTTTCGGTGGCGGAAGACGAAACAGCAACAATAACGGACCGGCGCAGGGCGCAAGTGTACGTCTTACCGTCCGTATTACGTTTGAAGAAGCTGTGTTTGGATGTTCTAAGGAACTTGAGTTCCCGTATAAAGAAGAATGTAAGACCTGTCACGGAACCGGGGCAAAACCGGGAACTTCACCGGAAACCTGCAGCAAGTGCGGGGGAAAAGGGAAAGTGGTATATTCCCAGCAGTCTTTGTTTGGCATGATGCAGAATGTGCAGACCTGTCCGGATTGCGGTGGTACCGGTAAGGTGATCCGTGAAAAATGTCCGGATTGCCGGGGAACGGGATATATCTCAAAGAAAGTACGAAAGACCGTAGAGATTCCGGCCGGAATTGATAATGGACAGTCTGTTCGTGTCAGAGGTTACGGAGAACCGGGACGAAACGGAGGTCCGAGAGGAGATCTTCTGGTAGAAGTTCTTGTTTCCAGAAGCAATGCGTTTGAACGTCAGGACATGAATATATTTTCCAATGCTTCGATTTCCTTTGGTATTGCAGCACTGGGCGGGGATATCCGTATCAGGACGGTGGACGGAGATATCATCTATACCGTTGCACCGGGTACCCAGAGCGGAACGAGAATCCGCCTGAAAGGCAAAGGAGTACCATCGATCCGAAACAAGGCAGTACGTGGAGACCATTATGTAACACTGATTGTCAACACGCCGACGGGCTTAAACAAAGAGGCAAAAGAGGCACTGCGTAAATTTGATGAATTGACGGGAAATTCCCTGAATAAAGAGGGCGGAGCACAGACCGGAAAAGAAAAAAAGAAGGGTTTTATGGACAAAATCAAAGAATCTTTCGATGAACATTAGTACAAATCGCCTATAGTAATCTGGTACAAAGTATTGTATGATGAGTCTGTTAGTATTATTGGCAGCATGTGTGTACGGATACGGAGGCATGTGGGGGATGACGCTGGAAGAAGAACGTAAAGCTTTGGAGGAGCAGCGCCGCACGCTGGAGCGTGAACGGCGGGAATTTACCCGGCGGGTGGAGATTGAAGACCGCCGTCTGGAACAGCAGCAGAAGCTTTTCAATATGAAATTTAAAATACTTGAAGAAGAACTGGTGAAACTTGCAACAGAGAAAGAACATGTGAAGAAGCAGAAAGCTTTCTATCAGCGGGTAAGCGATTTTTCCGTGACAGCAGAGCAGCCTGTTATCAGAGGAGAAATGTTCTTCTCCGGAGTAGAGAGCAGACAGTCTCTTAAGAAACGTTATAAAGACCTGATCAAAATTTATCATCCGGATAATCTGGATGGGGATAAGAATACCGTTCAGGAAATTAACAGTGAGTATCATAAGCTTTGTGCTGTGTACAAAAATTAAAACAGCCATACGGTCTGTCCGCAGACCGTATGGCTGTTTTATGCATGTTTAACATGTTTAATGTCGTTCCTCATGAAGACGCTTAAAAATCTCCTCCTCTGACATGGCAGTGGCGGACTGAATGTTTTCTTCCATATTGTAGGTTTTCTGTTTTTTGATATAGAGAGTATTGGTGTTCTCTTTATATTCTACATCACTGGTATCAGAAGTATTTCGCTGCCGGTCATCGGTGTTGAATGCTTTCTGAAGTCCTTCTACAAGATTGCGTTTATCCATTTATTGTTTTCTCCTATAACTGTATAACTATCAACTTAACCCCTATATTATAACATGGGTTTTTTTGATGTACAATGTTTTCTTGAAATTTTATTGGAAATAAGGTATGATATATACAGTATGCCTTAGTGTAGAATTGAGAGGATGGTAACATGAAGTGGAAAAAATATACAATTGAGACAACGACCGCAGCAGAGGATTTTATGAGTTCCATGCTGATGGATCTGGGCATTGAGGGAATAGAGATTGAAGACAATATTCCGCTTACCAAAGAAGACCAGGCGGATATGTTTATTGATTTTCTGCCGGAACTTCCTCCGGATGAGGGCATCAGCCATGTGAGCTTTTATGTGGAAGAAGACGGCAGTGATCAGACGGAGATTTTAAAGCAGGTAAAGATCGGACTCGAGAAACTGCGTGACATGGTGGAAGTGGGAAGCGGTGTCATTACATCTTCCGAAACAGAAGATCTTGACTGGATCAATAACTGGAAAAAATATTTTACTTCTTTTACCATTGATGATATATTAATCAAACCGACCTGGGAAGAATTAAAGGAAGAAGACAAAGATAAATTTCTGATTGAGATCGATCCGGGAATTTCTTTTGGAACAGGAAAACATGAAACGACACAGCTTTGCATCCGGCAGTTACAGAAATATGTGGAAGGAAAACATCCGAAAGTACTGGATGTGGGATGTGGCAGTGGAATTTTATCGATTGTGGCATTAAAACTCGGCGCAAGAGAAGTCGTGGGAACGGATCTGGATGCAGACTGCATGACTTCTACAAGGGATAATATGCAGGTAAACCATCTCGATTTGTCTCTGGGAACCTTTTATGTGGGAAATCTGATTGATGATGAAGAACTTCAGGAAAAGGTTGGAACAGAGGAATATGAGATTGTTGTGGCAAATATTTTAGCACCAGTTATCATTGCCATGGCACCGGTCATTCCGGCCAGATTAAAACAGGGGGGTTATTTTATCACTTCCGGCATCATTGATTTTAAGGAAAACGAAGTAAAAGAAGCGATGGAAGCAGCAGGACTTACTGTAGTGGAAATCAATCATCAGGGTGAGTGGGTAAATATTACCGCACAGAAACAGTAGGAGCAGGGTATGTACCAGTTTTTTGTGGAAGATGAACAGGTGCAGCAGGATCGGATCTGCATTGTGGGCAGTGATGTCAATCATATCGGTCATGTGCTGCGCATGAAGACAGGGGAGAAAATCCGCATCAGCGATCAGAGCGGCAGATCGTATTTTTGCCGTATTCTGGAAATTACAGAGGAAGAGGTCTGGGCACAGATAGAGGATACCGATGAAATGGGAACAGAGTTTTCCCATAAGGTGTATCTTTTTCAGGGCCTTCCTAAAAGTGATAAGATGGAACTGATTATACAAAAGACCGTGGAACTTGGTGTCTATACCGTCATACCGGTTGCCATGAAAAACTGTGTGGTAAAGCTGGATGAAAAGAAGGCACAGAGCAAATGTAAGCGGTGGCAGGCAATTGCAGAGAGTGCGGCAAAACAGTCGAAGCGGACCGTGATTCCGCAGATTCAGATGCCACTTTCCTGGAAACAGGCATTGGAAGAGGCAAAGGAGCTGGACGTTGTCCTGGTTCCGTATGAGAATGAAAGAGGTATGGAAGCAACAAGAGAGATCTTTCGCTCGATTCCGGAAGGGGCGTCCATCGGAGTCATGATCGGTCCGGAGGGCGGATTTTCCCCGGAAGAGATTGCGCAGCTGGATAAAGACATGCATAGGATCTCTCTTGGCAGACGTATTTTGCGCACAGAAACAGCAGGAATGGCAACACTTTCCATGCTGATATACGAATTGGATATATAAGAAGGGGAAAAATGGAAGCATATTTGGATAATTCGGCAACGACAAGATGTTGTGAGGAAGCGGCACAGCTGGTGGTAAAATTACTGACGGAGGATTATGGAAATCCATCTTCCCTGCACAACAAAGGCGTGATCGCCGAAAATTATATGAACGATGCAAGAAAAAAAATTGCAAAGACATTAAAGGTACAGGAAAAAGAAATCTGTTTTACGTCAGGTGGTACAGAGTCCAATAATCTTGCAATTATCGGTGTGGCAGAGGCAAACAAGCGAAGTGGAAAACATGTGATAACGACGTCCATTGAACATCCGTCCGTGTCGGCAACGATGGCATATCTGGAGGAACACGGATATGAAGTCACATATCTTCCGGTAGATGCTTATGGTGTGATTTCTCTGGACGATCTGAAAGCGGCAATCCGGCCGGATACCATTCTGGTTTCCCTCATGCAGGTAAATAATGAAATCGGAGCGGTGGAGCCGATCGCGGAAGCGGGGGCACTGATCAAACAGTGTAATCCACAGACGCTTTTTCATGTGGATGCCATTCAGTCCTATGGAAAAATGAGAATTTATCCGGCAAAAATGCATGTAGACCTTCTCTCGGTCAGCGGACATAAGATTCATGGACCGAAAGGAAGCGGATTTTTATATATCAAAGACAAGACGAAAATTCATCCGCTGTTAAACGGAGGCGGACAGCAGAGGGGAATGCGTTCCGGCACGGAAAATGTTCCGGCAATCGCAGGACTTGGCGTAGCAGCGGAACGTATTTATACTGGTTTTGAGGAAAAAATCGACCGGATGTATACCCTGCGAGAGCATTTTATTGAGGAAGTGACAAAAATTCCGGGTGTACACGTCAACGGTCATACCGATCGCAGCAATGCACCGCATATTGTCAGTGTCAGCACGGAAGGTGTGCGCGCGGAAGTATTGCTTCATGCATTAGAGGATAAAGAGATCTATGTGTCAGCAGGAAGTGCATGTTCTTCCAACAAGCCTTCCGTCAGTCATACGCTAAAAAGTATTGGCTTAAAGCAAGAGTTTTTGGATGCAACCATCCGGTTCAGCTTTTGCGTGGAGACAACGGAAGAAGAGATTGATTATGCAGTAAAAGAGATGGCGGCATTGGTTCCGATGCTGCAGAAATATACAAGACATTAGAAAAAGGAGAGCAGTATGTATAAATCATTTTTGATTAAATATGCAGAAATTGCCATTAAGGGTAAGAACCGGTATCTGTTTGAAGATGCACTGGTACAAAATATCCGGTATCATCTGGAACGCGTAGAGGGAAACTTTCAGGTGCGCAAGGAAAACGGACGTATTTATGTGGATACCGAAGGGGAATACGATTATGAGGAGACCGTAGAAACCTTACAGCGGATTTTTGGTATTGTCGGAATCTGTCCAGTGGTACTTGTGGAGGATGAAGGATTTGACGCCCTGGCAAAAGTAGTATGTGACTATGTGGATCGCACATATCCGGATAAAAACTTTACATTCAAAGTGGATGCACGCCGTGCCAGAAAGAATTATCCGATGACTTCCATGGAGATCAATGCAGCAGTGGGAGAAAAGATATTGGAAGCATTTCCACAAACCCGTGTGGATGTGCATCATCCGGAAGTGATGATTCACATTGAGATCCGTCCGATGATCAATATTTATTCGACAGAGATCCCGGGACCGGGAGGCATGCCGCTGGGCACAGCAGGACGAGCAATGCTTCTTTTATCCGGCGGAATCGATTCACCGGTTGCAGGATATATGGTATCCAAACGAGGCGTAACACTTGAGGCAACCTATTTTCATGCGCCGCCTTACACCAGTGAGCGTGCAAAACAGAAAGTGATTGACCTGGCAAAGAAAGTTGCAAGATATTCCGGACAGATCAAACTTCATGTGGTGAACTTTACCGATATCCAGCTTTATATTTATGAGAAATGTCCGCATGAGGAACTGACTATCATCATGCGCCGCTATATGATGAAAATTGCAGAGCATTTTGCCGAAGAGGGAAAATGTCTGGGTATGATTACCGGAGAGAGTATCGGGCAGGTGGCAAGCCAGACCATGCAGTCCCTTGCTGTGACCAATGAAGTGTGTCATATGCCGGTATACCGTCCGCTCATTGCCATGGACAAGCAGGATATTGTATCAATCGCAGAAAAAATTGACACATACGAGACGTCCATTCTTCCGTATGAGGATTGTTGTACGATTTTCGTGGCAAAGCATCCGGTTACCAAGCCAAGCTTAAAACATATTAAAAAATCAGAGTGCCGGCTGGAAGAAAAAATAGACGAACTGATGCAGACAGCAATCGATACGACAGAGACGATTCTGGTAGATGCAGAATAATCTGTTTTTGGAAAATTATTTCCGTGAAACAAAAAATCCCCTGTCTGCAATACAGACAGGGGATTTTGTAAGTAATTACTGGGAAATAATGTATGGCTTTAAAGCTTCCAGAATCTCATTCAGATTATCCTCGGTATGGATGGCGAGATCAATCGGCTTGGAAAGATCCAGGCTGAAAATTCCCATGATGGATTTTGCGTCAATGACATATCTGCCGGAAATCAGATCAAAATCGTATTCAAACTGAGAGATGGTATTAACAAATGATTTTACTTTTCCAATAGAATTTAATGAAATCTGTACTGTTTTCATA